>Ga0209121_10004013_pt1 | contig 13918 bp, 13 predicted proteins | sample Cruoilmetagenom3_FD_187292 | JGI IMG/M metagenome (GOLD analysis project Ga0209121, IMG submission 187292) | Oil polluted marine microbial communities from Coal Oil Point, Santa Barbara, California, USA - Sample 3 (SPAdes) (version 2) | ecosystem: Environmental > Aquatic > Marine > Oil seeps ...
GCCTTCAGAACGCAAATAGTCTTTTGAAACAGGGTTTTCAACAGGCACAAAAACAGGGTTTTCAATTACTTTATTAGGAAAATCGTGATGTAAAATTCCAGAACGACCAATAGTCACAAAATCAACACCAGCATTAAGAACCCGATGTACATCTTCACCTGTTCTAATATTACCAGCAACAGTTAACTTTACATTTTTATAATCAATATCTAAGATATGGTCGAGCAAAGTTTTATCATTCTCTGGATGTTCTTCCGGTGTTTTAAAACAATCCCAAAGCGAAAGGTCTAAAAAGTCAATTTGGCCATCATCAATGAGTTGTTGGCTTATTGTTTTAACTTCAGAAAGCTCCATTCCGAAACGCTCAGGAGAAAGTCGTATTCCTAATAAAAATTGCTCTCCACAAGTGTTACGTATGCCATTAATTATTTCAAAAATTAAGCGTGCTCTGTTTTCTAAAGAACCGCCATAATTATCAGTACGATGATTAATTTTTGAACTCAAAAATTGAGCTAAAATATAACCATGAGCACCATGGACTTCAACACCATCATAACCGCATTTTTTAGCTCTTATAGCTGCGGCAATAAAATCGTCTCTAAGTTGATGAACTTCTTCTAAACGTAATGCTCTGGCATTGTGCTTTTCGCTATCCGAAGGACAAACAGCTTTTTGATGTATCACCTCAAAAGGTGAACGCATACCAGCATGATGCAACTGTATTACAGCTAAACTTCCGTAAGACTTAATTGCTGTTGCCAATCGCTTATGACCTTCAATTAAATCATCTGAGAATATACCTAATTGACCAGAAAACCCTTTTCCGATTTCCTGTACATGAGATGCACATGTCATTACTAACCCAAAATCACCTTTTGCGCGCATTGTTAACCAATGGAATTCTTCATCAGATAACTGTCCGTTTTCATGACTTTGTTGATTGGTCAGTGGTGCTAACATAAAGCGATTCTGCATTATAGAACCACATTTAAATTCTACTGTGCTTTCTGGCGTATTTTTCATATTTAATTTCAAAATAATTGACAACTAAATTCGACTATTTTCCTTTGATATTCAAATCAACCGAAACAAAAAAGTTGTTATAAATGCAGTACATTTGCAGAAATTAAAATCTTATGCAACTCAACCTAACAAAACCTATTTGTTTTTTCGATTTAGAAACTACAGGAATCAATATTTCTAAAGATAGAATTGTAGAAATATCAATCCTAAAAGTATATCCAAATGGTAAGGAAGATACCAAGACTTGGGTTGTTAATCCTGAAATGCCAATTCCAGCTGAAGTTACTGCTATACATGGTATTTCTGATGCAGATGTAGCAGATAAACCAACATTTAAAGAATTATCTAAAGAAATTCATAACATGATTAAGGATTCGGATTTAGGTGGATTTAACTCAAACCGTTTCGATATTCCTTTACTAGCAGAAGAAATGCTACGTGCTGATCTTGATTTTGATATGAAAAATAGACAATCAGTAGATGTACAAACTATTTTCCATAAAATGGAACAGCGTACATTAGTGGCTGCCTACAAATTCTATTGTGATAAAGATTTGAGTGACGCACACAGTGCAGAAGCAGACACTAAAGCCACATTTGAGGTTTTAAAAGCGCAATTAGAGCGTTATGAGGATTTAGAAAACGATACAAAATTCTTAGCAGAATTCAGTTCTCGTAGAAAATTTGCAGACTTTGCGGGATTTCTAATTTTCAATAAAGAAGGAGAGGAGTGTTTCTCATTTGGTAAGCATAAAAACAAGCGTGTTGTAGATGTTTTAGAACAAGAACCTGGTTATTTTGGTTGGATACTCAATGCTGATTTTCCGTTGTACACTAAAAAGGTGTTGACTGCGATTAAGTTACGTCAGTTTAATAATAAGCTAAGTTAATTGTCATTCCGCACTTGATGCGGAATCCATAATGAAGTAAAAAGTTTAATTAATAAGATTCCTGCCTTCGCAGGAAATGAATATGAAACTAATCTGCATAGGTCGAAATTACACAGACCACATTAAAGAATTAGAAAACGAAAAACCAACAGATCCTGTAGTATTTTTAAAACCAGATACTGCAATTTTGTTGAAAAAGCAGCCTTTTTTTATTCCAGATTTTTCGGATGATGTACATCATGAGGTAGAGGTTTTGGTGAAAATTAAAAAAGTAGGTAAGCATATTGATAAAAAGTTTGCACATAAGTATTATGACGACATTGGACTTGGTATTGATTTTACAGCTCGCGATCTTCAAGCTCAATTAAAGGCAAAAGGGTTACCATGGGAAAAGGCGAAAGCCTTTGATGGAGCTGCAGTTATTGGTAAGTGGTTACCTAAAACTAAGTTTGATAATGTAGATAATATCAATTTCAGCTTAAAAAAGAATGACGAAGTAGTTCAAAACGGAAATACCGAATTAATGCTTTGGAAAATTGACGAACTTATAGAATATGTGTCAAAATATTTCACTTTAAAAATTGGAGATATTATATTTACAGGAACTCCTGCAGGAGTTGGTAAGGTTTTTGCAAACGATACATTAAAAGGATATATTGAAAACGAAGAATTGTTTTCTATAAAAATTAAATAAATGCCAGAATATTATAAATTAGATCGCATACGTGAAATGGCTGATAACGATGAAGATTTCGTTGCAGCACTTGCAGCCGCTTTTATTGAAGAAGTGCCAGAAGATGCTGAACGATTACGAAATTCAGTTCCGAATAAAGATTATTCAGAAACATATCAAGCAGCACACAAAATGAAACCTACAATAGATTTATTTGAGTTGGGAGTTTTAGACACACTCATAGAAGTACAAGATTGGGGAAAGTTGGAGAAATCGAATAATGTAGATGCTCAGCTCGAAACTGTATTAACCGCTGTAGAAAATGCTACAAACGAAATAAAAGCCGATTTCGGTCTGTAGATGCAAGCCGAAATAATCACCATTGGCGATGAGATTCTCATTGGACAGATTGTTGATACAAACTCAGCGTTTCTTGCGAAAGAGTTTAATAAAATAGGTGTATCTATTTATCAGATTACTTCAATTCAAGATGATGAAGCGCATATTCTAAAAGCGCTAAAGGAAGCAGAAGAAAATGCTGATATCATTATTATTACTGGTGGACTTGGTCCAACGAAAGATGATATTACAAAACATACCATTTGCCAATACTTTAATGATACTCTAGTTGAGAATAAAGCTGTATTAGCTAATGTTGAACAATTATTTTCACAATTCAATAAACCACTTTTAGACGTTAATAAACACCAAGCATTAGTGCCTTCTAAATCTAAGGTACTAATGAATCAATATGGTACTGCACCAGGAATGTGGTTAGAAAAGAATGGGAAAGTATTTGTGTCGCTTCCAGGTGTTCCATATGAGATGAAAGCTTTAATATTAGATAAGGTGATTCCGAAACTTAGAGATAAGTATCACTTTCCTTATATAATGCACAAAACTATTTTAACCTATGGAATGGGTGAAAGTGCGTTGGCAGATCATATTGAATCTTGGGAAGATGCTTTACCGAGTTATATTAAACTAGCATATTTACCAAGTTTAGGGCGCGTACGTCTACGATTATCTGCAAAGTCTGATGATAAATCGAAGATGGAAACAGAAATACAAAGACAAGTTGATTTGTTGTTGCCGCAGATACAAGATATTTTTGTTGGGTTTGAAGAAGATAAATCAATTGAAGCTGTAATTGGAGTGCAATTAACAGCTAAGGGTAAAACATTATCGATTGCCGAAAGCTGTACAGGAGGAAAAATAGCGCAAGCATTTACTGCAAATGCAGGAGCATCAAAATATTTTAAAGGTAGTATAGTAAGTTATGCTACTGAATCTAAGGAACATATTTTAGAGGTTTCTAAAAGTGATATTGAAGCATATTCTGTGGTTAGCAAAAGCGTTGCAGAAACAATGGCGAAAAATGTTCGTACGTTATTTAATAGCGATTATGCAATAAGTACTACAGGTAATGCAGGACCATCAAAAGGTGACTCAGATGCAGAGGTTGGTACTGTTTGGATAGCAATAGCAACGAAAGACAGTGTTTATTCGCAGGTTTATAACTTTGGGAATCATCGCGAAAAAGTGATTATGAGAGCAACGAATAAGGCTTTTGAAATGCTTCAAAAAGAAATTGAAAAAAAGTAGAAATATATTTTTGCTAAACCTCAAAGTTTTACTAAATTTGCACCCTGTTTAAAAATAACCTGTTTTGGATTAAGGATGAACAGAACGAATTAATAGACCTAAAGAAAGAATACAATGTCAAGAGTTTGTGAACTTACTGGGAAAAAAGCGATGGTTGGAAACAATGTTTCTCACGCAATGAATAGAACGAAACGCAAGTTTGGTGCTAATTTAGTAAAAAAGCGTTTTTACATTCCTGAAGAAGATAAATGGGTAACGTTAAAAGTAGCAGCTTCTACACTAAAGACTATCAATAAAATTGGTATCTCTGCAGCATTAAAAGAAGCTAGAGCAAAAGGATTTTACAAATAATAGCAAAGCGCTAAAGTCAATTTAAAATGGCAAAAAAAGGAAATAGAATACAAGTTATCTTAGAGTGCACAGAGCACAAAGCTACTGGTCAGCCAGGAACTTCTAGATATATTACAACGAAAAATAAAAAGAATACGCCAGACCGTATGGAGATTAAGAAATTTAATCCTATCCTTAAGCGTATGACAGTTCATAAAGAGATAAAATAAGAAAACATGGCAAAGAAATCAGTTGCGTCTTTACAGACAGGATCAAAACGTTTGACAAAAGCTATAAAAATGGTGAAATCACCAAAAACTGGAGCTTACATGTTCGTGGAATCAGTAATGGCACCAGAGTTTGTCAATGACTTTTTAAACAAAAAATAGTCTTTATTTACATATAGATTTATAAAACTGCTTTCATTTGAAAGCAGTTTTTTTATGGCTATATTTGAAAATGTCTGACATCTTAACAGTATATCGGTTAAGGCAAGATTGTTGCAATTAGCTAAGCAAATAATAATTACATGAGTTTTTTTAAAAAAATATTCACTTCTGAAAAGAAAGAAACCCTAGATAAAGGTTTAGAGAAATCTAAATCCTCTTTTTTCAATAAATTAAATAAAGCTGTTGCCGGAAAATCTAAAGTAGATGAAGACGTTTTAGATAATCTGGAAGAAATATTAGTTACAAGTGATGTTGGTGTTAATACCACATTAAAAGTGATTGAGCGTATCGAAGAACGCGTGGCTAAAGATAAATATTTGGGTACATCTGAGCTTAATCAAATATTAAGAGAAGAGATAGCAGCATTGCTTTCTGAAACTAAATCTGGTGAAGAAACAGAATACACTATTCCAGAATTACCAAAACAAGAAGATGGTTCTAAAACACCTTATGTACTTATGGTAGTTGGTGTTAATGGTGTTGGGAAAACAACTACAATTGGAAAATTAGCTTATCAGTTTAAGAAACAAGGATTAAATGTTGTACTTGGAGCAGCAGATACATTTAGAGCAGCTGCTATAGATCAATTACAAGTTTGGGCTGATAGAGTAGACGTTCCTATGATAAAACAGGAAATGGGATCTGATCCAGCTTCCGTAGCTTTTGATGCTTTGGAATCTGGTGTTAACCAAAATGCGGATGTAATTATTATAGATACTGCTGGTCGTTTGCATAATAAAGTGAACTTAATGAACGAGCTGACCAAAGTAAAACGTGTTATGCAGAAAGTGGTAGGTGATGCACCACACGATGTGCTTTTAGTACTCGATGGTTCAACAGGGCAAAACGCTTTTGAACAAGCAAAGCAGTTTACTGCCGCAACAGAGGTGACTTCTTTAGCTGTCACTAAATTAGATGGTACAGCAAAAGGTGGAGTGGTGATAGGTATTAGTGACCAGTTTCAAATTCCTGTAAAATATATTGGTGTAGGTGAAGGTATTGAAGATTTACAAGTCTTTAATAAATATGAGTTTGTGGACTCTTTCTTTAAGTAGAATTCCTGCGAAAGCAGGAATCTTGTAATTATGAGTCCTCCTTTCGATTTTAAGGATAATAAAATATTAAAACCGAATAGAATTATTTCTTAATTCTATTCGGTTTTGATGTTTCTAAGACCTATTCATAGTGCCTTTTATTCAAAAATCGGTTGTTACAATTTCTATAATTCATTACTCGGTTCTTTTAATCCTAACAAAATATTTTAATTTATTTTCGGAAAAACTCAATATTTAGTCTAATCCAAAAGTTTTTATTTCTTTAAATGGATCTGCGTTGATTTCTTTCATACTAGTTTTGTAGGTTGCCCATTCCTTATTAAAGAAGTTATTTGTTTCTTTGAGTAATTTTTCTAATGCATCTTGAGCATGTTTTATTAAAGTAGTTTCAGTAGAAGTTAATCCATTTTGACTTCCTTGCACATAACGCGCTGCACTTCGAAGACGTTGTATCGGAGTAACTTCTGGATTTCTGGTAATTCCTTGACGTTTATCTACTTTTCCAACATACTTATCAATAAGACTATCTATTGACTTTACAATATCTTTTGAAGCCTTGATTTGGTCTTTATGTGTTTTTTTGTCTAACTTAGAGAGGTTCTTTTTGTAAGTGTCAGCAATTGTTTTACTTTCCACCAATTGTTTAACAGCATTAGCTGAGGTTTCTTGCATTTTTTCTAACTGTTTGGAAGCTGCATAAATGTCGTCAATATTTTTTTGAGAGACATCTAGCCTAGGATCAGATTCAACTGTCACCATGGTTTCAGATGATTGGTCACCATAATATAATACTGCTTTAAAAGTACCTGGTTTAACTCGTACTCCTCCTGGTTCTCTGGTCTGTTTTCTTATTTTTCTAGAAGGTCTACTAACACCAGATTCATCCATAAACCAAGTCCATTTATGTATTCCGTTTTCTTTTGGTGCTTTCGTTTTTAGAGTTCTAATTAACCGATTATCATCATATATTTTAAGAGTTAAAGAATCCCATTTTACTTTACTCTCAGGATCAACTTTTTTATCACTAATAGTTTTGTCACCCTTTTTGGCATCGATCTTAATATCAGATTTTATAGCTTCTTTTTTATTAAAAAGATAACTGAAATGTGCACCTCTTCTTTTGTTTTCTCCTTGATACAAAGCATCGGCTCCAAATCGACTACCTGTTGGTTGTTGATAAGCTGCCTGATATGCAGTAGGTGGATTAAATAGCTTGATGTTTGAATTTATTACCGACGTATTCTTGGCCATTTCTCTAAGCGGTCTAATATCATCTAAAACCCATGCTGCTCGCCCAAAGGTTCCAATAACTAAGTCATGCTCACGTGGATGAATTACTAAATCTTTAACAGATGTTGTAGGAAACCCTTCTGTCCATTTGGTCCATTTTTCTCCTGCATTAATAGAAATATATAAGCCGTCATCTGTTCCTAAGAACATTAGTTTAGGTTCTATAATATCTTCAACAATGGCTAGTGTGTAACTTTGTACATCTCTATCATCGACAATTCGCTCCCAAGTTTTGCCATAGTTTTTTGTTCTATATGCATATGGAGTATAATTAAAACGTCTATAATCATTGGCAATTATTAATGCTTCACCTTTGTTTTTATTAGATGCTTTAATTTGTGCTATCCAACTCCCTTCAGGTAAATTTTTAATTTTTGAAACGTCATTCCAAGTCTTACCACCATCTTGTGTATAGTGAATTCGTCCATCATCTGTGCCTACCCATAACATATCTTTTTCAACAGGCGAAGGTTCAATGACCAAAATAGTACAGTGATTTTCTGCTCCAGTTGCATCCATGGTTAATCCTCCACTTTCAGATTGTTTTTGTTTTTCAGGATTGTTGGTCGATAAGTCCGGAGAAATTACAGTCCAAGTTTCACCTTTATCAATTGATTTGTGTACAAACTGGCTGCCAAAATATAAGGTGCTATTATTAAATGGATCTATGTTTATTGCAGAATTCCAATTAAAACGTAGTCTAACATCTGGATCTGAATGTGTTGGTCTGACACCATAATTGTTACCTGTTTTCCAATCGTAGCGACTCACAAATCCTTGCTGACTCATTGTCCATCCATAACGGGAATCTTCTCTATCTGGAACCACATCAAATCCATCACCAAAGCTAATTTCTTGCCAATAACTATTACGTATGCCTTGTGCACGCCATACATATGCTGGACCTCTCCAAGAACCATTGTCCTGCATACCACCATATACATTGTAAGGATATTCGTTATCTACATTAATATGATAGAACTGTGCAACAGGGAGATTGCCAATAAAACGCCAAGTTTTACCACCATCTTTGGTAATATTCATTCCTCCATCATTTCCATCAATCATAAAATCACCGTTTCTTGGATGTATCCACCATGCATGGTGATCTGGATGTACTCCATTATCAACTCCATAAGCTGGCATTAGTTGTTTAAAGTTTTTTCCACCATCTTCCGAAACATTAACATAGGTGTACACAGAATACACTCTGTTTTCATTCTGAGGATCTACATATATTTCTGAATAGTAAAAAGGTCTATTACCAATATCGTTTTTATCGTTAATTTTTTTCCATTTGAAACCGCCATCCTCACTTTTGTATAAAGCATTCTTTTTGGCTTCTACTAATGCATAAATAATATTTGGTTTATTTGGAGCTATTGCAACACCAATACGACCAAGATTACCTTTTGGGAAGCCGTTATCTTCGGTAATTTTTTTCCATGTTTTTCCGCCATCATGTGTGATATGAAGACCAGAACCTACACCACCAGAATTGAAGAACCAAGGATCTCGTTTGTGTTCCCACATTGCTGCAATTAATTTGTTAGGATTTGTAGGATCCATCACTAAGTCTGCTACACCTGTTTTGTTGTTAGCGAATAGTATTTTGTTCCAGGATTTCCCTCCATCTGTGGATTTAAAAACACCGCGTTCAGGATGTTCTCCCCAAGGTGAACCAATTGCACCAACATAAACCACATCTGGATTTGTTGGATCTACAATAATTCTGTGAATGTGTCTTGTATTTTCAAGTCCCATTGCCATCCAGTTTTTTCCACCATCAAGAGACTTGTATACCCCAAAGCCGCCATTTAGAGAGTTACGAGGATTTCCTTCACCTGTACCAACCCAAATTACACTAGGATTGGATTGCTGAATTTCAACAGCTCCAATAGATGCTGTAAGTTCTTTTTCAAAAATTGGATTCCATTTAATTCCACCTGATGTAGATTTCCAAAGACCACCAGAGGCTGTGCCAACGTACATAATATCTGGATTGTTGTTTACAACATCAATGGCAGTTACACGACCAGACATACCACCAGGACCAATATTTCTTGGTGCCATATTCTTTACCATGTCCATTGAAAATTCTTGTGCGGTTAGTAGTGTTATACTAAAAAGTATAACAAGCGTGAATATTTTCTTCATTGTTTTAATGTTAGTTGAGTAATGTTTAAAATTAAGGAAAAGAAATTTTAGAATTCAAAAAGAGTTGTTAATTACTTTACTAAAAGATTTAGTTTTAATATTACCAAGAATCACGAGTTTTAATATTTGCTTCACAGAGTTTAACGATTTCTGCAATTCTCTTTTGTCGCGTGGTATCTCGCTTTGCACTCTGCAACCACGACAAATAACTCTTTCTATATCCGCTAGAAAAGTTTAAATAGTTTTCGAAGGCGCGTTTATTCTTATCAAATGCATTCTGTAACTCAATAGGAATAACACCGTTTTCTACATCATCCATTTCTGTCCATTTGCCTGTTTTCTTTGCAAGGTTAATGATACTCCATCCAGATTCTTGAATAAGGCTAGCTTTTTCAAGCTCAACAATATACCTTTTGTTAAGTGCACTCCATGTACTTTTTGGATTTCTTGGCGAAAAATATTGCCGTCGTTTGCCATTACCTAAGCTCTTAACAGTTGAATCTATCCAGCCAAAACATAGCGCAACCTTAACAGCTTCTTCCCAGCGCATGGTTGGTATGCCAGTTTCGAGTTTGTAGAATACAATATAAACAGCGTTGTGTTTATCATAATTTTGAAGCAACCAATTGTACCAATCTGTTTCACGCTCAAAATATAGTTCAGGAAATTCCATAATTAAATTTGCTTAGTATAGATGTAGTAATCTCTATCTACTTTTATGTCTGCACTATTTACAGTTTTTATTTTCCATTGAGAGCTAGGGAATAACCATTCTGATTTTCCATTAATTTCAATTTGAATTGGCATATCAAAACCTTCAACAATCTCTGTCCAACGGTATTTTAGTTTATTGTTTTTAATTGAATATTCTAACGTCGGAATTTTTATCGTTCTTAAATATTGATTAAAGAATTCAGTTAAATCAATACCTGTTTGTTTACTTATATAATCTTCAATTTGTTTTGTAGTAACAGTTTGATGATAAAAGTCAGAATTTAATCCTCTTAAAATTTCTCGCCATTTTTCATCATCTTCAACAAGTTGGCGTAAGGTGTGAAGCATGTTAGCACCTTTATAGTACATATCGCTAGAGCCTTCATTATTTACATTATATGTTCCTATTAAAGGTCTGTCATTTTGTATGTTTTTACGTGTGCCAATCACATAATCAGCAGAAGCTTCTTTACCGTAATAATAGTCTAAGAATAGGTTTTCAGAATATGCGGTAAAACCTTCATGAATCCACATGTCGGCAGCATCTTTATTGGTGATGTTGTTAGCGAACCACTCATGGCCAGCTTCATGCACAATTATAAAATCAAACTTTAAACCCCATCCAGTTCGTGATAAATCTCTGCCTAAATAGCCTTTTTTATATAGATTGCCATACGTGACAGAACTTTGATGTTCCATACCTAAATATGGGACTTCTACTAATTTAAAACTGTCTTCATAAAAAGGATAAGGGCCAAACCAATGCTCAAAGGCTTTCATCATTTTTGGTGCATCTTTAAAGTGTTCTTTGGCTTTTTCTAGATTATCTTTTAACACCCAATAGTCCATATCAAGATTACCGTTTTCACCTTTATAAACTTCAGAAAAATTAGTATAGTCACCAATGTTTACATTGACTCCGTAATTATTAATTGGATTATTCACAAACCAATGAGAAGTAACAGTGTTATTGTCTTCCTCTAATTTTCTTAGACGACCATTAGAGACATTCACTAAGCCTTTTGGATTAGTAACGCTAATTAACATACTATCTACTTCATCGTACATATGGTCTTTATTTGGCCACCATACACTTGCGCCTAAACCTTGACAAGATGTGGCAATAAAATGTTTGCCACTTTTGTCTTTTTTCCAAGAAAATCCGCCATCCCAAGGAGCACGTTTAGCTTCTCTTGGATAACCATTATAATAAATTGTTATTGAATTTATGTCACCAATATTTTGGCTCGTCTTCAGCTTAACAAAATGTGCATTGCCATCATGTTTTACTTGAAGTTCTTCGCCATTTTGAAGAACTTTTGTGATGTGCATTGGTTTTTGCAAATCAATTTGCATCACTTGGTTTGACTCTAAGACTTTATATTGAATGGTGTTCTTGCCAGTAATAAATTTCTCATCAGGTTTTACCTCAATATCTAGATGATAATAGTTTAAATCCCACCATGAACGCTCTGTTGTAATACTGCCTCTTAGTGTATCTTGTCTAGTAAATTCCTTTTTGTCTTGAAGTAATTGTGCTTCTGAAGTTAAGAAAATGAAGGTGAATAGAATAAATAGTGTTTGCTTCACGGATTAATTAATTTTCAATTTTAAATATTTAATGAACATTAATCCTGCCATTAATAAAGTTAACCCAAGATATAAGGTCCCAAATAAGAGTAAATTGTTGAAATTTTCTGTTGCAGCATCAAATTCTGACAATTCTGAAATCAATGCCAATGACATAAATAAGGTTAATAATATAACGATAGTAGAAATTATTAATCCAAAAGTTGATTTTTTACTTACAATTTGAAAAATAAGAATTGCTAATAATCCTATAGCATATGGGTTAAAAAGATTAGAGGTTAAGGCCCAGTAATAAAATACTGATGCTATTAAAAATAGTTTGAGAAAAAGGGGTTTAAGTTTAGCAATTCTCATAAATTTTTATCTAATTATTTTATTAGGAAAGACCACCTTACTTTCATGACCATTTTTACCAACAGCTGCGACTCCAAAAAAGAAATTATCAATAACAATCCCATCTAAAGTAAATTCAGTTACATCTTCGACGTAACGACTATTGTCCCAAGTTGGCGACGTAGTATCTCGCCAATATATTTTATAACCCATAGCGCCATCAACTTTATTCCATTGTAATTTTGCTGAAGCTTCCACAATACCACCAATACCAACCTCAGTAGGTGAAGGTGGAGCAGAGGCGAGGCTTGCCATAGTAATGGTGTTTACAGTTGTTAATTTTTTACAATACGGAAAGTTAACATGCTCAAAGGTATCTCCGTAATCAATGCCATTCTCAGTACGAATATCTTGGTGTTGCTGTGTGTAATTTTCATGAGCTTCCATAATTCTAATACCTGCAAAACCTACATCGTTAAATGGTCTATGATGTCCACCACGACCAAAACGATCTAAACGATACACCATCATTGGATTCATTTCTGGCATATAAGTTTTCGTTGTTTTGTGTACATATCTTGCTAACTGTCTGGAAGTTCCATCAACTTCGCCACCATAAAAACGACGTAATCTAGCTTGTTTTTTTAATTTTTCTGCATCTTTTTCTCCTGTTGTAGTAGGTTCAGAAAAAATACGGAATGTACGATTATCGACCACACCATCTACACCAGAGATATTACCAATCATATCATTGTTTAAAACTCCAATAATGTCCCAATTATTGTCTTGTGCGTATTTTGCCATGCCTTGTCCACCAAATAGACCTTGCTCTTCTCCAGATAAGCCTAAGTAAACAATACTACTTTCAAACTTATATTTAGATAAAACTCGTGCAGCTTCAATAGCACCTGCCATACCAGTAGCATTATCATTAGCTCCAGGTGAATCTGAAGTAAAGTCTGTAGGATCTGAAACTCGAGAATCGATATCACCACTCATAATTATATATCGATTTGGATATTTTGTACCTCGTTGTATGGCAACTACATTCACTACCATAACATCTTTAACAATGCGTTGATTTCGTCCTTTTTCTACTAAGTCTTTTTGAAAAAACACATCTAAGCAATTATTGCAGTCCGTAGAAATATTATCGAATTGAGATTTGATCCATCGACGCGCAGCTCCAATGCCTCTAGTTTCGGATAATGTATCGCTTAAGGTATGTCTAGTTCCGAAGTCAGCGAGTGTTTTTACATCGTTACGTAAGCGTTCTTCAGAAACCGCATCGACGATATCGTAGATTTTTGGGTCAGTTTGTGCGAAAGTTATATAAATGCAAAAAAATAGAGTAGTAGTTAAAAAAGCTTTCATTTATTTTTTTATTTTTTCTGTTCAATTAAAAGTAAAGTCCCAAATATATTGGCATCAATCCATCCTCTGTCTTTGTTATTACCTTCAACAAATATAGAACCAATAAAATTTTCACGATGTTCACTTGTGTCGTTGTCACAGTAGGCTAGTGCAAAGCCAACATTTTTGCCTGCTGAAAGATTAATAGGCAGGTTATTACCATTATCAACATAGGCATCATCAAAAAGTAAAATTTTTGCTTCCCAAATAGTTGTGTTTCCATTGGTTTGTCTTTTTGATATGATATGTGAATTGTACAATTTACCTTCTTTAGTATGATTTACATCAACAACATTTCCTTCTAAATCTACATGATAGGCAAAGGCGTTGTGGTTGAATTGGTGATTGCCACCACTGTTATCTTCATCTATAAAAATTTCTAAGCAATCCTCATCC
>Ga0209121_10004014_pt1 | contig 13915 bp, 9 predicted proteins | sample Cruoilmetagenom3_FD_187292 | JGI IMG/M metagenome (GOLD analysis project Ga0209121, IMG submission 187292) | Oil polluted marine microbial communities from Coal Oil Point, Santa Barbara, California, USA - Sample 3 (SPAdes) (version 2) | ecosystem: Environmental > Aquatic > Marine > Oil seeps ...
ATCAACTCCTGCTTCCTCATAAGCTTTTGTGGCTGCTTCATAAGTCAACTCTCGATAAGATAGATCTGGTGTGGTTGACCTGAAGTTTGTACAACCTACGCCAACTATAGCTACCTTTTCTATCATTCTTAATCTCACCTTCTTTTTTCAATCAAAAACATCTTTTAAAAAAATTTAAATTTATCTTAGTTTTTTTTCCAATCACCCCCCCTACAATAAATTTTTTATACATTTCATTATTAAATAACATCATTTTTAATACACCTTTAAAGATTTTGCATTAATTATATATTATAAGATTCTATTTTTTGCCTTTTCTTTCTTTTTTTTATATATTCTTTCTGGCAGACATATTTCCCAAATTGGACAAAGATGATTTGCTCGAAAACGACAAAATTCATCAGGTATTGTACACTGACAGCAATCATCACAATATCCATAATTAAATTTCTGACAGATATGAATAGCTTCCCTACCAGGGTGATTTTTACATTTCATTTAAAACTACTTTTAATAAACTTTTTCATTAATTTGGTAATTTAATCTTTTTCTGATTTTTTATTAACTATTTACCTATTTTTATTATAAATATTTCAAGATAAACAGACATCTTATCTTTATAAAAATATCATCCTCAAAAATCAGAGATGAAGAGCAGAGAGGAATCTTTTACTAAGGTCAATTATTTCTACTTGTATATCCTATAAATATTTTAATTTTAATAATAGTTTATGTTTCAATCCCTTTTTATTCAGGTTAATTATTTTAACACTATTAATAATCAGTTCCCTCTTTTTCTTAAATTCCATAATCCTTTTATGAAATTGAATCTTGGTACTTCTTTCATATATTGCCTATATTCGTTACCCCACTTTTCAAGGTTAAGCTCCCTCTCTTCTATCAAGGTTTCCCAATAATTGGTCGTAATCAATATAATATTACCTATTACACTCAAAATCGTAAAGGGTACGTAGTTACTTAGTGATATAGTGATTGCAATAAAACCAATCGTCCAATCTACAACGCTTGGGTGTCTAACAATTCTAAAAGGTCCTTCTTTGAGAAGAATGATAGTGTCATCTTCTGAGCCAAGACCTCCTTTCTTCTTTCGCCAGTGGACAACATAGACCTCTATGCAAACCACAAGTACGATTACAATTACCGTTGAATATATTACAGCAATTGGAAACTTAATTGTGGGCAGTTGAGCAAAGAAGTTCAAAATCTCTAAATTTGAGAATTTGGCTGCAGCAGGAAAAAAGCATAGAATCCCCCACGCTATAGTCCCAATAAAATCCTTCCAATTTTCTCTGTGTTTAAGCGCTTGCTCATCAAGGATTTTTAGGATTTCTTTAGGTGTAAGTTCACCCCTCTCCAGTTTTTCTGCCAAATCTTCTACTTTACTTTCTCTCTTTTCCATTTCTTATTCCACACATGTTTAATTTTGGCAGGCGAAGGGCGATTTTGGGAAACTTTTTATTTCCCTTTTATCCGCTGTTACACGCTGTTGGTCGCTTATCATTTTCAGCTTTTTCACATTTGACTTAAATATTCCCTTTTTCTCATCTCTTTTTCTTCTGACTAAGTGATTTCTTGTAGATTTCAACCTGTTCCATTATTTCCGACTTCAAAGTTTCAGGTTGCTCAATGTCCTTGAATTCTTGCGGGTTGGGCTCCACAATAGATGCAGGTGGTTGAGAAAAACCACGTATAGCTACCTCTTCTATAACAAGCTTTGACAGATTCTTAAAAACCGCCCGCCGAGCTGTCACTGAGAGTTTTTCCTTCCCGAATAGCGGTTTCTTCACCTCACAGTTGACTATCTCAGTCAAGGGCATATCAAGAGAGAATGACTCGGTCAGAGTATATCCATGATAGATCAGCCTTTGGTTGGTCAACAGTAAAGAGCCGCGCCCAATGATCCCTTCTACCCCCTTAACCTTTCTCACAACCATCTCCCCTTCCTCCAGTGTATGGGGGACTGGAATAGCAGCGAAAGCCAAGGCCGCGGCTACACGCACATTCTCATCTTCGTCTTTAATGTAAACTCCTATCAACAATTCAACGATTTCTTTCGTTCTGATCTCGTCGAAAGCCCATGGTCTCTCGTCTGGATCCAAAGCAGCACCGAAAAAACTCATGCCAAGAGCAGTAGCAACATTGCGACGCACCTCAGCTTTTTCATCTTTGAGGGCTTTTATTAAAGGCTCAACTGCTCTTCCGTCTTGGATATTACCGAGAGCCTTGGCGGCGTCACGCCGCACACGCCAGTCGCTGTACCTTAGTGCCTCTATCAATCCCTCAACATCAAGCTTTTTTCTTAATTCTTTAATGTTTGGTTTGGATAAGCCCATTTTATTTACCCCCTCTCAAATTCCATAGTCCCTTTATGAAATTAAATCTTGGGACTTCTTTCATGTATTTGATATAGGTATCTCCCCATTTTCTTATACTGAATCTCTCTTCTCGAGAACTTCCATAGTAATGGAAAATAACCACTATAATAATAGCAACAAACGAAAGAATGGTAAACGGAAGACCAGGCATACTGAGAATTATAGGCAAACAAATAAACCACATCGTAAGACCAAAACCACCGGGGTGCCTCATAATGCTATATAGTCCATCTCGGTAAAAGATAATAGTTACATCAGAGGACTTGAGTCCACCTTTTTTCCAATGGGAGTAAGTCACCCAAACAAGAAAAAGTGTTCCAATCGCTAAGAGAATAATTGAGATATAGATTACAATCACCGGAAAATGGATTGCTGGTAGTTGAGCAGAGAACATAATGCTGAGCGGAAAGCAAAGCATGACATAGGCAGTATATATTATAAAACCAAAGACCATCCCCTTCCAAGATGCCTGGTCGCTGAGTCTTCTTTCTTTAAGTATTTTCTTTACCTCTTTAGGAGTGAACTCTCCTCTTTGTAGTTTCTCTACTAAATCCTTTACTCTTCCTTCATTATTTTCCATTTTTCTCAACTCTATATAACCCGGGTAGCGTTGAATTGGCTCATCACCTGAAACCTGATCTTGTTCAATGCTATTAACTTGAACATTCTCGCTTTTTCCCCCTTTAAAAAATCTATAAAATTTTCACATTTACTCGACTCTCATATTTTTATTCCCATTTTGGCTAAAAGGTCCTTCATTCCTTTATCTTCGTTCGGACGCCAGAAAATAAGTATCTCTTCGTAGTCACAATTAGGATTACGACATTTGCCTATTAGAAAACGGGCATAGTCTTTTGACATTAGTGCCGCGCCCATGACCGATGTTTTTACAAGATGCATATGGACAAGCCACTCACCTTCTGTCACAGTATGACATTTTGGGCAGACTCCAAGTGACTTTGAGCGCAAAAGGTCTATTGAATCTTTCGCCATCTTTTCCTCCAAGGAAAAAAAAGCATCTATAGGGTACTTTATAAGAGCATCGTATAGGTCTACGATTTCTGAAATTTTGATCCGACAATAGCACGGACCTTTGACCGCCTTTGTTACAAACTCTTGAATCGTCTTTGTTTCTTTCTTTTCCTGCTTTTTCCTAAAAAACTTATCAAACATTCCCATTTTTGTACCTCCTGAATTTCTTGCCGCTTTGGGCAATTTCACTTAACTTGTTTGTGCTTTAATCCACTTTTACTTAGGTAAATTATATATTGTTTTATTATACTACATGATATTATTTAATCCCTTTTATCAACGTATAAGATTAGATTTTAATAGTTCTCTATTTGGGCGATTCTCTGTTGCTCAAGTAAAATACCTGTGCAAACTAATAATAATGAATTAATTTTTATAGGTACTTACCAATTAACTCTTAAAGTATAGTGGTAGTAGATAGTAATTAGAATGTTATAATTTAATTAAAATGTCCGATTTTAACTCATTAGAAATGTCCCCTTAAGGAATCTATAACGTTCTCTAGAAAGGAGGAGAAGAATTAGTATTTATGGGGTATATAGATGATGTCATTAGAATATCATTTAGAGGGTTCTATAACTAAGAAGTAGTCATAAAGGAAGAATCAATTAAAAAGAGAAAATAAAATTAATACCAATCAGTTAATAAAAAGGGTCATTTCTAATAATTTATTATAAGTATCTACATTCTGTTTTGACAGATGACCTATCATTTAGTAAGCTTTGTAGTAATGTTATCATAATATGTCCTTTTCTAGAAGTCTATAAATGCACAAAGGGGGTAAATAAAGTGTTCGAGATAGATAAAAACGTTCCTATTCCGATCTACTATCAGTTGAAGCAAATGATAAAGAAAAAGATCGAGAAGGGCGAGTTCAAGCCCGGCGATCGCCTGCCCACGGAGCATAAACTGTGCGATATGTTCGGCATCAGCCGGACACCCGTGCGTCAGGCTCTCACCGAACTCACACGTGAGGGAATACTATATCGCAAGCCAGCTCTAGGCACCTTTGTGAGCGATTTCTCCCTCTCTCCCTCGCAAGATGTAATGCGTATCAAGGTCTTAATTCCTGAGGAGAAGTGGTCCACCACTTTGGAGAAAGCTGTGAGATTGTATAATGAGGAACACGCCGACAGACAAATAAGACTTAACCTGTTGCTCATTGGCTACCCAGAGTTGCGCTTTAAGATCAGAATCGCTGTCGCTAGTGGCAGTGCACCGGATTTTTCCCTCATTGACTCTGTCTGGGTGACCCAGTTAGCCAAGTCTGGCTTTCTTAGACCTCTTGATGAGATCGATTCGGAGTGGGTGGAGCGCGAGTACAAGCAGGATTTTTTCCCTGTCTTTGTTGAAGGGAGCTGCTGTGATGGGCATGTTTATGCTATTCATGTCCAGACCGACGTGGCTCTCATCTGGTATCGCAAGGATTGGTTTCAAGCTGAAGGTATGAGACCACCATCTACATGGGATGAGCTAATAGAGGTTGCCAAACACTTTCAGAGGACTGAGGTGCGCAAGAGGTACGGGCTAGGATCCCATTCGCTGGCTTTCCCAGCTGGGCTGAAAGCCGGAGAGACGACCACCTATTTACTACTCCCTTTCCTTTGGTCAACTGGCGGTGACGTATTCGCTGATGGCAAGGTAGCTTTAGACAGCAATGCTACCAGACGAGCTATTGGGTTCATAAGAGACCTTGTGCACCAGCACCATGTTGCTCCACCGGAGGTGACAACCTACGAATGGAATAGATCGCCAAAGCTGTTCGCACGAGGGGAGGTCACTATGTCCATTGGCGGCAGTTATGAAAGTGCTCTGATCAAAGAAGTTGCCAACTGGGATGATGACCAATTCCAGACTAAGGTTGGGTTTGTCCCTATTCCTGCTGGACCTGGTGGAGAGCAGACTACCACCGCTGGAGGTATGAGCTATGCCATTTATCGGCAGGCGGAGGACCCAGAATTGGCTCTGGAAATCCTAAAGATCGCTACTGGGCCAAGGTTGATGAAAGAGCTCTGTCTGGCTACTGGCCAAAATCCACCTCGCATATCCGTCTACAAAGCCCTCGATCCGGAGAGGGATTGGTTTTTATACCAGACCTCAAAGATGCTATACAGAGCCCGTGTCAGACCTCTAACGCCTGAGTATGCCAGGGTATCAGAGCAACTGCGAGCCATGATAGAAAATGCAATCTCCGGCCAGATGTCCGTTGACAAGGCTGTTGGGAGAGCGGCGGAGATCATCAGCGCCATAACCGGACTGACACAAGGATAAACGAAGAGTCTCCTAAAGGGCTTTTTTTTCAAGGCTATTCAATTTTCTACATTTGGAGCCAGAGCTATTGTCGTGAGCCCATCGAAAGGCTCATGATACCTTTACTCGCTTGCGTCTGGGAAATATATGACTCAACCCTTCACCATAACTCATACTTAGAAAGGATTTAGAAATGAGAAAACAGGACATTTTTACTTTGCGTTGACATTTTTTTAACAAACTATTGACTGCTTAGGGAAGATTTGATAATATACAAATAATAAGCCAAGATTTTGGAAAAACCAAACTATTACAAAAGGAAAAATGATTCCAGGAATATATTAACAGAAGGGAGGGAAATCGGATGTGAGACAATATATAGTAAGGTAAAAGGAAAAATCTGTTAAAAGGAGGAGAGATTTATGGAAGAGAATCAAGTTTTTGGATGGACCGGCAAAATTCTAAGGGTTGATTTAACCAAGGGGGAGGTAACAGAAGAGGCGACGCTTCCGAAGTATCAAGATGTTGTAGGTGGTGCAGGAATCGGCTACAAGGTTATGTGGGACGAGGTGTCACCTGAGGTCGAACCATTTGACCCTGAAAACAGGTTAGTGTTTGCAGTAGGTCCACTGACGGGAACCGAAGCGCCTGGCGCGACGAGAACTATAGTAGTATCAAAGAGTCCACAAGTATTCGAGGAACGCTTTCCAGAGAGATCATTGACTACAAGAAGCGCTATCGGAGGCACATTTGGACCTGAGCTAAAGTTTGCCGGATATGATGCTATTGTCATTTATGGAAAGTCGGCTAAACCAGTTTACCTTTGGGTGCAAGATGGTAAAGTGGAGCTAAGAGATGGTAGCGAGCTATGGGGATTAGATGCGTATGAAACAATTGATAAAATAAGAGAGGAGTTAGGCGATATTAGTATTAGCGTTGCAACTACAGGTCAAGCTGGGGAGAATCTATCTAGAATTGCTTGTATCGTCTCTAGAGGTCATGGCGACCATAGTGCAGGCCAAGGTGGGTTTGGTGCTGTCATGGGTTCTAAAAAATTAAAGGCGATTGCCGTCAAAGGAATAAAAGGGATAGCTGCAATGAAAATAGCAAAGCCCACCGAATTCAGGGACATAGTTAGTGAGACATTGCATCTAACTACTGCAATGGCTCAGAACCCGAGAAGCCTTGCCTGGGTTCCAGGAGTGGACCCATATCAAGGGGCTAATTTTTGGCAGTGGCAAAGAACGGATATGGCTGGATTATGTGATGTAGAATTGGCAAAAAAATATCGCGTAGGCAGGACAGGTTGTTGTCCTTTAAATTGCTATGACGAGATTAAAGTCCCTGGAGTGGGTGAAGGTTCAATGATGTGTATCCAGTATGCCTATGCATGGGTAGGTAAAACTGGTGTTGAGGATTTTATGTTCAAAGATCTAAGTGATAGATATAGTATCGATATGTATGAGCTGTATCTTATGGTTCCATGGGTCGTTAGTCTCTTTAGAAAAGGCATCATAACTGAGGAAGAAACGGGGATACCTTTCTCCAAATTTCCAGGAAAAGAGTTCATTACTACATTACTCAAAAAAATTGCCTTTAGAGAGGGCTTTGGAGATACTCTAGCTGAAGGCACAGCAAGGTCAGCTAAAAAACTTGGCGTGTTTGATTCCCTTTTAAAGGAAGAGCTAGCTCAGTTTATGAATGTCCCTGCCGAGTTCATAATTGCCTGGAGTTCATATGGAGGGCATGGCTTCTGCGGCCACTATGACCCCCGCAACTGGATTGTAGATGGCTTATTCTGGGCAACGGATGCTAGGGATCCACATGACTATAAACACAATTATATCGCTCTCTCATTTTGGTCTAATCTGCCAGTTGAAATGCAGAAGCTTATAAGTGAGAAAATATATGGTTCAAAAGATGCTATCTCACCAATAGGAGATTCAAAATATAATGAAGCAGAAGCTATGGCAGCTAGTATTGATGCTAAACGTTCTTGTGTAAAGGACGCCTTAACACTTTGTGATTGGTGTTGGCCTTTAACTGTCAGCCCCTATCCAGACAGAAATCCACCCTTTATAGGAGATACCTCTCTTGAGAGTAAGCTTTTCTCTAGTGTTACAGGTATAAGGATGTCTGAAGAAGATGTGAACAAAGTGGGGGAGAGGGTTGACAACCTCATGAGGGCAGTGATGGTGAGAGAGATGAATACGAAGGATATGGTGCATGATCATGATACCCTTCCTGACCACTACTTTGAAAACAGATGCCCAACTACACAATCTCCACCGGTAAACAGGGGGAAATTTGAAGCTCTAAAAGGTATGTACTATAGATTGAAAGGTTGGGACGAGCAGGGGCTGCCGATAAGATCGAAGTTGGAAGAATTAGATCTTAAGGATGTAGCCGATGAATTGGGGAAAAGAGGATTATTGGGTAAGAAGGTATGAAAAAAGGATTTTATTATGTAAGGAGGTGTGAAAATGGCAAATAAATATGAAGGAAAAGGATATATGGGGAAGATTCTGAGAGTAAATCTGACGGATGGGAAGTTTTCTGAAGAAGAGCCGAGCGATGAGCTTGTCAAGAACTACATTGGTGGCCGAGGTTGGGGCATAAAGATACTGTATGACGAGTTAGAGCCTAAGATAGATCCATTAGGACCGGAAAATAAAATGCTCTTTCTTACTGGGCCATTAACTGGGACTACAGCTCAATCATTTGCTAGATTGATTATTGCGTTCAAGTCACCGCTTACAGGCATTTACTATAGATCGTCTGCCGGGGGATTCTTCGCTACAGAAATTAAATCTGCGGGACTTGATGCGATAATCGTTGAAGGGAAAGCGGAAAAGCCTGTCTACTTGTGGATTAATGATGGTAACTACGAGATAAAAGATGCGACTAAGTTGTGGGGTTTAGATACCGTCGCTACACAGGAAATGGTCAAAAAAGACATTGGTGAAGCAAAGGCGAAGGTAATATGCATAGGACCTCCTGGGGAGAAGCTAGTGAAGATATCTGGAATGGCAACTGATAGGCGAACCGCATCAAGAGCGGGTGGCGGTGCTGTCATGGGGTCGAAAAATCTTAAAGCAATTGCAGTACGCGGTACAAATAAAGTAGAAGTAGCTATGCCTGATTTATATAAGTTGATTGTGAGAGCACAGGTTGGTTCATATAACGCTTCAGCACCTTTGATGGGCCCAGGAGGCTTTAAAGATACCGGCACGCGTCTTCTTCCCTTCACAAATGCGTTGGGTATGTATCCCACAAGGAATTTCAGGGAAGGTATCTTAACAGAGTGGCCTAAACTCAGCAGCGAAGAGTATATGAAGATTAAAGTCAGAAGCACTGGATGTCATGGCTGCATGATCCGCTGTGGCTCTATAGATCGTATAGAAAGTGGCAAGTATGCTGGTCTCGAGGATGAGGGGCCTGAATATGAGACAATATGGGCGGCCTCCGGTACTATTGATGTCGCAGATATAGGCTTTACGGTAGCGATGGAGAAATTCTGTGATGACATGGCTATTGACACTATTTCAGCGGGGTCAGCTATTGCTTTCGCTTATGAGCTTTATGAGAAGGGAATCATAACAAAAGAGGATACAGACGGGCTTGAGTTAAAGTATGGCGATGCAGATGTGGCTATGGAGCTTCTTAAGAAAATAGCAAATAAAGAGGGATTTGGTGCAATCTTGGCTGAAGGTACATTGCGAGCAGCCCAGAAAATCGGCAAGGGTGCAGAAAAATATGCAATGCAAGTAAAAGGACTCGAATTACCTGCCTACGATCCGAGAGGGGCAAAAGCTCACGGACTTAGCATGCTTACTTCCAACATTGGCGGGAGCCACTGCGTGGGGTATTCACCACAAGAGCTATTTAATATACCTCTACCTCGACCTGTTGATCCTGTTGCTATAGAGGGTAAAGGTAGATTAACTAAATATAATCAAGATGCTACGGCAGTAGATGAGACAGGTATTGGCTGCGTTTTCCCAATATGTTTTTTCAATATTACTCCGGGATTTTATAGCAAGTTCCTACCGCCTTTAACAGGGGTCATGGAGTTTGGCGATCCAAACTATCTCTGGAAAGTCGGCGAGAGAATCTGGAACTTGGAGAGGATGTTCGCTGTAAGAGAGGGAATGTCAAGGAAAGATGATAACTATCCCGACAGAATAAAGTATGAAGTATTGCCCAGTGGGCCTGCGGCAAATCAGGTATTTGAGCAAGAACAACTTTTGGACGAGTATTATGAGGTGCGTGGATGGGATGTGAAAACGGGAATACCAACCAAGGACAAACTAAAAGAACTGAATCTGGATTTTGCAGCGAAATACGGAGCATGAAGGGCTAATGGCACCGTAATTTTTCTTCCAAGTGTTGTCAGTATGTGCTTTGGTTGTATACTTCCTCAAGGAGCGTGATTTAAGTGCGCTCCTTGAGGAATTTCAACACAAATTTGGCGCATCTCTAGAAATTCTAGTTTACTTGTAAACTTCAACAGGGAAATCGAGCTAGAACGAAGCACTATTATATTAACCTTTTAACTATTATTAAGTTTCAGCTTGCTTGATGAGCTTTTATGTGTGATGTATTTTTGGTTAACCCACCAATATCAAATATAGTGGAATTATATCAGCAAAATCGCTCCTCCCCTCCTCTTGGTTTAGCCTATATCGGCGCCACTTTAATAGAGAATAATATTGATGTAGCTGCAATAGACATGAATGTTCCGTCTGTGGATTTCAGCGTCTTGGAAACAAGACTTAGTGAGGAGCAACCCAGGATAGTGGGGATTTCAACATATACTGAGACTTACTCGAATGCGTTAAGAATCGGGAGGATGGCGAAAAAGGTAAATCCAAGTGTGGTCATAGTGATGGGGGGACCCCATGTAACCTTTCTCCCCTGTAAAGCGGTGAAATTATCTGAAGTTGACATTATCGTTAGAAATGAGGGTGAAAATACCATGCTTGAATTAGCAAGGTATTTTAAGTATGGCTTTGGCTCCTTAAATGAGATTAAAGGAGTGACCTTCATGAGAGATGGAAAATGTATATCCACCCCACCAAGACAGCTTATCAACGATTTGGACTCATTACCTTTCCCAGCAAGTCATATATTTCCCCTTTCTCAATACCAGTATCCAATCAACATATCATCAGCAAGAGGATGCCCCTACAAATGTATTTTCTGCGCAGCAGGAGCAATGAGTGGAAATAGTTATCGGCTAAGGACCCCAGAAAATGTAATTGATGAGCTTACCCAATCATTTGAAAGGTATAGATTTCAGTTCTTCACTTTTGTTGACGATACATTTTCAGCCTTTCCCGATAGAACACAGAAAGTGTGCGATTTAATTAAGGAATCAGGCATTAATGCCCAGTGGCAATGTTCGACACGTGTTGACGGCGTAGCTAAGAATAGGGATGTGTTAAGAAGAATGGCTGATGCTGGTTGTAAGACGATCACTTTTGGGGTTGAGTCCGGCTCTCAAAGTATACTCAACTCAATAAAAAAAGGGACTACGATAGAACAGGTTAAGAAAGGGGTTAAGTGGACTTTAGAATTGGGAATGAATGCTTACTGCAGTTTTATAATACCTCATCCAGAAGACACAGTAGAAACAGTATTACAGACAAAGAAACTTATGGTGGAGTTACTTAAGTCAGGAGCTGTTGTATCTATTTCCTTTACGGTTCCTTTCCCTGGTACATATCTATATGAGCATATGAGAGAGTTAGGTGTGACTGCTTTATCGAAGAATTGGGATGATTTCTCCACCAGTCGTGAACCGATAATCTCTACAAAGCATCTCTCCCTAGAGACTATTAAATCACTACATAATGGCATAGTCTCAACCTTAAATGAGAAGCAACGTGAACTGCGGGAAAACGTCTTAAAATAAAGTATGCCTTCACTGTAAAATATTAAACCCTAACCGATATCCCTTTTGTTCTGAGCTATGCTGAAATTCTGGAGCTAGAAGAGAAGTGCGTTCAACTTACCCGGTAGCTCTAAGGTAGTGTTTGAGTTGCCTTGAGTCAATGCCACTGGTTCTTCTCCATGTTGTGGAAACGCTTAAAGGCCAAGCAGGTGAGTGTTTTGCTTCAGAGGAATGAGTGCCCTTGTTCGAATGAACTTAACCAGCTCGGAAGTTACTTCACTTAGCTTGTAGCTAATGACAAAGCTCCTACGTTGGGTTGACAAAAGGGCCATAGTGTGGTATAAGGTATTTGTAACTATGATATTACATTATACCAAAGCAACATGTTCACAGCTTTCAGTCAGTAACTTAAGGGAGGTGATAAGGATCCTAAACTTTTAATTGTCATAAAGATGCCATAAGGGCATCTACAAATCCAAAGGAGGGAAAGGGAAATGAAAAGATTCATATCTATTTTAGTAGTGGTTATGGCGCTGGTTGGCCTGCCACTCGCCAGTTGCGCTCCAACTCCCACACCAGAGGAGGTCACAACGGAGGTCGAGGAAGTCACCGAGGAGGTCGAGCTGGAAGCACCTGTACTTGAAATTTATCACTGGTGGACCTCAGGGTCAGAAAAAGCCGCGATGAATGCACTCATTGCCGTTCACATGGAGAAATATCCTGACGTCACAGTGCTGGAGAGTCCAGTAGCTGGCGGTGGCGGGATAGCGATGAGGGAGGTCATACATACATTGATGCTCGCTGGGGAAGCCCCAGATTCGTTCCAGAGCTATCCATTCGGCCTGGTACCCTACTGGGAAGCAGATATGCTCGAGCCAATAGATGAGGCCTGGACCTCAGAGGTTAAAGATGCTGTCCCAGATGTTGTAGAGAACATGTGTAAGATGCCTGATGGGCACTATTATGCCGTTCCGTGCGGTGTTCAGCAGGCAGGCGTTGTTTTCTACAACACACATATCTTCGAGGAATACAATCTTTTTGAGCCTACAAGCTGGGATGAGTTCTTAGCCATATGTGACACCTTGAAGGCTGAGGGATTGGACCCCATAGCCTTGGGAGATAAAAACGCATGGCCTTTGACGTATATCTTCCGAGCGATCACAGCTAGTGAGGGGATCGATTACTACGAAGAATTCATCAACGGAAAGATCACTGATCCTACCAACCCCAAGCTCGTAGATTCGCTGGAAAAGCTCAATGAATGTTTAGACTATGTCAACTCGGATCACGCTGCCCTAACTTGGGATGAAGCAATGGCTCGTGTTGTCACAGGTGAAGCTGCAATGAGCATCATGGGCGACTGCGGAGCAGGGGAGTTCATAGTTGCAGAAAAAGCCTACCCCGAAGACTTCGGTGCATTCTACCTCCCAGGAGCGGAGAACATATTCGGAGTTAGCTTGGATGTGTTCAGTCTCCCTAAAGGCGCAAAACACCCAACGAATGCCATGAACTGGTTTAAAACCGTCATAACTGCTGAAGCTCAAAGTGCCTTCGCTGGTCCAAAAGGCTTCATACCAGCGCGGACTGATGCGACCATGGGTGTAGGTTTCTCCGACTATCAAAGAGATGAATCCGCAGTACACTTCCAAGCTGCAACGTATTACCGTCCCGGGATGTGGAGCGGGACACCTCCAGCGTTTATGGGTAAGTTAACTGATATAATATCCGACAAAATTGGGGTGGAGAGAGACGTAAACGGAGCAGCAAGCGCGATAGCAAGCCTTCAATCAGAAACTGAATGGCCAGTGAAATGGGAACTAACTCCTTAATGATTAGGAGAGATCATTCCGAGGTGGGGGTAGCTTATTTGTCCGTTTTGCTTTTGAGTTACCCCTACCTCCTCTTTATTTATAGAAATCTTTAAAAAATCCTTAACAAACTTGTGGAGGTTAGGTTGGACCCAAAAAAGAAGGAAAAGATAATAACTGCACTCATCATCTTGCCAGCTCTGGTGAGTATATTCTTCTTTTTTTACTATTTCAGCGGATGGAATTTTTTTATATCCCTTACCGATTGGGAGGGCTTTGCTCCCAGTTATAACCTGGTTGGATTCAAAAATTATATGGCCTTATTTCATGATCCATTGTTCTGGATCTCTTTTAAAAACAACTTGTTATTTATCCTGATTTTCGTGCCTGGCGTTATCCTTGTTGGTTTGATCTTAGCCATATTATTGGATCAAAAAGTTAGAGGGGAGGGTGTTTTTAGAACTCTCTATTTGTTGCCCTTTGCCCTCTCGTTTGTGGTTACCGCAGCTCTATGGGCGTGGATGTATAGCCCG
>Ga0209121_10004015_pt1 | contig 13915 bp, 14 predicted proteins | sample Cruoilmetagenom3_FD_187292 | JGI IMG/M metagenome (GOLD analysis project Ga0209121, IMG submission 187292) | Oil polluted marine microbial communities from Coal Oil Point, Santa Barbara, California, USA - Sample 3 (SPAdes) (version 2) | ecosystem: Environmental > Aquatic > Marine > Oil seeps ...
TATTCCTACATTTTCAACCGTCGGTCTGCCAGATGCAGCGGTGAAAGAGTCAAAAGACAGGGTAGGGACTGCTATAAAGAACTCAGGATTTGAAGTCCCACTGAAGAGAATAACCGTGAACCTTGCCCCTGCGGATATGAAGAAAGAAGGTTCTGGATTTGATCTTCCTATCGCCCTTGGCATTCTCGCTGCAAATGGTACCGTAAAGAAGGATAAACTCGAAGAAACCATAATAGCAGGAGAACTCTCTCTTGATGGCACACTGAGGGGGATACGAGGTGCGCTTCCCATAGCTCTTTCCTGCAAGGAGAATAACTTCACAAAGATGCTTCTGCCAGAGGAAAATGCAAGAGAGGCAGCCATAACTCAGGATATCAATGTCTATCCAGTAAAGTCACTGAGGGAAGCTGTTCAATTCTTGAACGATGAAATAGAGATCCAACCCTGCCGGGTAAACCTTGACGAGGTGTGGGAAAAGGCATCGCAGTATATAGAGGACTTCTCGGATGTAAAAGGGCAAGAAGGTGCAAAGCGTGCCCTTGAAGTTGCTGCAGCTGGAGGACACAACCTGTTGATGATTGGCCCACCCGGTTCTGGTAAGACAATGCTCGCAAGGAGACTGCCTACAATATTACCAGAGCTCACACTTTCAGAGGCACTTGAGACAACAAAGATACACTCGGTTGTGGGGCTTCTTGGGGGGAAAGCAATAGTTGCTACAAGGCCATTCAGAAGCCCACATCATACAGTATCAGATGCAGGTCTCATTGGCGGTGGACAGCACCCAAGACCGGGAGAGGTCTCGTTGGCACACAATGGTGTACTTTTCCTTGACGAACTGCCTGAATTCAACAAGAATGTACTGGAGGTTATGAGACAACCGATAGAGGATGAGAAGGTTACGATATCAAGGGCAGCTATATCACTAACATTCCCGTCGAGGTTTATGCTCGTGGCTGCAATGAACCCCTGTCCTTGTGGATATTTTGGAGACCCACACCACAACTGCACCTGCACGCCGGGAATGATTCAAAAGTATGTTTCAAAGATATCAGGACCCCTTTTGGACAGGATAGATATACACATAGAGGTGCCAGCCCTCACATACGATGAACTTAAAGAACGCTCATCTGGAGAGAAAAGTGTGGTAATAAGGGAGAGAGTTAATAAGGCGAGAAAGAGGCAACTTGAAAGATATAAGGATAGAAAGGGTATGTATTGTAATGCACAGCTCTCATCAAAGGATATTAGAAGGTATTGTGAGATAGATGCTTCCTGTGATGAACTCCTGCGGGCGGCGATATCAAAGTTTGGTCTATCTGCAAGGGCATATGATAGAATTCTCAAAGTATCCAGAACGATAGCAGACATAGAAGACTCCCCGAACATACAACCACCTCACATCTCTGAGGCAATTCAGTATAGAACCCTTGATAGAAAATACTGGATGGTGTAGATATTAAGATAGTTATTTCTATTTTCCAGCTCATACGAGTCTGTGACCTGACCCCATCTCCTCAACTCTGTCAGATATAAACGAGTTAGGCAAAATATGACCGAATGCCACTCGAAAAGGAATTCGTAAAACACTTGTGCAAAAGGGGAATAGATATGAGCGATGATAAGTATGAGAAGATAGTTACTCTTAATAATGAAGTGGAAGCAAGATTATTAGAGTCTCTATTGCGGGAAAGCAATATTCCATGTTTCTTGAAGTCGTACCATGATTCTATGTATGATGGATTATGGCAAAGTCAGATGGGTTGGGGGCATGTCGAAGCACCTTCCGAATACAAAGAAGAGATATTGAGACTGTACAAAAATATGAGGAATACAAAGTAGGTTGGAAATTTGGGTCGGGTCTTTAATTTTAAATTTTTTCTTGACATCTGTGGGAACTCGTGTTATAATCACAAGTAATGTGAAGTTTCGCCTACTATTTAAAAGAGAGGAAAGACCTGAAAAGCAAAATTGATGATTATTAATAAACATACCCGAAGAAATAGAAGAATGATAAAGACAGTCTTTAAAATTTTATCTATTACCGTTACTATATTATTCATCTTGGTTGGGTGTGAGTCCACAGGGACCGGAACAGATCAAGTATTACAGAGACAAATCGAGACCTCTGTAGAGAGTTTTCATGGCGGTGTTGGTATTTATGTTCGTCATCTCTCAAAAAATATCACAGCTGGCATTAATGAAAATGACCTCTTTCCTACAGCCAGTATGATAAAAGTACCCATTCTGATCAAAATATTTGATAAAATTGAAAAAGGTGAATTGACCATAGATAGCACAGTCATTTATTATAAGGATTCTATTGATTACCGCTGGAAAGGTGATGATGCCATTTCACGATTTAAAGATGGAGAAGATATTAGTATTGGCAAGCTCATGGCACACATGATCACATTTAGTGATAACCATGCCGGTATCTGGCTCCAAGAATTAGCTGGGTCAGGGACTGAAATTAATGAATGGTTAAATCAAGAGGGTTTTCGAGCTACGAGAGTTAACTCAAGGACTACAGGTAGAGAAGATGATTATGAGCAATACGGATGGGGACAGACGACACCAAGAGAAATGGCAGAATTATTGGTTATGATAAGAGAGGGAAGGGCAGTGTCAAAACGAGCAAGTGATGATATGTACCGTCATTTAACCCGAATATACTGGGACGGGAACGCCCTTTCTCAAATTCCGCCTACTATTCAAGTAGCATCTAAGCAAGGTGCACTTGACCAGTCGAGGTCCGAGGTAGTACTTGTTAATGCGCCCCATGGGGATTATGTATTCTGTATCATAACAAAAAATCAAAAAGATACGAGTTGGGTGACATCTAACGAAGGTTCTGTATTAATTAGAAATGTGTCAAAGCTACTCTGGAATTATTTTGAACCAGACTTTGGATGGAAACAAGAAATTGGTGTAGAAGAATATTGGTGATTATTTGGTCCGAAGGAATTGAGGGAAGTACAGAGGTGTGAGAAGAGAGATTGAAAGACTGCTCAAAATTTAAAATTAAAGACCCGACCCTTGGTGCTATGTAAGCACAGTTTTATACTGTAAAAGAATGAGGGTTTAAAGATGAGAACTGAGATTTTAACGAGGAGGTACAATGTGGTTTAAAAGGACAGGCTTAAGTTTATTGCTCTTTTTAGTGGTATTTCTTGGGCATTCATGCCTTAAGAATCCAGAAGCCCCAAGGTGGGACACAGATATTACTATTCCGCTCATCTGGGATACTTATTCAATGTCAGAACTAATTGACACTCTTCATGCGACTTCAGAATACCTGGGACTTGGCTCAGATTCTGTCCTCCAATTCTTTATCGAGCAGGATTTTGACACATTAACAAACATTATTGATTCTATAGCCAACTTTCGACAAAGCACATTCACTATCCCGCTTGTGAATTTCAAAATTCCAAAACTTACCCCCGATAACCTTGAACCAGTGAGACTCTCTCAGGTAATTCCAGGTGGAGGTACTCTGCCTGATACTTCAGTAGTATTGCCTATTCCTCCGATTGATACCACGGTGACAACCAGGTGTCCAATAATGCATGATATAAAGAGTATTGAAATAGAAAAGGGGATTTTACGGATAAAGCTAAATAATTATACACATGTTAGATTCGATTCCCTTGTTATTCAGCATCTTAGAACTGGAGACATTGATATCACAATACCATTTGCGCCTGTAGAGGCAATGGATTCTGTAAGTAAAACTATAGCGATAAATAATAAGTGGGCAGCTGATTCCATTGCTTGTTCCCTTCACTTGAGAAAATTGGAGTCGGAGTTGACATCTGTTTGTAAGTACGATTCTATTGTAGTTGTAGTTGGTTTTGATTCATTGAATATTACTGGAGGTAAGGTCAAAATACCACATCTGTCACATAGCATGGATACTACACTCTCTCTCCCTACCTATTCTGAATATCCAATTCACCTAGATTCAATTGAGTTTTCTGAAGGCAGTATAACACTTCAGGCAGATAATAGTTTCTCTGTTAATGCCGAAGTCAGGATGATCTCTCCAGAATTTGGGCTGGATACTATCTTCCAGGTGGTCTCTCGTCAAAGCAATAGTATGACAATGAATTTGGAAGGTAGATCCTTTCACAACTACGATCCAATAGGCACCAGCTTCAGGTATGCTGTGCAGGTTGATGTTGATTCTTCTGAAGATTATGTGTCATTTTCTGTGGAAGACAGTATTGAAAGTGATATGCGGGTCGATGACCTTGATTTTGAGAGTATCTACGGGGAATTTACCGATGATATTGTACACACTATCCCCACAGAGACAAGAGGGATAGACATTCCCCAGGGATTAAGTTCAATTAGAATCAAAGAGGCAACAGCCAACTTAACTTTGATAAATGCAATCGGGATCAGAGGAAGTGCAGATCTCACAGTTGAGGGCAGAAACTCAAAAACTGGTGCCAGTGATAATGTTCTAATAAATGTCCCAGTAGAAGCCGGAGAGATAGACAATCCTACAACTTCCTGTATCTCCGAGAACCTTGCTCCTGTTATAAACATAGTCCCTGACACGATTATTATCTCGGGCAAGGTAACTTTACCGGCTGATGTCTTTTCAGTTAAGAAGACAAGCTGGATTACTGGACACGTTAGCGTTACTACACCATTGAAACTTTCTTTTGAAGAGGACACCATCCATTTTGACCCTGATACTATTAAGATTGACGAAGATACCAGGGAGACTCTTTCTCATATCCGTTCAGGAAAACTTGTAGTCTTCCTTGAGAATCGGTTCCCGGTTGGTTTTGATTTAGACCTTGTAGTGGAAAAAGGGCTACCTGACCCAGATACAGTCATTAAGAGGATTAGTATTACGGGAGCACCTGTAAATATAGAAACTGGAATAGCAACAGGACCAGCACTGGATACAGTTCGTATTGACCTCTCTGAGGATGAGCTTAATATCTTTCAGTATTCGCCTCTTACGGCTTGTTATACCCTATATGTGCCTAAAACTGACACAATAGCATTTCATATCAATGACTACCTCAAATTAGGCTCTTATGTCACTGTGAGGCTAAAAGTTGGTGAAACTGAGGAGTAATAAGACATCCTATAAAGATCAGGATGTCTGAAGTTAAGGCAGTAACTGGCAATATGCCGGATGTTTTTAAATATCAAGTGCTTTCTTATTTGAAGACATCTGCTCTAAAAGTTAATTTCTTATTTAATTTTGACAATGAGAGTTGCCGGGTAAAAAGATTTACTTTTTAATCTGTGTAATCGTATTCTAAAATCTGAGTAATCAGGTATAATGAATATTATACCAGGAGGTGTTATGGTGACATCGTTTCTTGTAGTTGTACAGCTCTTTTCATTCTGGGCAACAAGTGCAAAATCATTGGCACTCTCTGATGCTTATACTACCCTTGCAAGGGGAACTGATGCGGCAAGGTTTAATCCGGCTAATCTGGCTTTGAAAGATAGACCACGCTTTAGTTTCAGACTAATAGGCATTGACGGGACATTATTAAACAATGGAATTTCCGTCTCCCTGTATAACAGGTATGTGGGTGCCGATCTTGATTCTATAGATAAGAATAACATAGTTAACTCCATCTCTAAAGATGGGTTGGGATTCCTGGCAAATACGGGATTAGGAGTTATTGAATTTGCAGCTGGTCCATTTGCACTATCCATTAGGGGTGTGGGTGGTATACAAACCACATTACCAAGAGAGATTTTTGAACTTGTTCTCTTTGGGAATGAACTTGGAAGAACTTACAATTTTGGGACACTGGACGCAGAAGGCGTTTCCTATGCGTCGGCTACAGCGTCCTATGGTATGCCTTTGACTCTAGCGGGATATGAGAGTGGGATAGGGATGGGATTTAGATATATACAGGGGTTCTTTATTGTCAGGCCTGAAAGCCTCAGTGCTAATCTTCTTACTACAGAAGAGGCTATCATAGGAAATGGGAACATTGTCTATCGTATGGCTACCGGCGGCAGAGGGTTTGGTTTTGATATTGGATTCGTAAATAAGCCTGCTGAGAAATGGACTATAGGGATGGCATTACTTAACTTGTTTTCAAGCATAAATTGGAATAAAGGTTCAAAGGAGGGCTGGGCAGAATTTAAGATTGATTCGTTAAATATACAGAGAATAGACCGAGAAGATATTGTTGCATCAGATTCAGACCTTAGATCCATAGAGTCTTTTAAAAGTCAACTTCCATTTTATTTACGACTTGGTGGCTCTTACGAGTTCTCTGAGGACTTGAGAATAGCACTGGATTATACCCAAGCATCGGCCAACTCCCCATTTAGCTCAAAGAGGCCACGTTTTTCATTTGGTCTTGAATACACAAGGTTGAGCTGGCTATCCCTTAGAAGCGGGTTATCATTTGGTGGAAAAGAAGGTTCTACTTTCTCCTGCGGGATGGGACACAATATTGGTGGCTTCGGTGGTAACCTTGGCTTTCAGTATACAGGAGGAATTTTTACTGGTGCAAAAGGACTAAAAATGGGTATTGACATTGGATATAAACCTTAAAAGAAAACCCAAGAATCACCTATGTCAAGGAATCCGAGGAGGTTATACCTTGACATCAGACACAATCAGAATTCTACACTACCTGAAAGTCTTGAATTTGTCCCAAGTTGTGGATGATAACTCTGCCCGTAGTCTACAGTAAGACTACCCAGCTTGATTCCGGCACCGAAACTCATATCACCCTTATCCCACCCAATCCTTACTGCGAATCTGTCCTCATATACATACTCTACCCCTATATGTGGGTCGCTCTTTATGGCGTCGAGTTTGGTGATTTTGTTTTCAATATTTGTATCCAGCCCGCCTGCTAATATAAATTTGCCTAAGAATCTCTCTGCGGGAACTTCATAAGATATTCCCATCTTGAGCAGTGGAACAATGAATTCCCTTGTGCCTGCATTCCAGAAGAGGAGCGTTGTTGTCAGGTTCTCTATATACAATCCGACTGAGAATGGATAAAAATTATATAATACGCCTCCATCTATACCAAACCCATATGCACTGCCCTCCTGCCATCTTCTGTATATCGTCTTGACATTTGCACCAAGGTATAGGCAGGAGGTGGTGACCTCGCCAAACTTTACTTTTTTACCATAAGTAAAATATAATACCCAATCATCCACATTTGCAGTATCTAAAGCAACAGAGTCATTGGTGAATATTATGTCTGGATAACCTACCTGATAGAGCGCAAGCCCTAAGCCCTGCATTTTATCCGACATTGCAGAAGATACAGCATTATAGTTGATTATTCCGCCAAAACTCTCTGAATGGAAGAGGAAAATCTGTTTTCCTTCCTCTCGCACAATACAGGCTGGATTCCAGAACGGGGATTCTGAAATTCTTGCCAGGGTAACATACGCACCTCCCATAGCCTGCGCCCTTCCACTAACAGGAAGATCTAAAAATTCACCCGCGTATTTCGCGCCGAATGATACGAGAAATGAAAGAAGAAGAAACATATCAAGCCGATTTAGAAGGTTAGAAATTTAGGGTAAGTAACCAAGACCAATATCAAGAATCTCGAGATTGGATTTCTCTGTCCCCTTTGGAACCCTGTTCTTGACAGCCTTTTTAATAGCATTATCACTTACTATTTTTGTAATCCTCACAAATGCCCCAAGCGCTGCTATATTTGTCCCTATCTCTCTTCCGGTCTTATCTCTTACCGTTTCAGAAAAGGGAATAAGGTAGACATTTTTGTGCTCGAAGGTCTTCACATAGAATAGATCCGCTATAAGGATTCCGTCCTTTTTTAACCTGTGCTTGTACCTGTCGTATCCTTCTTGCGAGAGAGCTATCATACAATCCGCTGATGTAATCTTTGGATAGTCTATCTCTTGGTCAGATATGACAATCTCAGAGACTGTTACCTCGCCTCTTGCGGCTGCGCCGTATCTTTCAGAATTGGCGACATTCCTGCCGTCGTATATGCCTGCTGCCTCTGTAAGTATATATCCTCCAAGGATTATACCCTGCCCGCCACTTCCAACACATATAATCTCTTTACGCATACCCTATACGAAAATCAAAAATCAAAATGCAAAAATTAAAACGATATTTAGTTTGCTGGTTTGTTAGTTTGTTAAAATCAAACCAACTATCCAACCAACCAACTACTTCAGCCTTTTGATATTCTATCAGGATCTAATGCTCTTTGCCTTTTCTACAATCTCTTTCTCATATAACTCTGTGTACTCAGGTCTTGGTACATTTAGAAATTCGCCTATAAGTATCTTTTCGCCTATCTCTTCTTTCGTCTTGCCCTTTACCGCGCTTATACCAATCGTATTTTCTTTGAGCCACATAAAATTCTCAACAGGCGTCCTCATCTTATTTCTCCTTCCGTACGCAGTAGGACAGGTAGAAAGCACATCAACAACCGAAAATCCTTTGTGGAGGAGTGCTTTCTTTAGCAGTTTATCAAGTGCTGGCGCATGGTATACGGTTCCCCTTGCAACATAGGACGCACCACAACCTATTGCGAGTTCAACTATATCAAATGGAGGCTCTGCAGCCCCATAAGGAGCGGTCGAGGCAAAGCTACCACGAGGAGTCGTCGGAGAAGCCTGTCCTCCTGTCATTCCGTAGATGTAGTTGTTACAAATGATGGCTGTGATATCTATATTCCTTCTTGCTGTGTGTATGAAGTGATTTCCACCTATTGCCACCGCATCTCCGTCCCCCATAACAACTATAACCTTTAGAGAAGGATTTGCAAGTTTTATACCGGTTGCAAATGAGAGAGCTCTACCATGTGTAGTATGAAGAGTATGAAAGTCAACATACCCGGGCATTCTCCCGCAGCACCCAATCCCCGAAATCATACATATTTCATCCTTTTTCCACCCAATACTGTCCACTGCCCTGAGAATAGATGCAAGGATTATGCCATCTCCACACCCAGGGCACCATATAAACGGGAGTTTTTCCCTTCTTATGTATTTAATCGCGATCTCGGTCTTCATATTGATCTTAAGATTTCTTCGGGATGTGTATAATTAAGAGTTCACAGAGAACACAGAGTTTTCATTTACCTTTTCTCTCCGCGACCTCTGTGAACTCTGCGGTTACAACTTTGTATCCTTTGAGGTTTATTCATAAATTTTACATAGTATTTCTTCGGGGGTAATTATTGTGCCATCTGCCTTTCCAATAAACCTAACATCGCATTCTGATGCACGCTCAACCTCTCCCACAATCTGACCAAGATTCATCTCACAAACATATATCATATCCACCTTCTTTGATAATTTCTTTACTTCTTCATATGGAAACGGCCATAACGTAATTGGTCTTACAAATCCTATTCTTTCTCCCTTTTTTCTTATTTCGTTTACAACCCTCAAACTACTCCTCGAGGTTGAGCCATACGAAAATATACAGATTCTGGCATCATCCATAAACCTTACATCTAAATCCCTCACATCTGCTTCTTTTATCTTGGTTGCAAGCCTTTGCTGGAGTTTTTGAACCTTTTCTGGATTTGATGTTGGGAATCCTGTTTCATCATGCGCAAGACCTGTTATGTGAAACCTGTAACCTCTGCCGTACGGAGCGAGTGGTGGGACATCGTATCTTGAATCAAATGGAAGATATTCTTGTGGTGGGACATTTGGGAAGCCCCTCTCTAATATTTCTATACTTGTATCTAATTCCAGTTTCTCTCTCAGGTGTGCAAGAATCTCATCCGAAAGAAGGATAACCGGTGTTCTGTATTTTTCAGAGTAGTTGAATGCCCTGACCGTAAGAAAGTAGCATTCCCGGACAGAGAACGGTGTAAGAACTATTATTGGATGGTCACCATGTGTACCCCATCTTGATTGCATGGCATCGCCCTGTGATGGGTAAGTGGGGAGTCCTGTCGAAGGTCCCCCTCTCTGGACATCAACTATCACACAGGGAATTTCTCCCATAACAGCAAAGCCTATGTGTTCCTGCATCAGGGAGAGGCCAGGGCCTGATGTTGCTGTCATAGATTTTATACCTGTGAGGGAAGCACCAAGACAGGCGCCAAGACTTGCAATTTCGTCTTCCATCTGGATAAATTTTCCTCCCAGGATCGGGAGTCGGAGGGACATAAGTTCTGCTATATCAGAGGATGGTGTGATAGGATAACCACCAAAGAATCTGCATTTAGAGGCAAGTGCTCCTTCTACAATTGCCTCATTACCTGATAGAAGCAAAGGCATGTTATTCCTCTTTTGGTTTTTTTCTCATCACCTTTTCCATATCTACCAGTTCCAACATGCAGATATTGGCACCGTCTCCTTTTCTCTGGCCGAGCTTGAGAATCCTTGTATATCCGCCATTTCTATTCTTATACACAGGGGCTATCTTATCCCACACCTTTTTAACAGTTTTTTTATCTCCTGTGAGAGAGTAGGTAAGTCTCCTGGAGTGGAGATCACCCTTCTTGGAGAGGGTGATGATCTCCTCTGCAAGAAGTCTCACCCTCTTTGCCTTTTCATTAGTCGTCTTTATAGAATGATGGGTAAAGAGAGATATCACAAGACTTTTTAGCATAGCATCCCGTTTCTGCTTTTCTCTTCCCAATTTTGCGATTTTGGAACGGTGTCTCATTTTCCCTCCAGTTTTGAGGGTTCCATACCAAACGAGAGACCGTAACTCTTCAGTATGGTTGATAGTTCCTGCAATGATTTCTTACCGAAGTTGGGAAATTTGAGCATTTCCTGCTCTGTCATCTGAACAAGATCTCGCAGGGTCTCAATACCCGCTGTTTTCAAACAGTTGGCAGCCCTCACTGATAGTTCCAGTTCCGATATCTTTATATTGAGTGTCTTTTTGAGTCTCTTTTTGTCTTCAGGCTCTTCTCTTTCCCTCTCGATAGTAATTTCGCGGAGTTTCAAAAATGGCTCGATATGGTCTCGTAAAAGGGCGGCTGCTATTGTTACTGCATCCTCTGGTTTAATTCTTCCATCTGTCCAAATCTCAAGAATAAGCTTCTCGCGGTTCTTTACACCGACACTCTCAACCTTAAAATTTACTCTCTCAATGGGTGAGTAGAGCGCATCTATAAATATTGTTCCGATAGGTGCACGGTTATAACCTGGAAGTTCCTCTCTAGGTACATATCCTCTTCCTGTAGTCACACCGAGTATTACATTCAGGTTAACATCATCCTTCATCACTGTTGCTATAAGATGTTCAGGATTTATTATCTCAAAAGTCCCGTCAGATTCTATATTTTTTGCATAAACAGGTCCCTTTCCCTTGATAGATAGTTCTATCTCCTTTTCGAACTTGTCAAACAATTTTATCTTTATGCCCTTGAGATTGAGTAGAATATGGGGAAGATCTTCCAGAACACCATCTATGGTCGAAAACTCATGTAAGACGCCATCTATTCTTACGAATGAGATCGTAGAACCTTGCATAGAGGAGAGCAATGTTCTCCTGAAAGCATTTCCCAGTGTAGTGCCAAAAGATCTCTCAATGGGAGATAACACAAACTTTGCGTATTTGTCATCAGCCTCGGCTGTTTTTATCTTATCAGGTATTTGAAATGGTCTCAATTTCATTCCTACCCCCTATAGATGTAAATGTTGCGTATAGTATTAACCACAGATTCACCCCGTTAAATAACCCAAAAATAAACGCTAAAATGTGCTGTAAAGCAACTCTATTTAACGGGGGAACCACAGAGGAATCAATTCAAAATTATCAATTAGCAATGCAAAACTATCAATCTGCGAAGAATCATTTTTAAATTGCTAACGGTTCGGCTGAGCTCGCCGAAGACTGCCAATTTTGCATTTTACATTGTTTTTTTATCTCTGCGACCTCTATGGTTTTTTTATATGGTTTTTACAAATTTACTTAGAATAAAGTTCAACGATAAGTCTCTCCTCTATTTCCTCTGGGACATCATCTCTCCTGGGGAGACTTACAATCTCAATATTTAAAGATTCTTTGTCAAATGTGATCCACTTTGGAGGTGTAACCTTCATAAGTAAAGCATCTTCTATATTTGGAGGTACTTTGGTCTTTCTCAGAGTTATTACATCAGTTACTTTTACCGCATAAGATGGTATATCTACCCTTCTATTGTTCACCATAAAATGGCCATGTGTGACAAGTTGTCTTGCTTCCATTCGTGATCTTGCAAGTCCTGTTCGGTATATAACATTATCAAGACGGAGTTCTAATTCCTTGAGAAGTTCCTCTCCTGTTACTCCCTTCTTCCGTGTAGCTCTTTCAAAATAATTTCTAAATTGGTGCTCTGTCAGCCTATACATCCTCTTTACTCTCTGTTTCTCTCTCAGATGTCTTCCGTAATCTGTCTCTTTACGCATAAAACCCTTGCCGAGTTCTCCGGGTCGCTTACGGTTTTTCTCTATAGAGCACTTTGCTGATGAACATCTCTTGCCTTTTAGAAATAACTTCTTACCATCCCTTCTGCATAGTCTACAAACTGGTCCGTGGTATACAGCCATACTATATCCTCCTCTTCTTTGGTGGCCTACAACCATTGTGAGGAATAGGCGTTACATCTCTTATGTATGCTATAACAAGCCCTGCCGCTTTGATAGCCCTTACAGCAGAATCCCTACCTGCGCCAGGACCCTTAACCCATACCTCTACATTTCTCATTCCAATGTCTGCAAGTTCTTTTGCAATCTTTTTTGCACAGATACCTGCTGCAAATGGAGTTCCTTTCTTGGACCCTTTGAAACCAATACTCCCAGCACTTGCCCATGAAAGACAGGCCCCTTTCTCATCTGTTATTGTAACAATCGTATTATTAAATGTAGATAATATATGAACTATACCTTTTTCAGGTGCTTTTCGCAGTCTCTTCTTCTTCATTTAACCCCCCACTATAATTTCAAAATCCAAATACCCAATTTCCAACAAAATTCCAAAACCCTAATGCCAGCTTAAGTACGCCTCATGCTTTTGAGATTTGGCATTTGATATTTTATTGGAAATTTGTAATTGGAAATTAGACATTTTTTTTATTTCTTTGCTTTTGCCTTCTTCCTGAGCGCGATCTGTGCCTTCCGTGGACCCTTTCTCGTTCTGGCATTTGTCCGAGTTCGTTGACCCCTTACAGGAAGTCCTTTTTTATGTCTGATACCCCTTGCGCAATTTATGTTAATAAGCCTTTTTATGTTCTCCTGGACCTCCTGCCTCAATGCTCCTTCTATTTTATAATCAGATTCTATTACGCTCCTGAGTGCCTCGACCTCCTCATCAGTTAGGTCCTTTATCCTTCTGTCAGGAGATACCTTACTCTTTTGCAGTATATTATGTGATGTAGAAATGCCAATACCGTATATATACGTGAGGGCTATCTCAATCCGTTTATTTGGTGGAAGTTCAACTCCCGAAATCCTCGCCATCCATCCCCCTTAGTAAGATTAAATATCAAAAATCAAAAATTAAAAATCGTGAATCGTAAATCGTGATCCGGAATCCGTGGTCCGTTACCCATAATCTAAAATCAAATATCAAAACTTTAAAATTTACATTTTGATTTTTACATTTAGGTTGCTGAAAGCAACCGCTCATCCCTGTCTCTGCTTATGCTTAGGGTTTTTACACACAACCCTCAAAACACCTTTTCTCTTCACAATCTGACACTTTGCACAAATTTTCTTTATAGACGCTCTTACCTTCATAAATACTCCCGTTATTCCATAATATGCATTAACCACAGAAAAACATAGTTTGTTAGTTGGATAGTTTGTTAGACTCTAACAAACCAACAAACTAACCAACTCTCAGTTCTTGTGATAATCTTACCTGCGTTTCTACTTAAATCTGTGTAATATTCTTCCTCTGGAGAGGTCATAAGGCGAAAGTTCCACTACAACCCTATCCCCGGGTAGGATTTTTATG
>Ga0209121_10004016_pt1 | contig 13914 bp, 12 predicted proteins | sample Cruoilmetagenom3_FD_187292 | JGI IMG/M metagenome (GOLD analysis project Ga0209121, IMG submission 187292) | Oil polluted marine microbial communities from Coal Oil Point, Santa Barbara, California, USA - Sample 3 (SPAdes) (version 2) | ecosystem: Environmental > Aquatic > Marine > Oil seeps ...
ATTGCGAATGTGTCATCCTGAATTTATTTCAGGATCTGGTATGAGATGCTGAATCAATACTGAATCAAGTTCAGCACAGGGCCCAGCATGACAGAAAAATGAGGTGATCAAGGGCGAGGAAAAAATATTTGGAAATATATACCATATATTAACTTTCCCTCCACAGGCGGGAGGGAATTTAAGGGAGGGGGATATATACTGAAAAAATTGGGGTCAGGCACCTTTTCTTCCCAAAATTACAATGGAGGGAATATAATATAAGAGTCTTAAAAAATCTTTAACCTTGTTAAAATAAAAATGTGGACAACAAATTATTTTTGAACAAATCATTGAGAACATGTGTTATAATAGGTGGAGACAATATGAATAATGAGACAATTGAAATGGCAAAAAGAGGCAATAAAGAGGCTCAAAAACAGATATATATTGAATATAAAGACAAGATTTATACATTTTGTTTTTTTAGATTAAAAAATCGTGATGATGCAGAGGATTTAACACAGGACATATTCCTGAAGGTATTTAAGGGGGTAGTAACATTCAAAAGTGGGAATTTTAAAGCATGGATATATAGAATAGCAATAAATCATATATTAAACACAATGGTAAGGAGAAAAAACTTTATGGAACTAAGAGAAAATACTGCTGTTGTAAAACAGAAAAATATTATTGACACATTAGATGTTGAGAGGGCTTTGAATAAATTGCCCGAAAAGTTTTCATTACTCCTTATATTAAGAGAAAAGGAGGGGCTGGACTATAAGGAGCTTTCAAGTGTTTTTAGGGTTCCAATAGGTACAATTAAATCAAGACTTGTTAAAGCAAGAGAACTATTTAAGAAATTTTACGGAGGCAAAAATGGATAAAAGTATAAAAATTATTTTGTCTTCTTATATTGATGGAGAAATAAAGGATACCGAAGAAATAAAAAAGTTGATAAATGAAGATAAAAAGACAAGGGAACTATACAAAGATATGTTTTGTAGTAAGATTATAAAAAAACTTGATTATAAAAGTACTTCACTGCCTTTTGAAGCGTTAATTCCAAAAAAAAGAAATATAATTCAACCGATTATTATTACTGCCAGTGCGGTTTTGATAGCATTTATTATATTATACCCATCTATAAGAAATATAAAACCAATTTATGAAATAATTAATAATTTAAACACTTACTCGGAGGTGCTAAAGTGAAAAAAATCTTTATTATCAGCATTATTTTAGGGTTATTCTATTATATCCTTTTTTCTTTCATATGGGCTATGCCTATTGAGGTTGCCATAGAACCTGTGTATATGGTTCCCTCATCATTTATTTCCGGATTTCTCTTGAACAGCCCAAAATATATTAATATAATCCTTATTGTAATTGGGTTTGGATTATTTGTTTATTCTATATATCTGTTCGTAGGAATTATTCAGAAAAAGACCATGAATTGGTGGAAAACATTTTATTTCACTTTAATAACCACGATTGCCCTGGGATATGCTCTTGCTCAAGTATCATTTAGAGGATTTATTCCTATAAATTATCCCATTATTTCAGTTTTAATAATCTCTACAATGCTTGTATTTCCAATAAAGAAATTCAAATATTTGATAATACCCTATCTGATATATATTGCTTCATATCTTATTCTCATTGAAATATTTGGAAATGGACTTATGATATATATTGGAATTGCTATGTATCTATCTCCTCTTTTTGTTATTATTTTATATTTAATCACTTTCCAGTTTATAGTCGGAGAAAAAATTTATCCATATCTTGCATTATTACTTATATTTATTCCATTAAGGATAAAAGCTAAAGACAATTATAAAATATACCATAATCAACAAAAGACGATAGAATATACAATAATTGTTCCAGTCGATGATTTTTACCAGACAAAGAAGTTTAATAAACCATTATCATTTAGTTATTACTCAATTCTGGAGCCAGATTCTATAAATTATTATTATAGAATATATGGAGTGGGCTCCCCGTACACCTATTACAAATTGAATCTTAATGAAAAAAGGATAGAAATAATTGAAGAATTGTTAGCAAATAAAAGAGTCTTTATTGGTAAAAGAAAAAGGGAAAAGATTCAGGAAAAGATATTAGAAAGATGGAATGAAAAAAAAGAAATAGGACTAATACGGGGAAAAATAGATGGAGACATGCCCGACAGAGTAGGTCTTTTACAGAAGAATTGGAATGTAGAATTTAGTTGGAATGCAACTTTCACTAGTATTAATATCAAAGATGCTGTTTCTCCGGATAAAAGGGGAAATTTTATATTCAGGTATGTTCCGAAAGGAAAATATAGTTTGGTTTTTCTGTATAAGAGAAAAGTACCTCATTATAAAATAAAAATTCCAATATTTATATCAAAAAATGATTCAATTGATTTAGGGATTATAAAAATTAAAGAATAAATTAAAATATAATGGGCAAATGAATATTTTGGACTTATAAGCAAATATTCACATTTCCATATTATTAGCAGGAAATCATAAATTATTTTTATCTTTTTTAGAGTTTAAAAAGCAAATATATAATAGATTATAAGGTGTTAATCTTTACAATTAAATACATATGTGATATATTCGCAAAACAGGAGGTATCTATGACATTAAATATATCTAACAGAGTAAGTAAAATGCAGGCATCTCCTATAAGGAAGCTAATGCCTTATGCAGAGAATGCAAAAAAGAGGGGGGTTCATGTTTATCATTTGAATATAGGACAGCCGGATATAGAGACACCTCGCTGTATTATAGATGGCATTAAGAATTACAAGTCTAATGTATTAAGATATGGACCATCCAATGGACTTGAATCGTTAAGAGAAGAAATATCACAATATCTGGCAAAAAATAATTTGGAGTTTTCAAAGGAAGAAATTTTTATTACAACAGCAGGAAGTGAAGCAATTACTTTCACAATAATGGCTATATGTGATCCGGGAGACGAAATTATAATCCCGGAACCATTTTATACAAATTACAATGGTTTTTCACAACAAGCAAATGTAAAAATTGTTCCTGTAACATCAAGGATGGAGAATGGTTTTCACCTACCGGATGACATCGAAATTATTAATAAAATAAACGAAAAAACCAAAGCGATACTTATCTGTTCCCCAAATAACCCAACAGGTACAATTCTTAGAAAAGATGAACTGGAAAGGATTGTTAAAATAGCAAAAGAAAATAATTTATACATTATGTCCGATGAGGTTTACAGGGAATTTACATTTGACGACAGAAAGCATATAAGTATTTTCGACATTGAAGGCACTAAGGATATTGCAGTAATGATGGATAGTATATCAAAGAGATTTAGCGCATGCGGGGCAAGGATAGGATATATTGCAACAAAGAACAGGGCATTACTTACAGGAATTATGAAGCTTGGTCAGGCAAGATTATGTCCCCCGACAGTTGAGCAAATTGGTGCTATCGAAGGATTCAAAAATATGGATAAATTTATGCCGGAAATGATAAGTGAATATGAAAGAAGAAGAAATGTTGTATATGAAGCGATAAAAACAATTGACGGGGCATTTACAATGAAACCGGAGGGTGCATTCTATGCAGTAGTTAAAATCCCCGTTGATGATGCCGAGAAATTTACAATATTCATGCTGGACAAATTTAGTATAGACAATAAAACAACAATGGTTGCCCCGGCAGAGGGGTTTTATGCAACGGAAGGCAAAGGAAAAGACCAGGTAAGGATTGCTTTCGTATTGAAAGAGGATGATTTGAAGGATGCTATGAATTTATTGAAAGAGGGGTTAAAGAGGTATAATAACGGATGAGTAAAAAGGCGATTATTATCTCTGTTATTATTGGATTGTTATTGGGGTTAACTATTGGTGGATGTGTATGGTTTGTTAAAAATTTACCACATATGGATAAGTTACTTAATTATCAGCATAATTTGGCAACGGTTGTTTATGATAAAAATGGCAAAGTTATGGGAGAATATTATATTGAAAAAAGAAAATGGATATCAATCAATAACATATCGGAGAATATTATATATGCTACTTTAGCTGTTGAAGACAGGAATTTTGAGCATCATTGGGGAATAAATGTGTTTACAATCTTTAGGGCAATTGTTAAGGATTTAATAAAGATGAAAAAAAAGGAGGGAGGGAGTACAATTACACAACAACTCGCGACTGATATGTTTTTATCAAAAAGGAATAAAACATTCTTTAGGAAAATTCAGGAGGCATTTTTGACTATAGAAATAGAAAAACTATATTCGAAAGACGAGATACTGGAAATGTATCTAAATCAAATATATTATGGTCAAGGAGCTTATGGAGTCGAATCGGCAGCGGAAGCATATTTTAGCAAACAGGCAAAAGATCTTACATTAACGGAAGCAGCGATGATAGTAGGTATACCAAAATATCCTTCAAAATATAATCCCAGAACAAAACCAAAAGAGACATTAAGAAGAAGAAATATCGTACTTGAGACAGTTGCAAAAGCAGGATATATTGATGAGAAAACAGCAGAAAAACTAAAAAACAAACCGCTTAATGTAGTAATTAAAGAAAAAGGATACATTAATGCCCCATATTATATGGAAGAAATAAGAAAATTTCTTATTTCAAGATATGGAGACGATGTCCTATATAAGGGAGGGCTTAATGTGTACGCCTCCTGCGATTTAAGGATACAGAAAAAGGCGGAAGAGATATTCGAAGATCAAATTAGAAGAAGAGAGATAGAAAGACATTATCGATTCAACATAACAAATGGTTTTATCGAGGGAAAACCTCTATATTTACAGGGGGCATTATTGGTGGAAAACAGTAAAGATGGGTCTATTCTTGCTATGATAGGAGGGAGAAACTTTAATCAGAGCCCATGGAACAGATCTACACAAACAAAAAGACAGGTTGGATCTTCATTTAAACCACTTGTATATCTTTCTGCAATCGATAATGGATTTAATGCATCGGATATAGTGCTGGATGCTCCGATTGTTGTTGAAATTAAGGGAGTCAAAGACAAGAAGAAGAGGATTTATAAACCACCCAATTTTGACAATAAATTTATGGGTCCTGTAACATTAAGATATGCTATTGCACACTCAAGGAATTTAGCAACTATTAGATTAATGCAAAGAGTTGGGCCATATACCGTTATTGATTATGCAAATAAATGTGGAATAACGGAGAAATTGTATCCTTATCTTTCATTGGCTCTGGGCAGTGCTTCAATAAGCCTCATAAATATGGTTTCAGCATATCAAACATTTTCAAATGAGGGGACACATATTAAACCACATATCATAGATAGTATTATTGATAAGAAAGGAAATATGATTTATGAAACCAATATAGAGAAGAAAGAAGCAATTTCAAAACAATCAATTTATATAACTGTTAATATGATGGAAAGCGTCATCAATGAAGGAACGGGGTATTACGCAAGAGTTATGGGATTAAAGGTTCCGGTAGCGGGAAAAACAGGAACTACTGATAATTTTACCGATGCATGGTTTATAGGGTTTAATGAGGATATAGTTTGTGGTGTATGGATAGGATTTGATTCCCTTAGGACAATGGGAAGGAATGCAACGGGAGCCGTAATGGCTTTGCCGATATGGGCTTATTTAATGAAATCTCTTATCCAGGGGGATTCATTAGTAACTCCAATTTATAAGAGGGGAAAAGAATTCTCGAAGCCGGAAGGGATTACAGAGAGAAGAATATGTACAAAATCGGGTCTTTTAGCATCAAGTAAATGTCCGAAAATAAGGAACGAATATTTTATCAATGGAAACGAACCCAAAAAAATATGTGATATACACACTGAGGATGGTATTATAAATAGTAGTGATTATCTAATAAAATATAACAGGATGGAGATAATAGAGGAGAATAAGGAGAAGGAAGATGAAATCTTTCATTAATTCATTAATTGTTTTATTGCTGGTAATAATGGCAGCAATTTTATACTTTAAGGAATATAAACCAAAAACAGAAAAATATGACTGCCTAAAAAGGGAAGAACAGGGGATTATGGACGAACTAAATAGATTAAAATTAAAAATTGATAGTTTAACCCCAAAAAAGAATGATAAAATAACAAAGTACTCGTTGGAGATGATTAAAAGCGAACTTAAATTAGATAGTATCAGAATATGGGAATCTGATATGAGTGTTAAGCTAGAGGTAGATGAAGGAAGAATATTTGATAAAGGGAAAGGGGTTCCTACGGAGAGGGGCGAAAAGACACTTTATAAACTACTAAGTAATGTTTCGAGAATAGGAGGGGATATTAATATTGAGGTATTGTTGGGGAAAAATCAGAAAAACTATGAAATAAAAATCAAAAGAGCAATTGAAATTATGAACAGACTAATTAAGAACCATAATAAAGACAAGGAAAATGTAAAAATATCTATTTATAGAACACAAAAAGGATTAGAAGGGATTAACATAGAATTAGAATGAAAAAGGAAGCTATAGTACTGTTTTCAGGAGGATTAGATAGCATTCTTGTTTGTAAAATTATTGAAAAATGGGGATTTCAAACATTCCCGATAATATTTAAAAGCCCATTCATAAAAGGGATAGATAAGGAAAGTATCGAAAAAATATACAATATAAAAATTAATGAGATAGATTTTTATGCAGAGCAATTAATGATTGTAAAACATCCAATCTATGGATATGGAAAGGCACTAAATCCTTGTATAGACTGCCATGCAGTTATGATAAAAATGGCAAAAGCGATTATGGATAAACGAGGGGCACAGTTTATTGCAACCGGAGAGGTTGTAGGACAAAGACCGATGTCACAGAGAATAGATGCAATGAGAAGCGTGGAAAAAGTATCCGATGCAAAAGGATATATTGTCAGACCCTTATCCGGTAAATTGTTGGAGAAAACAATTCCTGAAATAAAAGGAATTATAAAAAGAGAATGGCTATATAATATAAGCGGGAGGGGAAGGAAAGAGCAGTATAAAATTGCAGAGGAATTGGGAATAAGTGTAATCCCGTCCTCAGGAGGGGGGTGCCTACTTACGGACATAGGATTTAGTAGAAGATTAAAGAAGGCACTGGAATACGAAATAGATGAAGATTCACTATCAATTATTAAGTATGGGAGAGTATTTAACCTTGGAAATGGTTTACTAATTATAGGAAGGGATGAGGGGGAATGTAAAATAATTGAGCAAATGAAGGCATCTGGAAAAATCATTAGCGTAAAGGGAGAAAAAGGACCAATAGGGATTGTTATTTCTTCAGACAGATTAAATCTATCATGCTCAATTATTGGTAGGTACACAAAAGGAATCGATAAAGAGGTTTGTTGTATAATAGATAATAAGATATTGAAAGAAAGGCGGTATAATGAAAAAGAGACTTATGGGTATATTATTAATTAGTTTTCTTTTAGTGCCAACCTTTGATTTTGCCAAAGAGGGGAAAGATGAGAGAATTGCAACAGCTCTGTCTATCTTAATTCCGGGAGGGGGGCAGATTTATAACGAGCAATATATAAAAGGGACAATTATTGCCCTTGCAGAGGGGGGAACGATTTATATGATATATAGAAATAACAAGTATTTACAAATTGAGCAGAGCGAAGAAAAACGGTTGCTCACAGAAAATAATAGAAATAGCCTTATTTGGTTGATGGGGGCAGAAATTGTTTATTCTTCGATTGATGCATTTATCAGCGCAAAGATGTATGATATGAATAAAAAAATTGATATCGGGATAAAGAACAATGGAATATATATTGCCTTCAAGTTTTAATAATGTTTCACGTGAAACATTGTTAAAACTTGAAGAATATCAAAAGATGGTATTGAAGAAGAACCATAGCATTAATCTGTTTTCATCGAAGGATGTACATAGATTTTGGGAAAGGCATATTCTGGACTCGATAAAATCCAATGAATACATAAAAGGGCATAGGAAAGTTTGTGATATAGGAAGTGGAGGTGGGATACCAGGTATTCCCCTTGCTATTATGAATAGTAATGTAAAATTTTTTTTATTCGAGAGAAGAGATAAAAAATCTGATTTTCTTTTGAATATAAAAGAGGAACTAGTTCTGAGAAATGTTTTTATTGTCAATACTAATTTTATTGATTATAAATCAGAAAAGTATGATTTGTTTTTGTCCAGAGCAGTTAAATTGACAGATAGTATTCTCAATCATGCCAATTTGTTATCAGAGGGAGAGGAATCTCTCTATATATATTATTTCGGCAATAATTTCGATTACAAAAATATAAACTATAAATTTAAGCATAGAGTAGACAGGAAGAATAAACTCTTGATATTTTATCTGCTTTAACTGTAACTTTTTACTCCGATAATAGTCAATATAGAAATAATGAAAAATATTATGTGTGGCATAAGTCCTGCAATAATGGGGGATATACCACCTGAATTTCCTAACGCTCTAAAGCTCTGGATTGTTCCCCAATAAAAAAAACCTATCAATAAACTTATTCCAAACTCGAATAAGTTTGATGTATTTTTAAGATTTATCCCAATAAAAACACCTAACATTACAAGAATCACAACAGAAAGCGGATTAAAGAACAGGTAGTAAATCTGAGTGTAAATTTCTTTTGTATCCTGACCGATCCCCTTCATATAAGATGCATAAGAAAAAAGATCTTTCAAAGTCATATTGTCGATAGGCTTAACCCCTCTAATTAGTTTGTCCGGATGTATATTAAGTTTATAATCATCAATAATATCGATTTCTCTATATTTAACAAGACAATTAGATGTGTCAAAATTGCGTATTATTACATTAAACAATGCCCAATGATTATTTTTCCAAAGGCTATACTCAGAATCATATCGTTCGGAAATGTTGCCATTTGGATCCTTTCTGATGATTGTAATATTAAACATCTTGTTTTGCTTTTTGTCTAAATACTTTGCCGTATATATTGTCTTATCGTTGCCAATAAAATATATATCCCTTTGATATCGTTTTTCAACAGGCATTTTCTCTATCTTGATCCTTTTTATATTGAAGGAAAGATTATTAAAATAGGGAACAAGGAATATATTCATAAATACTAATACAAAGGCTGAAATAAAACCTATAAGGAGAATTTTGTTTGTTATATTATTCATTCTTATTCCCATAGATCTTATAGCTGAAACCTCATTATATCGTACCCTGTGTGCAAGGCTGAAGAATACAGCGGTTAACAATCCCAATGCAAAAAATGTTATAATCAATGAAGGAGCTTGATAGAGATAATATAAAAATAAATCTTTTACAACAGCTTTTTTATCTATGTAATAGGTCATATTGTTAAAAAGGTCGATAACTAAATAAAGAGTAACGATTATTATAGTAAATAATATAGAAAGAGAGAGTACGGATCGTATAAAGTACCTTTCTAATTTTTTCACTAATTTTTCCTGAATAATGTTTTAATTATCGAGTATTCACTCATTGCCTTTGCAATTACAATTATTGCCGCTACTCCAAATGTAATTAAAGGAACTATCGCAGAAACAATCGGATTTACAATACCTCTTGATGATAACGATTCACCTCCAATCATCATAATATAAAACACTCCATATATCCCAAGACTTATTGTGAGAGAAAGCCCGATATTCGAATTTTTTATTCTTGCCCCAATACCTGCTCCAAGCATAAGGAGAAATATTGATGTTAATGGTATTGTAATTTTTTTATAAATCTCCATATAAAGGCGATTTAATGTTCTTTTATAATGAAGTTTCATAAATTTATTTTCTCTTTTTGATATATTTCTTTTCATTTGCATTTCTGTTTTTTTAATTCGGTCGATAATCCTAAATATATCCAGTTCCCGGTCTCCTCTATATGTTGTCCCTTTTGAACTAACTTCTTCCTTTATAGGCAAGATAAAATTTTGAGTCTTAAAATTAACAATATGATATTCATTCTTTCCCTTTTCAAAATCATGGATACTGCCATCCTTAAGCAATAGCCAGAGCGTGTCTTGTTTTGTATCATGCATGATTTTACCTTTCTTTGCAATTATTATTCTGCTTATATAACCATTAGATTCTTGATATATATAAACATTATTCATTGTATCGTCCTTTCTGTTTATCTTCTCTATAAAAAAGCTGTACTTCCCGAAATTTTTTAAAAATACACCTTCCTCCAGTTGATATGTAGGTTTGAATCTATATACGTTTAACATAAGGTTTTTTAGTCGATGGTTTGAGTTGGGCAAAATAGTATTATTAAATGCAACCAACAAAAGCATGATAAAAACAGTTATAATCAATAGTGATTTAAGCAATTTATAAAAGTTTATGCCAAGTGTTTTGAATGCAACAATTTCTCCACTATTTGCAAATTTACCGAAAGTCATTATTCCTGCAAAAACATGTGCCATAGGTATGGTCAAGGATACTAAGTAGGGCAAACTTGCGATGAAGATTGAAAATGTATATGACGCAGATACGCCTCGCGTAATCGACATATTTAACAACTCGAAGAATCTGCTCATCAGGAATATAAATGTAAAAAGGCTAAAACCTAACAGTAGAGGGGGAATATATTCTCTGATGATATATCTATCAATTGTTTTCATGAAAAGATATTAACATATAGATAAAAACAATTCAATATATTGGACAATTTATTACTGCTTAATTTTAGATTTAAGTAATGTATTAATAATTTTTTTAAAATCAAAAGGCTTTTTAAGAAATGCCGTATTCTTATCTCTTTTTAATATATGTTCAACTTTCGACATATTGAAATATCCCGATGAAAACAGGATAAAAATATTATCCTTTTCAGACTTTATCATTGCGTACAATTCCAATCCTGATATAACAGGTAAATGTACATCTATATAAACATGAGAAATGTTAGATTTATTTTCTTTGAAATAATTAAAAAACTCTATTGATGATGATGTAATGTGATACTTTATCTTTAAATCATCCAGGATATTCCCGAGAAATGAAGCTACTACAGCTTCATCTTCGGCGATAAGTAATTCTTTAATGTGAGAAAAACTTTCTTTTTTATTTTCTATAAATTCGGAAAAACATCTAAGAGCAGGGAGATAAAGATGTATAGATATCCCTTTGGGTATATTATCATCAATTTCAACAAAACCATTATACTTATCAATTAGCTCTAAAACGATTGTTAACCCCAGACCATAATGTTCACTGTCTTTTGTTGTAAAATGTGGCTTGAATAGGAGGGGTTTAATTTCATCATTGATTCCCTTGCCATTGTCATTGATCTGAATATGTATAAATTCTCTATCCTTGAGCTTGTATATTTGAATTGTTTCCTTCTTAATATTATTTATCGAACTGAATTTTATTTCTATTATCCCTTTTGTTTTGATTGATTCGATTGAATTCTGAATAATATTTATTACTATTTGATTGAAATCTGATAGATAAATATTCGAACAATATAAATCCTCCTGACCATATAGATTTATTTCTACATTATCTGGTTTCAACATATTCATTATATCTATAATGTTCTTTGTTTCAGCATAGAGATCCAATGTCTTGTTTGATTTATAATGCTTAAGGGATATCCCTTTTATGAAGTCTGTTGCAATTTTTGTTGATTTCTCGATTTTTTCTACTGTTTTGAATATCTCGATATCAGGAGAAATTTTTGTTTTTAAGTATGTTGTATAACCAACTATAGGTTGGAGCAAATTATTCATTTGATTCCCTAAAATATAGGAGAGATTTTGTAGTGTATTTGCCTTTTTTAAATTTATTACCTCATCTTCGTAATGTGATAATTGTGTCATATCCATCAATATTCCAATAATATTTGATCCCTCCTCATTCTCAAATGAATTTAAAAACAAATTTATAACAATATTTTTATCTTTATTTTTTAAATAAATCTTATCATAAAAGGTTCCCTCATTAATTAACAAATCATTAATATTTTTCTTAAAAACATTCTTTAGCTCTTTTGGTAATAGATCTATAAAGGAAATTTGACTGTTGGGTGTATAAAGAGAGAAAAAATCCTCGAATTTACTGTTAACATATATAATTTTATTATTTGTTTCAATGAACACTCCAAATAAAGAGGTGTTAAAAAATTTGTCTAAATATTCTTTGTTTTGACTTATATCAGGGAAACTTCTATCCTCTGTTGTGTTTCTATGCGACAATAGTATATAGTATGTTTTATTATCTAATTTATGTGAGGCTATTATTAATGAGTGGTGAACCCCTTCCTTGTCTATAGAATCAAAACAGGAAAATTTTTTATTTGTTAATTCATTCATTCTGCTTTCAATTGCTCTTTTTTCACATGGTATATCTTTGAACGATTTAAAATCGTCATAACTTGAATAGACTATATTGTAGTCTTTATCAAACACTATAAAATACTCATAGTAATACTTTGACAGATAATCAATCATTTCCATATACCTGTATTTGCTTATATTTACCAGAGCCTTAGATGCAATAGATGCATTCATATATATCTTGTCCTTAATTTTGGCGATTGCCCCTGCATCCAATAATGTGAAAATAAATCCATAAAATCTTTTTTTATGAAACAAAGGAACAATAACCATCTTGTTTAAGGTAGTATATTTATCCGAAACATTATCTTTTACAATTTTAATGGTTTTGTCTTCATATGCCAAGTTAAGCTCTTTTATAGATGTTATCGACAATCTGTTTCGGTTCTTTAAATATGAACAATTTCCTATTTCAGATATAAGTTCTATTTCATTGTTGTTAATGGTCTTCCATAAAGAGATATAATTGGTAAGGAATATTTCAGAAAATTTCTTTATAATTCTCTCAGATAAATAATTTTCATTATAATAACTTTCAGAATTGATATGTTCGTAATCCAAATTTATTAAATTATCTGTTTGCTTAGGGTTAATATAGTATAAATCGTTTTTATCAGTGATATCTTTGAATATTATATATTCTTTGTGATCACTTTCTATTTCAAATGTGTCATTATTTTTAATGCTATCAAGATTATTTAATAAAATATTATAAAGATCGTTATGATTCTTAAATAATATTTTTAAATCTCTATTTGATATTATGGAATCTTTTTCTATACAAAATGCAGGTTGTTTAATGTTCTTTAATAAGGAAATATTCATTGAAATGTAGAGGTTATAACAGATAACGGAAAAAGAAAGAAATATATAGGGGAATTCATACAAATATGCATCCATTATGGTATGAGGGGAGAAACTGAACATTAGAATTTGATATACTTGAAATATTATAATCATCAATAAGCCAATAAGGGTATAATTCATATTATTTGATTTATAAGTGTTTTTTATTATGTAAAATACAATTAAAACGGTAAAGATTACGCCTGAAATGTTAGTAATTTGAATAAATCTATCAGATATCACAGGAAACACTAAACATACTGTGAATATATAGATATATCTTCTAAATCTTTTATAAACATTCAAATCTAATAATAATGAAAGCGAAATAAGAGAAAATGATATAAATAAGGATTTTAAAAGAAATATTTCATAATTCACCACTAAATATCTTAAAGGAATAATTGTAGATGTTAATAGCAAGATTGAAAAGATAGGAAAGTAGTAGCTAATTTTATAAACATATTTTATACTATATGTTAAAATAATTCCTATTGATACAGCATAGAGAATTAAGTATATAATATGCAATGGAAATTGTAAAATCATATTTTATTATGATATAAAAGTATCGATAAGTCAAGATAATAAGCATATTTGCGAGTAGATAGGTATGGACATCAGACGCCAGACATAAGCCGAGAGGGGAAATAGTGAATAGAGAATAGGAGCAGATTCCTGTTTTTACATGAATGACACGTTTCGAATTAACGGTTTACGCTTTCTATAGCACCCTCACCTTAATCC
>Ga0209121_10004017_pt1 | contig 13914 bp, 8 predicted proteins | sample Cruoilmetagenom3_FD_187292 | JGI IMG/M metagenome (GOLD analysis project Ga0209121, IMG submission 187292) | Oil polluted marine microbial communities from Coal Oil Point, Santa Barbara, California, USA - Sample 3 (SPAdes) (version 2) | ecosystem: Environmental > Aquatic > Marine > Oil seeps ...
CTAAAGAAGTAGTACCACCTTTTTGGTTTTCGTAGTTTTCAAAAACAGGAGAAGGTTTGTCTATATAAACCGCAAATTCTTTAGCTCTAGCTTTTACTCTTTCCATGTTTTTTTCAAAATAGCCTAACATTTTTTCTTCAAAGCTATCTATATCTTCCTTTTCGCTAAGGTAAAATTCAGGATCTATATCTTTGTTTTCTTCTAAAAAAGCTTTGCGTTTTATGTTAATTTCAGCAACGCTTTTTTTGAAATCTTCTTTTTCAAAATCATAAAGGCTAGGAGGAAATAGGTTTTCTTCAAACAGCGCTTTTTTAGCTAAGTAGTTATTGGTTTTGTCTCCAATTCCTGTGTAGCTAATTGTTTCATCAAACATTTTGGTGTCTAAAGACATGTTAAGATCATATCCATTTTTTAAATACACATTGGTGCTTTCTCCACCATCATAAAAGTTATATATACCAGTTGCTACCTTTAAGGTGTCACTAAATGTACCATCTTCATTAACTTTAATGGTTTTTGAGTATTTTTTAGATCTTACAATAATAGAATCGCTATTTTTATCTGTGATTTTTCCTGAAAAGGTTACAAAATCTTTAGCTTCTTCTTTGCAAGCAACTATGCTTATTGCACATAAGGCAATTAATAATTTTTTCATGGTGTTCATTTTGGGTTTTCTATTTAATATAATTTGCATAAAAGAATCTTGTACTAAAGATTAGTTTTAGCTTCGTTTTTTTATACAGCTATACTTTCTTTTTTTTCAAAAATAGGAATAATAATTTAGTAAAGCATGTAATTAATTATTAACAATAGTTGCATAACTAGTTTTGAATTATCATTTTTGAATCACTTAAAAAAAAGCATGAGCACATATCATTATATATCTTCCGAAAAACTAGACATAGTAACTATTTATAACATTTTTAAAGACAATAAGAAATTAAAATTGTCTGAAGAATCTATTGAAAAAATAGTAAACTGTAAAAAATATTTAGACACTAAATTAAGTGAGGCAGAAAAGCCTTTTTATGGTATAAATACTGGTTTTGGTAGTTTGTATAATGTAGAGATTTCTAAAAAAGATTTAACGCAACTGCAAGAAAATTTAGTAATGTCTCATGCCTGCGGAACAGGAGAACGTGTGCCTGAAAGTGTTGTAAAAGTAATGTTACTTTTAAAAATACAATCTTTAAGTTATGGGCATAGTGGTGTGCAATTAGAAACAGTAAACCGCTTAATAGACTTTTTTAATAATGATGTTTTTCCGTTTGTGTATACGCAAGGTTCCTTAGGAGCTTCTGGTGATTTAGCACCTTTGGCACATTTGGCTTTACCATTATTAGGAAAAGGAAAAGTAGTACATGATAATAAGGAGTTAGAAGCAAGTGAAATACTAGAAAAGTTTAATTGGCAACCTATACAATTAGAAGCTAAAGAAGGATTAGCTCTTTTAAACGGAACACAGTTTATGAGTGCTTATGGTGTGTATCTTTTATTGCTATCGCACAAAACGTCTTATTTAGCAGATGTTATAGCAAGTATTTCTTTAGATGCTTTTGATGGTAGAATAGAACCATTTCATGATTTAGTACACCAAGTACGTCCGCATGCAGGACAACTAAAAGTGGCTAGACGTTTTAATGAATTTTTAAAAGGAAGTGAGTTAATTACTAGAGAGAAGAAACATGTACAAGATCCATATTCTTTTAGATGTATACCACAAGTACATGGTGCTACTAAAGACACTTTAGATTTTGTTGAAAAAGTTATTTTAACCGAAATCAACTCGGTTACAGATAATCCTAATATTTTTCCGGAAGAAGATTTAATTATTTCTGGAGGAAATTTTCACGGACAACCTTTGGCTTTAGCCTTAGATTATTTAAAAATAGCAATGGCTGAAATAGGAAATATTTCAGAACGTCGTGTATTTCAATTGGTATCTGGTTTAAGAGGCTTGCCTGCCTTTTTGGTAGACAATCCAGGATTAAATTCTGGATTTATGATTCCGCAATATACAGCAGCAAGTATTGTTAGCGCAAATAAACAATTGGCAACTCCTGCAAGTGTAGATAGTATTGTTTCTAGTAATGGACAGGAAGATCACGTAAGTATGGGAGCTAATGCTGCAACACAAGCCTATCGATTAATTAAAAATGTAGATCGTGTAATAGCTATAGAACTGATGAATGCAAGTCAAGCCATTGCATTTAGAAATCCGTTAAAAACATCTCCTTTTTTAGAGTCTTTTTTAGAATTATATAGAAAAGAAGTTTCTTATGTTAAAAAAGATAGAGTGTTACATGATGACATAGAAGCCTCTATTGCATTTTTAAATAATGTAGATATTGAAATTGAAGAATTATTTTTAAATAATTATGGTGTTTAACTTTTGCTCTGGGTTAAATAAAGTTTATTAGCCCAAGTAATTGCATCTTCTAGGTTACTAAAAGTTTCAAAAGGTTTATTAAAAAAATGCTTTTCTACAGAAGCATTGAATTTTGTTATTTCATTTTTTGAAACAATAGCTAGTCCTATTAGGTTTTTTATTTTTTGAACTTCAAAATAAACAATAGGATCAATAGCGTATGAATTTTCACGATTACTGATGTAGACAAAGTTTTTATCTTTATAGAAGGTTTCTACTAAATTTAAAAGTGTTTCGTTGTCTTTAACGGTTAAAGTTACATCTGGGTTTATTTGCATAATCATATGGTTTTCATGAATACTAACATATCCAACACCAATATCAATATGTGCTATTTTAGGCATTTTTTTTTGGGATTTTTAATAAAATGGTAATATAATATATAAAAAAAGAGGTTAATTACAAATAATTAACCTCTCTTAATTATTGTAAATCTTCACTAAGATTCTGTAGGCTTTTCAGCTTTTTCAATTTTAACAATCAGTTCGTTTTTATCTTTATCAAGATCCATCATTATTTCATCACCTTCTTGTAATTTAGATGTAATGATTTCTTCTGCTAAAGAATCTTCAACATACTTTTGTATTGCACGTTTTAATGGCCTTGCTCCATATTGTTTATCAAAACCTTTGTCTGCAATATATTCTTTCGCAGCTTTGCTTAGTTTTAAAGTATAACCAAGTCCTTTGATTCTTAAAAGAAGTTTTTCTAATTCAATATCAATAATTTTATTAATATCTTCTTTTTCTAAAGCATTGAACACTACTACATCATCTATTCTGTTTAAAAACTCAGGAGCAAAGGCTTTTTTAAGTGCATTTTCAATAACACTTTTGGCATTTGCATCTTCTTGTGCTTTTTGCGCAGCAGTACCAAAACCAACACCAGAACCAAAGTCTTTTAATCTTCGTGCACCAATATTAGAGGTCATGATTATAATTGCATTTCTAAAATCAATTTTTCTACCAAGACTATCTGTTAGATAACCATCGTCTAGCACTTGCAGCATCATATTGAATACATCAGGATGTGCTTTTTCAATTTCATCTAATAACACAACAGCATAAGGTTTGCGTCTTACTTTTTCAGTAAGTTGTCCGCCTTCTTCATAACCTACGTATCCTGGAGGAGCACCAACAAGTCTTGAGATAGCAAATTTTTCCATGTATTCACTCATGTCAATTCTAATTAAAGAATCTTCGCTATCAAATAACTCTTTAGCTAAAACTTTAGCTAATTGGGTTTTACCAACACCTGTTTGTCCTAAAAATATAAAAGAACCAATTGGTTTATTAGGATCTTTAAGTCCAGCACGATTACGTTGTATGGCTTTAACCACTTTAGCAACAGCTTCGTCTTGACCAATTACTTTTCCTTTTATAAGTTCTGGTAATTTTGCTAGTTTATTGCTTTCTGTTTGTGCAATTCTGTTTACAGGAACTCCAGTCATCATAGAAACTACGTCTGCAACGTTTTCTTCGTTTACAATTTCACGATGTAACTTAGTGTCTTCTTCCCATTTTTCTTGCGCAATAGCTAGGTCTTTTTCAATGCGTTTTTCGTCATCGCGTAACTTTGCAGCTTCTTCGTATTTTTGTTTTTTAACCACCGAAGATTTGGTTTCTTTAACCGCTTCTAATTGTTTTTCTAGTTCTAGAATTTGTTTAGGCACTTCAATGTTAGTAATATGTACACGAGAACCAGCTTCATCTAAAGCATCAATAGCTTTGTCTGGTAAAAAACGTTCTGTCATGTATCTGTTGGTAAGCTTAACACAAGCCTCAATAGCTTCTTGCGTATACTCAACATTGTGGTGCTCTTCGTATTTACTTTTAATATTATTTAAAATTTCAATAGTCTCTTCAACAGAAGTAGGCTCTACAATCACTTTTTGAAAACGACGCTCTAAAGCACCATCTTTTTCAATGTATTGTCTATACTCATCTAGAGTAGTTGCACCAATACATTGTATTTCTCCTCTTGCTAAAGCAGGTTTAAACATGTTAGAAGCATCTAAGCTTCCTGTTGCACCACCAGCACCAACAATGGTATGAATTTCATCTATAAAAAGAATAATATCATCATTCTTTTCTAATTCATTCATAACGGCTTTCATGCGTTCTTCAAACTGTCCTCTGTATTTAGTACCAGCAACTAAGCTAGCTAAATCAAGAGTAACTACACGTTTGTTAAAAAGAATACGCGATACTTTTTTACTTACAATTCTATTTGCTAAACCTTCAGCGATGGCAGATTTACCAACACCAGGTTCACCAATTAGTAATGGGTTGTTTTTCTTTCTACGACTTAAGATTTGTGAGACACGCTCAATTTCTTTTTCGCGACCAACCACAGGGTCTAGTTTTCCTTCTTCTGCCATAGCAGTTAAATCTCTACCAAAATTATCTAGAACAGGAGTTTTAGATTTTTTGTTAGACTTGCTAGTAGGCGTATTAAAAATGTCTTTAGACGCATCTTCAGAAGAAGAAGTATCCTCATCAGGAAATTCTGATTTTGGTTCTATATAATTATCATCGTTTGTAATCATAAGCTTAAATTGTTCTTTAACATTATCATAATCCACTTTAAGCTTATTTAAAAGCTTTGTAGTAGGATCGTTTTCATTTCTTAAAATACACAATAATAAATGTGCTGTATTAATAGACGTACTTTGAAACAATTTTGCTTCTAAAAAAGTTGTTTTTAAAGCACGTTCTGCTTGTCTTGTAAGATGTAAGTTTCGTTTTTCGTTAGAAACTACTGCAACACTTGGATTTGCTGGGCTTAAAATTTCGACTTTACGTCTTAAATGGTTTAAGTCAATTTCTAGTGCATTTAATATATTAATAGCTTTACCATTGCCATCTCTTAGTAAACCAAGCATTAGATGCTCAGTACCAATAAAATCGTGGCCTAAGCGCAAAGCTTCTTCCTTACTAAACGCAATTACATCTTTTACTCTAGGTGAAAAATTATCATCCATAAATTGTTCCTTTCTTCATTAAAAATACTAAAATCCTATTACTAAAATCAAAAACTGTACCTTAATTTATAGGATATATGCTAATAGACGAAAAAAAGTTTATAAAATCAAAATAATTAACAGCATACTTATTAACTAATAAAGAGATGCAAATTGTTAATAAAAAGTCTCAAAAAACATAACTGAAAGTCTTACTATGACTAATGAAAGTTTTATATTAGCGTGTTTTGAAAACAAGAAAATAATTTAATATTTTATATATATGGCAGAAGGAGAAAAACTCATTCCTATTAACATTGAAGATGAAATGAAATCGGCGTACATAGATTATTCTATGTCAGTCATTGTGTCACGTGCTTTACCAGACGTAAGAGATGGTTTAAAGCCTGTGCATAGACGTGTACTTTATGGTATGCATGAATTAGGTGTTAGAGCAAATGGTGCACATAAAAAGTCTGCAAGAATTGTTGGAGAGGTTTTAGGTAAGTATCATCCACATGGAGATACTTCGGTTTATGATGCAATGGTACGTATGGCTCAAGAGTGGAGTTTACGTTACATGCTAGTAGATGGTCAAGGGAATTTTGGTTCTGTAGATGGGGATAGTCCTGCAGCAATGCGTTATACAGAGGCAAGAATGCGCAAGATATCTGAAGACATGTTGGCAGATATTGATAAAGAAACTGTAGATCATAAATTAAATTTTGATGATACTTTAGAAGAACCAACCGTTTTACCAACGCGTATTCCTGGTCTATTGGTAAATGGAGCTTCAGGTATTGCTGTTGGTATGGCAACCAATATGCCACCACATAACTTAACAGAAGTTGTTGATGGTACTATTGCTTACATAGAAAATAACGACATAGAAATAGATGAGCTAATACAGCACATTAAAGCACCAGATTTTCCAACAGGAGGAACTATTTATGGTTATGATGGTGTAAAAGAAGCTTTTCATACTGGTAGAGGACGTATTGTTATGCGTGGTAATGCTAATATTGAAGAGGTTCATGGTCGCGAATGTATTATTGTGACTGAAATTCCGTATCAAGTCAACAAAGCAGATATGATTAAAAAAACTGCTGATTTGATTAATGATAAAAAACTAGAAGGTATCTCTACTATTAGAGATGAATCGGATAGAAACGGAATGCGAATTGTATACGTTTTAAAGCGTGATGCAATACCAAACATTGTACTTAATAAATTATATAAGTATACTGCTTTACAATCTTCATTTAGTGTAAACAACATTGCATTAGTAAATGGTAGACCACAATTATTGAATCTAAAAGAATTGATTCACTATTTTGTAGAACACAGACATGATGTGGTGGTTAGACGTACTACTTATGAGTTACGTAAAGCAGAAGAAAGAGCACATATATTAGAAGGTTTAATTATTGCTTCTGATAATATTGATGAAGTAATTGCTATTATTAGAGCATCTTCTAATGCCGATGAAGCGAGAACCAATTTAATTGAGCGCTTTAAACTTTCAGAAATACAAGCAAAAGCAATTGTAGAAATGCGTCTGCGCCAATTAACTGGTTTAGAGCAAGACAAATTGCGTAGTGAGTATGAAGAAATCATGAAAACTATTGAAGATCTTAAAGATATTCTTGCTAAAAAAGAGCGTAGAATGGAAATTATTAAAGAAGAACTTCAAGTAGTAAAAGATAAATATGGTGATGCACGTCGTTCTAAAATAGAATACGCAGGAGGAGACTTAAGTATTGAAGATATGATACCAAATGAAAAAGTGGTTATTACCATTTCTCATGCTGGTTATATTAAACGTACATCGCTTACAGAATACAAAACACAAAATAGAGGAGGAGTAGGTCAAAAAGCATCTACTACAAGAAATGAAGATTTCTTAGAGCACCTATTTGTTGGTACCAACCACCAATACATGTTATTCTTTACACAAAAAGGAAAATGTTTCTGGATGCGTGTATATGAAATTCCTGAAGGAAGTAAAACTTCTAAAGGAAGAGCAATACAAAACCTTATAAATATCGAGCAAGATGATAAGGTAATGGCATTTATTTGTACTCAAGATTTAAAAGATGAAGATTACATAAATAGTAATTATGTAATTATGGCTACTAAAAAAGGACAAGTTAAAAAGACCTCTTTAGAGCAATATTCACGTCCTAGAACTAATGGTATTAACGCTATTACCATTAAAGAAGATGATGAATTACTAGAAGCTAAACTTACTACAGGAGAAAGCCAAGTAATGTTAGCTCTTAAGTCTGGAAAAGCAATTCGTTTTGAAGAAGCTAAGACAAGACCAATGGGAAGAAACGCATCTGGTGTACGTGGTATTAGATTACAAGACGAAAAAACAGATGAAGTAATTGGTATGATTGCTGTAAACGATATGGAAAGCAATATTCTTGTGGTTTCAGAAAACGGTTATGGTAAACGTTCAAGCTTAGAAGACTACAGAATTACCAATAGAGGAGGAAAAGGTGTAAAAACTATCTCTATTACAGAAAAAACAGGTAACTTAGTGGCAATCAAGAATGTAACTGATTTAGATGACTTAATGATTATCAATAAATCAGGTATTGCTATTAGAATGGCTGTTAAAGATTTAAGAGTAATGGGTAGAGCTACACAAGGTGTAAAACTTATTAACCTTAAAGGAAAAGATTCTATTGCTGCAGTAGCAAAAGTAATGCAAGATGAAGAAGAAGTAGAATTAGATGACGAAGGAAATGTAATTGTTCCTGAAAACATTGCACCTACTAATGACAATGAAGATGGCACAACTATTGATACTAGTGAAGAAGAATAAATAAAACGAACAATAAAAAACAAACTTTAAAAAAATGAAAAAACAAGTAATTGTAGCTTTAGCACTAGCATTTAGTGTGTTTACTTTTGCACAAAAGAAAGAGCTTAAGACTGTAGAAAAAGCTATTAAAAATAATGATTTTTCAGTAGCTAAATCTCTTTTAGGTCAATTAGAACCAATGCTTCCTGATATGGAAGATAAATACAAAGACAAGTATTACTTATTAAAGGGACAAGCATTTTATGCTAACGGAACAGGAAGTGATGAAGATATCGATATAGCCATTGATAACTTAGATAATGCAAAAGGTTCTTATAAAGTAGAAGTTGAAAAAATTAAACAAAATTTAATTAATACACTTTTAACAGAATCTAACAACCAATACCAATCTGCGCAATATTTAGAAGCAGTGAATGGATTTGAAAAATTATACAAATTAATTCCTTCAGATACTACTTATTTATACTATGCAGCTTCTAGTGCAGTTACAGGAAAAGATTATGATTCTGCTGTAAAAAACTATGAAAAATTATTAGAATTAGGGTATACAGGAATTGAAAAACAATATGTAGCTACCAATGTAGAAACAGGAGAAGTTGAAGCTTTTTCTAAATCACAAAGAAATTTATTTGTAAAAGCAGGTTCACATATCAAACCTTCAGTAAGAGTTTCAAAATCTAAAAGAGGAGAAATTGTAAAAAACCTTGCCTTTATTTACTTAAATAATGGAGAATCTGATAAAGCATTAAAAGCGGTTCAAGCTGCTAGAGAAATGGATCCAACAGATTCTAATTTAATTTTATCTGAAGCTAATCTACATTATAAAAATGGAGATAAAGAAACTTATAAAAAATTAATTGAAGAAGCAATTCAATTAGATCCAAACAACACAGACCTTATATTTAATTTAGGTGTTGTGTCTGCAGAAAATGGAGAGATTGAAAAAGCTAAAGAATATTATACTAAAGTAATTTCTTTAGAGCCAGAAAATGTAAATGCACAAACAAACATGGCAGCATTAATATTAGGTGAAGAAAATGCTTTAATTGAAGAAATGAATGGTCTTGGTACTTCTAATGCAGATAACATTCGTTATGATGAATTAAAAGAACAACGTACTAAATTATACCACAGTGCAGTTCCTTATTTAGAGTCTGTACTTGAAGTAGAACCAGAAAACGTACAAGTAGCTAAAACATTATTAAATATTTATGGTGCTATTGGTGAAACAGAAAAAGAAAATGCAATAAAAGAATTGCTTAATTCTACGGGAAACTAAACGTAGTATACATTACTAAATAATAAAAAAGCCACTTCATTGAAGTGGCTTTTTTATTAGATTATTTTTTTAATGACTCTAAGCTTATGGGTATGCATTCGTTTTTCTGCATTGTAAATACCAGAATGATCTATTCTATCAATTCTAACTTTTCCATGAGCATGAATAATATAATTATCTTTCATAATAATACCAACATGTACAATAGCTCCTTCGTTATTGTCAAAAAACGCAAGGTCTCCTGGTTCACTTTCTTCAATAAAACTTAAGGCTTCTCCTTGTGTTGCTTGTTGTGAAGCATCACGTAATAATTTATAACCATTCAGTTTATAAACCATTTGTGTAAATCCAGAACAATCAATACCTAAAGGCGTTTTTCCTCCCCAAAGATAGGGTGCATTTAAAAAAGAAAATGCGGTATTTATTAAGTGCTTTTTATCTCGAATACTATTTGTTGTAACGCCATCAAAAGTATGTTCTAAAAGATGTAAACCGTTTAAACAAGCACCTAAAGTTACAGGATATAATTGGTTGTTTTTATCTTGAACAAATTCAATTAAATCATTAGAAAGAATAGGAAATTCTTCATGTAAGCTTAAGTATTGCGCTTCGGTAATCTCTACATATTGTTTATTGTCAATCCAGCCTTCGTAATTATCAAATGCTAATCGAATTCTGCTCCAAGATTTACGTTGCTCTAACACCTTAAAATAATCACCATACAAAACTTGCGAAACGAGTTCGGTTTTATCTGAAGGTTCAAATCTCAAAGGAACAATGCTTAAGTTACAAATTCCGTATTGCATTAATAAAAAGTATGTTAAGTGTCTGGGTTAGCGTTTTTATTTATTGGGTAATTATCTGCTATTACAAACGTTCTATAACAATAGCAGAAGCGCCACCACCACCATTACAAATAGATGCAGCACCAATCTTGGCATTGTTTTGTTTTAAAACATTTAATAAGGTTATAATAATTCTAACACCAGAACATCCTAAAGGGTGTCCTAAAGAAACAGCACCTCCATTTACGTTTACCTTACTATCTTCAAGGCCTAATATTTTCATATTTGCTAAACCAACTACAGAAAAAGCTTCGTTAAACTCAAAATAATCAACATCATTTAATGCTATTCCTGCTTTATCTAAAGCTTTAGGTAATGCTTTAGAAGGAGAGGTTGTAAACCATTTTGGTTCTTGTGCAGCATCTGCATAACTTTTTATAGTTGCTAAAGGTGTTAAACCTGAAGCTTCTGCTTTTTCTTTACTCATTAAAACCATGGCACCAGCACCATCATTAATAGTAGAAGCATTAGCAGCTGTTACTGTTCCTTCTTTAGTAAAAGCAGGACGTAATGTAGGAATTCTATCCATTTTTACGTTGGTAAACTCTTCGTCTTTATTAACGACAACAGGTTCACCACGTCTTTGCGGTACTTCAACAGGAACTACTTCTTCATCAAATTTTCCAGCTTCCCAAGCAGCAGCAGAACGGTTGTAAGACTGTACAGCAAAAGCATCTTGCTCTTCTCTAGAAAAATTATATTCTGTAGCACATGCATCTGCACAAACACCCATTGCGTTTTGGTCATAAGCATCTACTAATCCGTCACGTTGCATACCATCTTCCATTTTAGCAGGACCAAATTTGGTAGCTGTTCTTGCATGAAAATAGTGTGGTATTAAACTCATGTTTTCCATACCACCAGCAACTACAACTTCTGCATCACCTAAGGCAATAGCTTGTGCAGCTTGCATAACGGTTTTCATACCAGAAGCACAAACTTTATTAATTGTAGTACAAGGTACAGTATCTGGAATACCAGCATAAATAGCAGCTTGTCTTGCTGGAGCTTGACCTGTTCCTGCTTGAACAACATTACCCATTAAAACTTCATCAACCATTTCTGGTTTTAAATTTATTTTATCTAAAGCTCCTTTTATTGCTATTGCTCCTAATTTTGGTGCAGGTACTGTAGATAATGCTCCTAAAAAACTACCAATTGGTGTTCTAGCAGCAGATACTATTACTACTTCTTTACTCATAATTATGTGCTTTTAATTTTATTATTGCGAAATTAATCATTTTTTGGCATAAATGAATACGATTCGCATTTTATAAGTAATTAAAAAGGATATTTTATTACATTTGAAAATAGTATTATCTTTATGAAAGACCTTATCAATAATTTATATAAAAATCACGCTTTAATATACAAAGTGCTGCTTTTTATCTGTGCAACTATACTTATTGTTTATCTGTTTCCGAAACAAGGAAAGTTTAAATATAATTTTGAACAAGGCAAGCCTTGGCAATCAGAAAATTTATACGCTCCTTTTAATTTCGCCATTAAAAAAACTCCGGAAGAAATAGATAAAGAAAAGAGGGTTACCATAGAAAAGGCAAGTTTGTACTTTAATTTAGACGCGAATATTGAAAAAAATGTTAGAACTAACTACAAAGAAGGTTTTTATAAAACGTTTCCAGATTCTCTTTCTAACACTACATTAAATGGTCTTTTTAAAACAGGTGAACTTATTATTGATAGATTATATGATAACGGAGTTTTAGATGAAAACTACACCTTTGCTAATGACAAAAAAAGTGTTATTCTAAACAAACGAATTACCGTTAAACAAACCCTATTTTCTAATTTAATACAGCAAAAAAACTTATCTTCTTTAGTGGATTTGGTTTTAAAAGACAATAATAAAGCAAGATACCACACGCAGTTTTTGGCATTGTTTTTTGATATTGTAGAACCCAATTTAACGTATAATAAATCCTTAACAGAAAGCGCCTTACAAGAAGATTTAAACAATATAGCATATACTAGAGGTAGTATAGAAAAAGAGACTTTAATTATATCTAAAGGAGAAGTAGTAGAAGGAGAGAAATATCAAATTTTAGAATCGTTAAAAAACGAATATAAGTCGCAAGTATGGACCGATTCTAACTACAATTGGGTGGTTTTTGCCTATACTTTATTAGTAGCACTAGCTTTGTTAATGTTGCTTCTTTTTTTAAGAAAATATCGATTAGATGTTTTTAATAATAATACCAAAGTAACCTTTATCTTTTTTAATGTTATTTTAATGATATTAATTACCACTTTGGTAATAAGCTACAATTCTAAATATGTATATGTAATACCTATTTGTATTTTACCACTGGTATTAAAAGCTTTTTTTGATTCTAGATTAGGGTTGTATACACATGTAATTACAGTGGTGTTACTAGGTTTAATAGTACCTAATAGTTACGAGTATATGTTTTTGCAAATTATAGCAGGAATTGTAACTATTTTAACAGTTTCAGAGCTTTATAAGCGCGCTAATTTATTTATTTCTGTAGGACAAATAACCTTAATTTATATTATTGCTTATTTTGCGTTTTTTGTAATTCATGAAGGAAGTGTAGAAGCCATACATTGGGAAACCTTTGGTTTATTTGTGTTATGTGGTTTAGCTACTTTATTTGTGCAGCCTTTAATTTATGTATATGAAAAGTTATTTGGACTGGTTTCTGATGTGTCTCTTTTAGAGTTATCTGATACCAATAGTAAGCTTTTAAAAGAATTATCTAATAAAGCGCCAGGAACCTTTCATCACTCTTTAAACGTAGCCAATTTAGCTGAAGCAGCAGCAAATGAAATAGGAGCAAACGCTATGTTAATTCGTGTAGGAGCATTGTATCATGATATTGGTAAAATGAAGAATCCTACGTTTTTTACCGAAAATCAATCTACAGGAATCAATCCGCATGACGAATTATCGTCTTTTGAAAGCGCAACAATTATTATAAATCACGTAATAGATGGAATTGAAATAGCAAGAAAAAACAATTTGCCAGATCGTGTAATTGATTTTATAAGAACCCATCATGGTACTAGTTTGGTATACTACTTTTATAAAAAGGAAAAAGCTTTAAATGAAAATGTACGTAAAGAAGACTTTATGTATCCAGGACCAAAGCCATTTAGTAAAGAAACAGCCATTTTAATGATGTGTGATAGTGTAGAGGCAGCATCTAAAAGTTTGAAGGAACCAACCTCTACTAAAATAGATAAATTTGTAGAAAACATTATAAATAAGCAAATGGAAGGAGAGCAATTTCTAAATGCTAATATTACTTTTAAAGAAATTCAATCTATTAAAAAAGTGCTAAAGCACAAGCTTGCAAATATTTACCATCTTAGAATTGAATATCCGGAATAATTTTTTAAAAAAAGTCAAAAAAATGTTTGTCAAGTTCAAGATGATAACTTACATTTGCATCCGCGTTTGGGAATAAATGCTGTAGTTCATAACAAAATTACTGGAGAGGTGCCTGAGTGGCCGAAAGGAGCGGTTTGCTAAATCGTCGTAGGTGGAAACACTTACCCAGGGTTCGAATCCCTGTCTCTCCGCAA
>Ga0209121_10004018_pt1 | contig 13913 bp, 8 predicted proteins | sample Cruoilmetagenom3_FD_187292 | JGI IMG/M metagenome (GOLD analysis project Ga0209121, IMG submission 187292) | Oil polluted marine microbial communities from Coal Oil Point, Santa Barbara, California, USA - Sample 3 (SPAdes) (version 2) | ecosystem: Environmental > Aquatic > Marine > Oil seeps ...
CACGGGACAGTAGGGTAGCTTGGTCGATCCTCGAGCGTTTGGGACGCTTGGACCGCGGTTCAAATCCGCGCTGTCCCATCATCAGGCACATTACCGCAACACGCTTTATAAATGATCAAATCGGGGAAGAAAGATGCAGGGTACAAGCCGTAAAACATTGGTTCTCTTCTGGTTTCTTCTTCTCGCGCTGATCGGCATCAGGATCCGCGCCGACGCAAGCGTACTGCCGCCGCTTCTGCTTGCTCTTGTGCTCCTGACAGGCGGCATCGATATCCCGATTGCGCACAAACGGATGCGAAAACCAGCCTACACCTGGGAGGGCGTGCATCTGCTCGAGAAGATATTTTCAGTCTCACTGGAGGATTTTTTTGACAAGAAGCGTTTTTTCGATACCGCTATCACTGTTAATCTTGGCGGATTCGTGATACCGCTCGCTTGTGCCTGTTACCTCGGCGTGACATATCCCAATCTCGCATCGCTTGAGATCTGCATCGTTATGATAGCGGTGACCCATATCATGGCTACATTCCACGACGGGTTCGGGATCAAGATTCCGGAGTGCATCGGAGTCGTACCACTTCTGTTCGCGCTGTTGCTGGCGCCAGATGACGCTGCAATGGTCATGTTCGTTGCAGGCGCCTCTGGAGTCCTGATCGGACTGTGCACCGTGCTCGGCACGATCGATGCTGAGCGGGAGGGGTGCGCAAGGATCAGTCTTGGCGGCGCAGGGAGTTTTCATGCGGTCTATATCACGATGCTGCTTGCGATGCTCTTAGATGTGGTGTTGTAGTACATGCTCGATATTGTGTGTGGTCTTTAAATGAATCCAACGGTACAAACGACCTATAATCTGTGTTCATCTGCGTTAATCAGTGGCTAATGTTGTTTTTAGCCACTGATTAACGCCGATTACACCGATTTCATCAATATAATCACTTCCATGTTCAGTGCTGATTTACCACAACCCGACGGAGCATGTTCGTTTTGTAGGCGCGGAAAGGCTTGCGAGGGCGGGCGCACGAGAACGCTTGCTGTGAATCGTAAACGTGGGCATCGCCTTGGATCTCAGATGGCGGTGGCAGGATCGGCGACCTCCACGTTCTTGAGGCTTGGATATGCGTCAAACGCAACTACAGAACCAGCAAAAAGAGCCAGATCGGAATGAAGAGCACATCTCTGCCGTCTATCACATCCTTCCCAAACTCATCCGCGGTTACGAGGATGCCTGCGCTCTGATCAAAGACGTGCATAAATTCAACAAGCCCTCTCGCGTCGGTTGATTTGACACGTTCCCGGTACTTCACCTCGACCGGCAGAACTATTGCGGCATCATCATAGATGAAATCGACCTCATGCTTGTTCTTCCAGTAATACGGCTTAAAAAATACTTTTGAGCCATACCCCCTCTTGATGAGGTGCCATGCCACGATGTTCTCCGCCGATCTTCCCTTATCCTTATCGAGCGTGAGAGATTTCCTCAGCCCCTCTTCGCAGAAGTATAGCTTCTTCTCCCGTTTCTTAACCGCTTTCCCTGCGCGGGTGTAGACATCAGCTACGGATGTGAGCATGGAACTCGAAAGATAGTACAGATACAGTTTCAACGTCTCCCTGTCCACACCCAGCCGTTCGGATAAGCCCCGGTATGTGAATCGCTCGGTAGAAAACATCGCAATATCCCTTGCCAGTCTTTCGAGAAGCATCCCATCCTTCACCCGAAACACGCACGTGATGTCCCGAAACAGTATCAGCGAAAAGTAATCCTCGCTAAGAACCCTGTACCATCGCTCAACATCCCTGATCTTGAACCACTCAGGATAGCCACCCACCTCGAGATAAAGATTCATAAGATGCAACAAACGTTGTCTCTCTGTAATCACACTGAAATACGCCTTCTCAAGTTCCTGAAAGTCATCAATTCTTGCATGCAATTCCTCTGGTAAGGATACTCCACTGAACTCTACGAATTCCTTGAATGTCAGCGGAAAGACATCTATAAACCGTATTCTTCCAACAAGACTCTCGGAGGCATCCTTGTACAGCAGAGTTTTTGACAATCCTGATACGATAAATCTGCACGCTGCACGGGAATCGAGGTAGTATTTCAACTGAGTCTGCCACCCTTTCCGGACGTGTATCTCATCTAAGAATATGTACACATCCTCCCTGACCGGATCTATTCCCGTGAGTTCGAAGTATGCGTTTAAGATTTCATGAATGGAGTCTACTTTTCCGAGGAGGTTGTCCACGCTCACATAAACGATCTTCTGCGGATCAATAGTCTTTAAGAGATGATCGATGTATTGATACAGTATTGTCGTCTTGCCGCTCCGCCGTATTCCTGAAAGGCATGTTATCCGTTCTAAATCCTCGATTTCCTGTATTTTTTCGATGTATTCTTTTCTGATAATACCCTTATCTGCCTGTGACACATCTCCGGTACGCCACCAGTAGTTTCTCGTCTTCAGGTAATCGATTACGAACTCTCTATCCATTATGCAAATATAGTACGCAATATATGTATAAAGATTGCGGTCTGTATTTGATAGTGTAGGAAAGATATCCGAGGTCCTCACGTTACATTTTACACTGTTCTTGAGAGCCGGTCCGCACAAAACCGTCTCTCATTTCATATCCAGCTTAAAGAGCGCAGCAGTCGTCTCAAGGAAATCGAGATCCTCCTCTGCCGCGGCATCGCGCAGCGTCTTTGTCGGTTCTGCCAGCACCTTGTTGGTGATGGCGTGCGTGAGATCGTCGAGCACCTGACGTTCAAAATCCCCGAGCGTGTGCTTTGCAGAGAGCCGGTTGACAGCACGTTCTCGTTCGCGGATTCTTAAGTCCTGTATCTGGCTGTACAACGTTGCTATGATTTTATCTGCACGCTGACGCTTGTACTGCAATTGAAGTAACTCATACTCCTCCCCTATTATCTTTTCGACTATTCCTACCTCTTGCAGCCGCTTTTGCAGATTTCTATCACTGAGCTCCTTGAGTCCGTCGATGTTGTAGAGTTTCACATCCGGTAGTTCGGACGCTGCCTCTTCGATGTCCCGCGGGGTGGCGATATCGATCAAGAGCAGATCGCGATTGCGATTCTCGCGGTTCTCCATGATCTGCCGCAGCATCTCCGAGGTTATAACCGCATGAGGTGCCGATGTTGCGCTGATCACGACGTCTGAACATGCGATGTACTTATTCATCTCGCCGTACCTGACTGCAAATCCATTCAACTCCTCTGCAAGTGCCTCTGCCCGCTCAAAGGTGCGGTTTGCGACATATATCGCGGAAACATTCTTGTGCGCAAGCGCGTGTGCAACGAGCGTCCCCATCGTGCCTGCGCCGATGATCACAACCGTTTTTCCCTCAAGCGTGCCAAGCACATCCTCTGCGAGATCGACTGCCGCCGATCCGATGGATACCGAGCCCTTGTTGATCCGCGTCTCTGACCGCACCCTCTTCCCAACGTGGATCGCCTTCTCAAAAGCGGTATCCAGCACCTTTCCTGTGACACCTGCCTGTCGTGCGGAATAGTACAGTTCCTTGACCTGCCCGAGTATCTGATCCTCGCCAACGATCATCGATTCGAGCCCACATGCAACCCTCATCAGATGTAACACCGACTCTTCGTGGTCGTTGAACTCGACGATCCTTTCAGGCACGCCCATCTTCTTTGCATAATCGAACAAGACTCTGCTACCCTTCGGCGAGACCACATACACCTCGACACGGTTGCACGTCATCAGCACGGCACACTCGAGCACCAGTTCATGCGAGTGCAGCCTGCGCAGCAGGTCCTCGACCGTGCCGTGCCACGCATGTTCAATGTCCTCGATGCTCGCTTTCGTATGCGTGATGATCATGCTGAATATCTCAGTCATCGGGTCACCTTTGTTCGTAATCTTTTATCAACCTATCAGCCGCCCATGTAGATCGATCTCACCGTTCTTGATGCGCGTGGACGAGATAGGTATGCCATCCTCTGCCAGTACGAAAGGCACCAGAACGATCTCGATTTCGGACATCCCGCGCTTCCTGCGGAGTTCGTTGATCTTTTCCGCAACCGGATGCGTCTCAGGAGAGACCACGATATAATCGAAGGATTCCTCGAGCGCGGTGCCATACGGATCGTGCAGGGTTGTGATCTCTGGCGATATCCCGAACCGGTCGGTCACGTAGCGCGTTAGTTCGCGCTCCCTGACTCTGTAATCAGCTACCGGCTGGACGCGCCTTCTCGCAAGATCGTCCGATGCCAATCCGATGACGACCTCGCCATCCACACCGAGTTCGTAGGCACGGCTGATGAGTGCTTCGTGACCGTCATGGAGCGGATCGAACGTTCCTCCAACTGCTACTCGCGGCATGGCTACTCTTTTGCAGAAGCTGATAGATTTAAGTTTCGCTTCCGGCAGTCGTTGACACGGCTTGTGGCGGCGGTCGTGCTTCTAACATTCCGGGGCTGGCTGGCGCTGAAGCGATGATTGGGGAAATAGAAGGCAGACAAAATAAGCGGTCTTGACTAAAATAAAAAAAAAAGAGTGCGGGGATACGAAAATCGCCCTCACTCTGCTGGTTCTACCGGGCAGTTGTGCTCGTATGCATACTTAATCTGTCCGAATTCTTCTGGCTTCATCCTGTTACTCTCGAAATCGAGACTTGCAGTTTCCATCTCTTTTTTGTCGATCAGTCCATTCTTGTCGTGATCGTACCTTGCCAAGAGCTTTTGATCAAGCTCCTCGCACCCACTGATCGAAGATTCAGGACCTGGGAGATCACTTATTTTTGGCGTGAACCCCTCTTCTGCATCAGCGATCTTTGTTTCTTCAACTGCCGACGTTGCCGCAGGTGTTGCCGCAGGTGTTGCCGCAGGTGTTGCCGTTGCCGCAGGCGTTGCTGCAGGTGTAGGCTCAACTTCAGCGGGCTTTTTATCGCCCCCGACGCATCCGGATAATGCGACAATCAGCACAATCATTACGATTGCAACAATCCTAAGCATGGTTTTGCTCATAGCTTATATCCTCCTTAATGTTACTGTGTTATATCTTCTCCTCGTATTTATAATCTTTCCTCGAATTGGATTCCTAAATAATTGTAAACATCGTTCCTGCTGGCATTCCCGAGTTTTGCAATCCGGAAGGAGTCCATCTTTGAGAGCTTATCGAGGCACATCTGTTAACCTCCTGACGACGGTGCCGCTTGCATCATTCGCCAGACGTATAACTACTGTTTGGTGGCGGTCATAAATCTTTCGCATACGTCGCCGGCTAAACCCATCACAGATCATCCACCACCGCGCTCTCAGCAGCCGCCCGCAGCCTGTCCACCAAAAACTCCCGGTCGAGGGACGCCATGAAATATCCTGCTCTCGGACCCGATTTCTTCCCAAGTAGGGATATGTAGATCGCCTGGAACATCTTGCTTGCTGAGATGCCTGATTCTTCGGAGACCGCATACACGAGATCGTGCAGGTCTTTGGCTGCCACGCCCCCCTGAATGAGGGATGCAAGCTCCCCAAGCCCTGATCTCTGCTCATCAGAGAGATTCTTCACAGCATCAGGCAGCATCTCCTGCACCTCAAATTTAGCAGAGTCGGGCGCGTACGACGTAAGCCAGTTCTCGACGTTTAAGACGCGCCGTCTCACAGACGCCTCATCGTACCCACCGTAGCCGCTCCGGTCGAGCACCTCGCGAATGCCACTAAAGTCGGATGCGATCTGCACAGCGGTTACGAGGTGCGTAAACGGGATATCTGACCTGAGGTACTCTTTTGTCCTGGACAGTTCCCATTCCCTCCCGGTCGCACGGTCAAACTCATCTATCAGATCGATGATGCGGGCTGGATCGAAGTCTATGTGCTTCTCTGGCTTTGTCCGGATGATTAAGTACCTGAGCACCTCAGGCGGCATGACCTGCAACATATCCGCGATCGTTACCGTAACCCCGGTCGAGGACGACATCGCGCCTTTTCCCTTCAGATGGATCCACTCATAGATGATCGGATACGGGGGCTCATAACCGTAGATCTCCCTCGATATCCTCGTCCCTGTGTCGTACGAGCCGCCCCTTGTCGCATGATCCTTTCCAAATGGCTCGATCGTGACGCCGAGAACGCGCCACCTGGAAGCCCAGTCAACCCTCCATGTCAGCTTTCCGTTCCCTTTCGCAGGCACCGTGCCAGAGTGTCCGCATTCGCAGGCGTAATCAACGGTTCCTGCATTTTCATCGAACCCAGAGACTGTTGTGGTCGTAATCCTCCCGCATTCCTCGCATACGACATTGAAAGGACTCCATCCAGCAGGCATCACCCTGTGTGATACCTCCTCGATGATCGTAGCGATCCGGTCCCGGTTGGCAAGCGCGGTCATGGTGACAGGCACGAAATCCCCGCGCCCATAGAGTTCGTGCGCGCGGTATATCGTGGGACTGATGTCCAGCCGCTCAAGCGATTCGAGAAACGGCGTCAGGTAATGCTCGGCATAGTTCGCGCAAGCCCCGCACGGGCAGGGTATGGCAGAAAGCGGTTTTCCGACGTGCTCGCTATAATCATCAGAGAGAAACGGATAGACCTTACGAAGCGGATCTAAGGTATCTGCGATATAGATCAACTCTGCATCGATTCCTGCATCGCAGAGCGCACGGTACGCCGCATCCGCTGTCACCACCTCGCGCATGTTTCCGATGTGAATCTCCCCTGATGGGGTGATCCCTGTCGCGATGATGTGCTTCTTTGCGGCTACAGTATCTGCGATGACATCTGCCCAGTGTCTCGACTCGTCCATTTCACTTTATAGTCGAAATGGTGGTCAGTTTCAGATGCTGCACGCCCTTGAGCGCCATAAGACCTTCTGCTACCTTTTTGAGATCTTTCGCATCACCGTGCAGCGTGATGACCTCGAGACACGTCTTCGCATCCGCATGGAAATGCATCGAGGACTGGATCACGTCCAGATGCTCATGCTGGATATCGGCAAGCGCATCGGTAAGTCCGTGCTGCTCGTGGTTGTAAGTCAGCGATATGACGCCAAGCCGCTCCCCCTTGACCTCGCTTGCCCATTCATAATACCTGATATAACTCCGGATTGCGTCCCGGATGCCCTCGGATCTCGACGAGTATCCCCGTTTCGTAAGTATTTCATCAAACCTTGTCAGCAGGTTATCCGGTAGCGATACTCCAATTCTCATCAATTCCTGTTCTGGTTCCATTCAATCATCCCTTATAGTGTGCAGTACTGTGTTAAACAACACATATCCCCCTACATTAATAATACTATGTATCCCGTCATAAAGAATCTCATTATTATGTAAATAATGAGAACCTTTTTATAGGGTGAGAACTAACCTACTTAATAGGAGGAAGTGAAAAATATGTCAGTATTGCAAGATGCGGTTGCGGATTGTGCACGCAGAAGGGTGGCACAGGCACCTGCCGTAGCCACGATCGGTAAGATCGTGGAACCGTTGGATGTGGCCTCTGCTTCAGATGTCAAATCCACTGGAATTTTCATCCTTGATCGTAATCTTGGCGGGGGTCTTCCGTCCGGATCAGTGGTATATCTCACAGGAGATCCGGAATCGATGTCAGAGATATTTTTACACCAGTTTACACAGACACGCAAGACGTATTACGTGGTTACCGGGCGGAAACCGCAGTATGTTGCGCAGAACATACAGAGCATGGGGTATGATATATCAGAAATAACATTCATTGATATATATAGTGAATATTATCTTAGTGCCCAGGGTGAACTGGTTGATAACGTGGGCAACGAGTACGTGGACAACCAGATCATAGATTTCATGATATACAATCTACAAAATATTGAGACAGAAGATGAATGCAGCGATGTAAACATACTATTTGACACATTCTCGTTCTTCTTAAATCTCAATGTCAATGTCGGGCAGATCAAGAAACTCATGAACGTTATCTATGAGACGACCAAGGAACTCGACGGGATGACCTACCTGTACGGATTGAAGAACACACATGACCGGGCGCTTGAGAATGAGATCATTAACGCATGTGATGTGGTCTTCGATATCGAACTGCTCCGCAATTCCGACGAGATCGTGAGTAGGCTGTCCATCCCGAAGATTCGCGGAATGGCTCCAATCACAGATATGCTCAAGTTCAAGATTAATGAAGGTATCCAGATCGATACCTCAACAGATATCGCATGATGCCGTACATCATCAGTCAGGATAGCTGTGGCACCATCTGCACTCGTGCTCTGCGCTGGCATTGAAGTTCGCCTTCGCATTATCGTAAGCGGTCGCATTGTGGCATTCCGCGCATTCTGTAATCGTGAGCACATTCACGCCCTTCACCGAATAGTTCGCGGGATCCGCGGTGACGTTATGCCGATCGCTCTCGTTTAGTGGATCTGACTGGTATGAGTGACAGCACTCGCACCACTTCCAGGTGTACTCCTCGATCGGATGATTCATCTGCGTGTTGACATGGCACTTCGTGCAGTCCACAGTCTCATGCACACTCGCATTAAACATCGTCTTGTTCACATACGCATCAGAGTCGTTCAGTTCGAAGTGGCAGCTTTTGCACGCTTCTGACCAGTTCAGCGTTGGGATCTTGAGACTTGAATCATGTATCCTGCCTCTATCATGACATTTCGAAACGATGCAACCAGACGTCTTTGTCGCATGTGGGATGTTTGCGGTGTAGTTCGGGTATCCTGCATGTAAGAAGATATCGATGAACTCATTGGTCGGGTTCCGGTGGCACCATGCGCAGTCAGAGAGGTCGTCGTCTATAATGATGTCGGTGCGGTTCCACGGATAATGCGATGCCTGCGACATGTTCACACGGTACGATGCGTTTCCGCCCGCATCGAAGCCCGGAACCTTCATCGTGCTTAAGTTGTGGCACCCATATCCGCATGAGGATGAGTTCGTCGTGGCATTCGGGCGTGCTGTGATATTGATGCCGCTCTTGAAGTGGTTGTAGACCGCGGTTGCGCTGCTCACGTTCTGGTACGCATAAGTGCCGTTGTGGCACTCGTAGCAGAGGTATGCTTCGTTATTGAAGGTGTCCTCGTGCCCGTTCTCGGGATATGCGCCGTCAGGTACGTGGCAGCCCCAGCATTTGGCGTTGTTCGTATCACGGACCTCTGACAGAGCGATGTCGGTCATATTCTCATTGACATTCTCGTGCACGCCCAGATTCATCGCTGTCACATTGATCTCGTAGACTGTGCCTGTCTTGTTAACCCCGTAGAGCGCGTGGCAGTCGGTGCAGTTCCCGCTCGTCTGCGCCCGCGTCAGGGTCTCGTTGTGAAGCCTGCCATCACCATGACAGACGTTGCAGTTCTGGCTTCCTGCGTGCTGGATATTCTTGTCGTTTTCGAATTCCATGAACGGAGTCGATGGATTGACGTGGCAGTATGAGCAGTACGCGGTGTTGTTATTCTCCACGAACAGATCCGCGATATCGGTCCGGTTGTTCCCGTAGTGGGATACGACCGAGAATGCCGTGCGGTAGGTATCGTTCTCTGTGAATGGATACTTCATCTCTGACTGGTTGTGGCAGCCCATGCACGAGTCGGAGTCTGCCGGGCGGTTCCAGTACGCAGAGATGTTGGTTCCGTTCTTGAAGTGGTTGTAGACATTCGGAGCATCGCTCACATTGTCGAATGGGTGTCCTGCCTTGTTGTGACAGTCGTAGCAGAGATATGGCGGGTCCTTCCTCGTACTGTGCTTATCCGCGTTCGTGCCATTCTCAAAGTGGCAGACCCAGCATGATCGGTTCAAGCCGTACTCAAGCAAGATATTGTTCGTGTTCCAGTGCATCGCCTCCCCAAAGGCGCTTCCGTTTATCCGCTTGTTCTTTGCAAACCCTTCCTTGTCGTGGCATCTCAGACAATCGAATCCACCCTTTCCAGACCACAGATTCGCTGCATGGAAGTCCACCGGGGTTTCATTGTCATTTGTATGGCAGATATAACACCCGTCTTCCGTGTTTGAATAGTTTGTGAAGTTGCCGTGCTCGTTCTGCGGAGCATTTCCCCAGATCAGTCCGTCCGTTGTGTTGTTGTGGCAGATTCCACAGCTCTCTGTCGGATTGATTAAGTGTGTCGTTGTGCCGTAGTGCGAGACGTTCGATGCGACCGTGTTTTTAAGCATCTGCCCATAAGTGTCCACGTGGCTCTGGTTGATGCTGTTGTTGTGGCAGTCCATACAACGCCCATGGCTCATACTGGTCTTGAGGGTCGATGAGTTCGGATAATGCGTATATATCCGTGGAGGCAACCGGTTCGGTGGATAACTCGCACTGATCCAAGTCTCGCCGTAACTCGTTGCCGCGTTCCATTCATCGCTTCGTGCGTGACAGTCCTCGCATGACCACGGCTTCTTCTGCGGTTTGTAAATAAAGTTCCTGTCCCCCATCCCCTCCGGCTGCATGCCGTCGCTGTTGTGGCAGCCCCAGCAGGGCTTCGATCTCGAATCGCATTCAAGGATGTCGGTGTGGGTGTTGTTGGCGACGTTCCCGTGAATGCCGGCAGCGATCGCGTCTGCATCGACGAGCGACTGGACTCCGTAATTGCTGTTGATGTCGTGGCAGATCACGCAGTCGAACCCGCCGCCGGCATAGAGCGACTTGTTATGGAAATGCGGGATGTTGTCAGCTGTTACGTTGTACAGGTAGTCAGGGAGTACATGGCAGTAGGTGTAGCACTCTGAGAGGTTTGATGTGTCCGCGCCGTACATATTATCGGTCACATTCGGAGCATTGCCCCAGATCGCGCCATTTGTGGAGTTGCAGTGGCAGAATAAGCAGTCGGAGGTGTTAAATAGGGGATTTTCGATGTTGAATGCATCTCCCTGTGATCTATTCAGTCCGTAGTGTGAGACATCGCCCATCGTGGTTCTGCCGGTGTAATCAACAAATCTTTTGATTACATTTTTATTTTCATTAGTGTACTTCCAGACCTTGAGATCACCTATGTCACCATCCGAAAGACGACTTGGTGCATGGCAGTCCCCGCATGATCCGTTGCTCCCGACATCGGTCTGGATGAATATCGATCCTATGCCCTTGGTGGTCGGACCGTGGTTATCGATCGCCTTGACAACCCCTTTCGTGTGCGGTGGCTGACCGCCCTCTGGTCCGTGACACTTCGGACACTTGTACGGGTTCAGCGCCCGGTCCGGATGGAAATTCGGAGACGGTGGCGTGCCGTTTGTAGAGTGACATGCCCAGCAGATCGAGTTATTTCGGTCAAGGTTCGTATCTGCGTACCCGCGAGCTCCGAGCCATTCTGTGAAATTCTTATCGGTTCCTGGAAGATCTGCGTCCACATCCTCTTCAGCCCACCAGCTCAGGTTCTGATGCATCGCAATCTTCACCGCAGATAAGTTCACGATCGGGCGGATCGCATCAGAGCGACCGTTGTCGTGGCACTCGAGGCAGCCCGCGCCGCCCGCGGGTTCGTAGTCGATGAATTCGCGGTAGGTGAAATAATCGGTCTGAAGGCATTTCGCCGTCGGCGTGTGGCAGGCGCTGCCACATGGTTGGCTATCGGTCAGATAAAGTCCACCGCCCCTGTTCGCGGTTGTATTATTCCAGTTCGCATAATCCAGTACATCCCATGATATGTTGCCTGGAGGCGAGACATTGGTGATGTAGGTGTAGTTGAAAACATTCCCCGTAGACCGTTCTGTATAATTCGTCATCGCAGGATTATCGCTGCCGTGCGGGTTGTGGCAGGAGTAGCAGTTATATGAGAGGTGCTTATCGTCATAATAATCACTACCCTGTGGGGAGTGGATGTTCTTGAATTTTGGGGTTCCTCCGGTGCCTCCGTAACTGAAGCCCTTCGGTAATACAATATAATATTCGTCCCGAAAGTTCGTCTGATTCGTGTATTTTTCAAGATGACCGGTCTCGCCCGACATCTTCGCCACGAGTTTCTCCTCAAGATGACACACGAGGCAGAGAGCATAGTTGGTTGAGTTATACCCCCCTGATGTGGAATTCGTATAATACTTCAGCAGATCAAACCGATGCTCTGTCCCGTGGTTGTCATGACATGCCTTGCACGCAAGCTTTCCATCCCCGAGCGGGTGGTGGGTCGTCTTGTTGAACTCCTCCTTCTGATTCAGTGTCGCTCTGACCGCACTTGAATTGTGGCATGTCTGATCGCCTTTGCCGTTGTAGCAGAGCTGCGGGCTTTGCTGGTATAATAGATCCTTCCCGCTTGTGTTTCCGTGCGGTATGTTTTTGGAATCATTCTTATCATGGCAGTCGATGCACCGCCCGGGAGTGTAAGGATCATCCAGTGTACCGTTCCTGATAGTTTTGTTATACTCTGTCCAGTGTTTCGTATTCGGAAACTTGTATGTGCCATCCGCATACTTGAGTTTGTCATAATGACAGTAGTAGCACCTGCCGTTCGGGGTGTAACCTGCATTCACGAGAATGGTGACCCCGGGTCCTGAGATCGCGGTCGTGATGTTCTTGTAGCTCTTGTCATATATCTTATTGAGCACATCCCACCTGTTGACTGCCGTGCAATTCATCGGCTGGTAGGTCGTCTTTTTGCTTGCGTTCTGCTTGTACTCGATTACAGGGAGCCAGTTGCTGCTCGAGGTGGGAGGTCCATAATCGCCGAAGGCGTTGTTACTCAATCTGCCAGTTGCATCCGAAGTCCCGCCTTCCCAGCACAGCGACTCGTTATAATCGCTGATATCTCTATATCGCACTGATAGGTTCGTCCACATCGGCTCCTGATGGTAGTTATCCCAGCAGAGCACATCGATCCGCCACATCCGCGTGAGATTCGATGTATCCTCGTAGCCGACCTTTGTTTTGTCAAAGACGGTATCGAGCGTGCACAAGCTGGTGTTACCTGTCAGGTAGAAGGTGTAATTCGCTGCTGTCGATTCGTTGTTTGCGATGGCTGCGCCGTTTGAGTCGTTGATCCTGATGTCGAACTCTGATCCGTTGCGCGTGAGATCATTTCCGATCATCGTTGTGTTCGTTGAGTACTCCTCAAGGAGGATGCCGATACTCGTGTAGTTCGTGATGTTGTTTGCGGTTAAGTTGTGATTCCTTGATGCGGTCAGGAATATGCCCCTTTGCACGGCATCAATGGTGTTGTTCGTGAGATTGCCCCAGTGCGACTTTGACATATAGATGCCGTCCGTACCCGCTGTGATGATGGTGTTCGCGATGCCGGTGTGATTGCCATTGATGCAGTACACGCCTGTGTTGTTTGCGGTGATTTCTGACTCTGTGACGGTGGTGGTATCTCCTTTCGTGTGCACCCCATCCGCCCCGTCTGAGGTGATCGTGACGTTTGTGAGACTTGTGTAGGAACCGGTAACATACACCCCATGGCTTAAAGAATAGATCGTGGTGCCGGTGATGGTGGTGTGATCTGATAAGGTTATGGACATTCCAGCACCACCCACTGTAGCTGCGAAACTGCTGTCTGTTATGTTGTTGTAATCCGAATTCAATCTGAACTGCGCTCCATCGCTTGGACTTATCGTATCGAGATCAGTGATGTTGTTGCTGGATGAACGCTGTAGCAGGATGCCATTGTAGTTATTCGATAGGGTGTTGTTGGTCAGGTTATTATTAGTTGAATTCCACAAAAACATGCCATAACCGGATCTAATATTATTCGAAAGTTCACTATCTCTCACGGTGATGTTGGTGCAACCTATAAGCGTGATCTTCCCGACATTGCTCACATTGTATGCAGAGAGATACTTAGAGTCGATGGTTAGGTCATGTTCATTGTAATAATAGTTCACTTCTTCGCCGTTTGCTGTGTTGTTGCGCCAGATAAAATTGTTATAATACGGTTTCATGAAGTATAATGCCCAGACAGAGTTATCTGATATTGTATTCTCGCTTAAATAATTAGTATTCGAATAGAAAGTAACTCCATTGC
>Ga0209121_10004020_pt1 | contig 13910 bp, 13 predicted proteins | sample Cruoilmetagenom3_FD_187292 | JGI IMG/M metagenome (GOLD analysis project Ga0209121, IMG submission 187292) | Oil polluted marine microbial communities from Coal Oil Point, Santa Barbara, California, USA - Sample 3 (SPAdes) (version 2) | ecosystem: Environmental > Aquatic > Marine > Oil seeps ...
CCTTGGGCCCCCAGATCTCGCGCCTGGGAGATGGCCATCTCCGTCAGCTTCCGGCCGATGCCCCGTTCCTGATACTCATCCCGGACCACCACGTTACAGATGATCCACCGTCGGCGGTCTCCCGGTGCCCGGTTCAGGCTGACGTTGCCCACGATCTGCCAACCTTTTCCCTTCGGAGAAGGCTCTTCCCAGACGAAACCGTTGAAACTATCGGAGAAGGTAGGGTCGGCCTGCGCCCACCACCAGACCAGGGGTGACAAGTGTGCCATCCAGCGCAGTTCCCGGATGGCCGACCGGCCACGCTCATCCATCCCGTTGCCAAAGGCGTGGGCGATCAGGTCGGCGATGGCCCCCAGGTCCCGCGTAGGGTTCATGGCGCGCAGTCTGCCCTCGACTGGCAGTGTTGCCTCTATGGCTGCCGTCACGACCATGGTTGCTCTGACCGCCTGTGCATGATGGCTCTATTATAGCACAAGCAGTCGAAATCAACACGTCGTGCGCCCAAGGTTGTTAAGGTGCGATCCCTATCCCAGCGCAACCAACAGCATTTCAGCGTCTTCCGGCGTGATCTGGCCCTGTTCGACCATCTTGAGGATGCTTAACCGTTCCTCGTCCAGAGATGGCTCCGGTTTGATTGGCTCGGCCTCGCTCTCTCCCCCCCAGTCCTCGATCTCGACTGTCACTTCAGGCCGTGGCCGGTGGTGCGCCCTCCGCTGGGCCTTGCGCCCCAGCTTCTCCTGGAGGCGCGCTTCTTTCTCGGCCATGCGTCGCAACCGTTCCTGGTGGCGCGCTTCCTTCTTGGCCAGCCGATCCACATCTCGTTGCATTCGTTCCATCGCTCGCTCCACCGCCTCGTGGGTCCGGTAGCCGATCCGGTCCCAGTCCATACCTTCCAATTTGACTTGCAGGCGGGACATGGCCTGTTCCATCTCCTTACTAACCTGCTGTCCGATGGCTTCCAGGTCAACGGCGTGCAAGCTCTCTTCTACCTGCCGGGCGATCTCCTCCCCCAAGCCAACGCCGATCGCCGGCCCAACGCCGCCCAGCAGAACGTTGCCCTTGGCCTCCACGACGATCTCGGCTCCGCCGTCGCCCAGTGTGCCGCTGAGTCTGCCTTCTTCCCGTTCCTCGTCCGCCAGTGTCATCGCAGACAGCATCTGTCCCCGGGCGCTCAGGGTCAGGTGAGCGCTGGCTTCTTCGGTCAGTCGCAACACAGCGTTGCCATCCGCTTGAAAGTGGTAGGTACAGCCAGTGCCCAGATCCCCGTTCAACACCAGGTTGCCGCCTACCCTGGCGACCTTGGCTCCACCGATCAGATCCTTGGCCACCAGGTTGCCTGCCACCTGATTCAGGGTTACAACGCCGCCAGCGCCTTTCAGCAAGGCATTGCCGCCCACCTGGTCAGCGTCCAGCGTATGGCCGATCTCCCTGGCCTGCAGATTCCCACCGACGCGCGACACACGCAGGCGCTCTACTTCCCTGGCCTGCAAGTTACCGCGCACGTTTTGCAGATCGGCCGCCTGCACGGCCTTCAGCCCCGCTTCGCCGTAGACGGTGCCCACCAGTCGTAATGACGTCACCGCCTTGGCCTTTAGGTTGCCATATACCTCGGCAATGACCGCCTCGTTGACCTCGCTCAATCGCAGATTGCCGCGCACCTGCTCGGCGTTAAGATCGGCCAACCCTTTGACATTCAGATTCGCCCGGGCCTGACGCACGGCCACCGGCAGCGCGACCGGCACGTGCACTTCGCACGCTACCTGCGCCGACACGGCCGGCCCGCCCTCTGAATCCTCGACGACGAGTTGCTCCTCCTGCCCGTCCCGCAGGCGGATCAACACGTCGGTTTCGCCCCAACCAGCCAACGCTACGTTGCCCGCCATCTCGCTCAGTGTCAGGCGAGCCCCTTCCGCCATCTGAATTTGTCTCTCGATCATCTTTTTCTCCTATTTTCCCTTCAGCAGCTCAACCGCTTCTTCTGACGAGACGTCGCCAGCAGCCAGCCGTTGCAGGATCGTCTTGCGCTCCTTGCTGGAGACCAGATCTGGCTCCTCGCGGACTTTGTAGCCCAGGGCGCGGATCACGTCGGTCAGCCGCCCCCGGGCGGTGGGGTAAGACATGCCGAGTTCGTCCTGCACGCGCGTCAGCTTTCCCTCGCAGCGGATGAACGTCTCTACGAAGGCCAGTTGTTGCGGGGAGAGCTGGTAGAACCGACCCAGGCTGAATTGCCCTTCCAGGGCCGAGTCACAGGTCCGACAGTGGAGGCGGGTCACGTTGAGCGTATTGCCACAAACCGGGCACTTGCCTATTACCGGATACATTTGCTTGCCTCCTTGTATTCTTCATGGCAGAGGGAACGCTGGGGTAGGCTGTATCGTTCCAGCCGTTTGCCCAGCACCACCAGCCAGTGGCTCAATTGGCACAATAGCTGGCAACCGTGCCAGGATAACCACCTTTGCTGCCCCGCCCCCGCCCGGAGCGGCAGGTTGTGGGCTCTGGCCTGTCGCTGTGCCTCCTCAAGGCGCAGGTTCATCATCGCCCTGGCCAATCGAAGATCTGCCTGGTACATTCGTGTTCTCTCCTTTCAGGGTACCATCCCTTGGGTTACTGTCGTTCCAATCCTGAGCATTCACGTTACCGGCCCTGAGAAATCTCAACACTTGTTTAACATTGTAACACAAAGCTTGAATTTTGTCAAGACCCAATTTTGAAATTTTACATTAAAATTTCAAAATCTCAAGTTATGGCGTTGAAATTCAAAGCCGCCAGTGCGTCCACCACAGTTCTGGTGTCTCCCGAAGCGCTGCGCGGGTGTCTACATTGGCGTTGGATGCCCCAGCGTCCCAACGCAGCCTGGTTTGACCATTTTCCGGGCTTGTGCTAGAATAGCGCCGGTCAAGCGATCGGGGGTCGTCTAATGGCAGGACAAGGGACTTTGGATCCCTTTGTTGAGGTTCGAATCCTCACCCCCGAGCTTGCCGGGCCCTTAGCTCAGCGGCAGAGCGGCCGGCTCATAACCGGTTGGTCGCAGGTTCGAATCCTGCAGGGCCCATTGGTATCCCTTGCCCAGGCAAGGGGAGAGAAGGTCGGCTGGTGAACCACGTTTTGGTCCTGAACGCAACCTACGAGCCGTTGAATGTGGTTTCGGTGCGCCGGGCTGTCTTGCTCCTTCTGAAGGAGAAGGCCCAAATAGTCGAGGCGGCTGAAGCCTGGTTGCGTTCCGAACGGCTGGTCTTACCGCTGCCCCTTGTCATCCGCCTGGTATACTATGTCCGGATTCCCCGGCGCTTTTCGCTCCCCCTTTCCCGTCGCACGGTGCTGGCTCGCGATCAGTATAGGTGCCAGTACTGCGGTGCACAGCCAGGCAAGGCCCATCTTACCGTGGACCATGTAGTGCCCCGTTCCAAGGGGGGCAAGACTTGCTGGGAGAACGTCACCACCGCCTGTGGGCCGTGCAACCGGCGCAAGGGCAACCGTACGCCCAAGGAGGCCGGTATGCCCCTGCAACGCCAGCCCCGCCGCCCCCGCTACCTGGCCCTAACCCTACTAGAAGGGACGAGCAGGCCCCAAGCCTGGAACAAATATATGTACTTCTGAGCGTTGCTCAGTCAACCGCCGGCAGTCGCCCCCCGGTTCTGAGGTCCGATTCCTGATTGACTGACGAATTTTCTGCGAACACGGATTCAGACAGATTTCCACAGATCGTGCAGCCCAAATCCGTGTGAATCTGTGTAATCTGTGTCCCATTTCCACTCCCAATCAGGCAGCAGTCGAGTTCTGTCAGTCAACCAGGGTCCGATTCTCACTCTGTGCGTATTTCCGCCGTAATTAAGCACTGAACGGCCCTGAACCCTCCGACAAGATTTCTTGCATTCTTCTTCGGTCTGTGGTATGCTATAAATGCGAAGGGTGTGAAATGCCTTTCGTCCAGAAAGGTAGGGAGAAATCATGTTTAGGGAGAGAATAAACCGCTACTATCAATCTTTATCACCCAGTTTCACAAAGATCGCCGATTTTGTTCTGACCTCGCACCAGCGCACTGCCTTTATGAGTGCCTCGCGCCTGGCTAAGCACCTGGGCGTGGATGTCGCCACCGTGACGCGCTTCTCCCAACATATCGGCTACCATGGTTATACCCAACTGATCCGGGAGATCCAGGAGAAGGTGTTGGAAGAGATGCGCGAGGCTCGCGCATCTGTGACAGAGCGGCTCCAGGCTGCCGAAGGCCCGTTTGCCCAAGCGCTATGGCAGGATTGGGCCAACCTGGAGAAAACGATCCAGAACATCCCTCTGGAATATGCCAGTCAGGCTATTGCCGCTATCAGTTCGGCCCGATGTGTGTATGTGGTCTCCGAGGCGGCGGGGGCGGGGCTGGCATTGGCGGCGACCTCCTATTTGCGCATGATCAAGCCCGACGTGGTCGTTCTCGCTCAGGGGCCTTTCGACGGGGCACTGGCGCTCAAAGAGCTGGGCCCGGAGGATGTGGTCATCGGCATTGGGTTCACCAGCTATGCCTACGCCGCAACCCAGGCGCTGAAGCTAGGTCGCAAGGTCGGAGCCAAGACCATCGGCCTGATCTCCCAGCCCGATTGTCCCATCGGTGGGGTGGCCGAGATCCTACTCTCTTGTTCGGCGACCGAAGAAGGTTATTTATCTTCGCTCACCGGCGTCAGCGCCATTCTGTTTGCCTTGTTCTATGGCCTGATCCTGAATGATGCCGAGGGATACAATCGGGAGTTGTTGCGCTTCCAAGAAACCTATTCTGCTCTGACTGAAGGGACCGCTAGAGGTGGCGAGGATGTTGTGGAGGACCTGATCGCGCAATTCTAGACCGATCTGATCAGCCGCGTCTGGTTTCACGGAGGGTCTTGGGTGCGATGCAGCGCTCTGGGCCCTTTCGTTTCCCCCCAGGCTTGGGTCAGCAGGTCGTTGGCCAGGGTGATGTGGCTGCCGCGATGGGAGGGGCGGTTCTCTCAGGGTGACCAGGTGCAAAACTCGTCGTTGGCTGGATTGTTGGTGATGTTGGTCCACTGGCCACTGGCCAGGTCAAGGACAAACACATCCTTGTCGCCCGACCGGTCGCTGTAAAAGACCAGGTACTTGCCGTCGGGCGACCAGTCGGCCAGGCCTTCTGTGCTGTTTGGGGATTGAGAGACGTTCTTTGGGTTTGAACCATCGGCGTTCATCAGGTAGACCTCAAAGTTGCCGTCCCGCTTGGTGTTGAAGGCAAGTTTCCTGCCGTCGGGTGACCACGTGGCATATCGGTCCCGGCTTGGTGATTTCGTCAGGTTGGTCGGCTGCGAGCCATCCGTCCCCTGGAGGATGGCTTGGACCTTCATCACCCAGATGTCTTCGTCGCCGCCCCGCTTGGACGTAAAGGCGATCTTTTTGCCGTCGGGCGACCAGTCCGGGTACCGGTCGGCACTCGGATGGTTGGTCAACCTGACCAAACTCGAACCATCGGTATTGATAACCCAGATGTCCCGATTGCCGCCGCGATCGCTCTGAAAGGCGATGCGCTTGCCATCGGGCGACCAGGTGGGCCAGCCATCGCTCCCCTCGTCGTCGGTCACGCGGGTTACGTTCCCCCCGCCGGTGCCGGTCAGCGGATCAAAGTTCATGATGTAAATCGAGCCGTTCCCCACGCCCCATTTGCCTGCCAGCGTATCGCGGAAAGAGACGAAAGCAATACGCCGGCCGTCGGGGGACCAGACTGGGGCTACATCATCAGCCCAGGACTGGGTCAGATTGTTCAGTTGCGAGCCATCGGGGGCCATGACAAAGATATCGTAATCGCCCAAGCTCCCCCGCTTGGTCTCAAAGGCGATCCATTGTGGCCCGGGCGTAGGGCCAGGGAGCTGGGGCGTCGAGGTCGGTGGCTCTGGGCTGGGGGTCAGTGGCTCTGGGGAGGAGGTCGGAGGCACAGTTGCGGGGGGAGAGATGGGTTCCTTGGTATCCGTCACCGAGGCAGAGCGGGAGGCCGTGGGACGCAACAGCGCGGCCGGCGTTGCCTGGGACGATGTGGGCGTTGGGGTCGGCGTCAATGTCGCAGTGGGAAGAAAAGGAGTAAAGGGTGCCCATAACGTGGGAGATGTTTCAGGAGAATGTGGATCGCCATAGACCAGCCGGGCGATCCCTGGAACGTTGTTCACGAGAAACACGGCCCCGATCCCAGTGATAAGCAGGCACGCCAAGATGAGCAGGATTCCTACAAGGAACCAACGCTTTCGAGTCATATTACTCGATTTCCCTCCCTCGGCCGATTAGGGCACCTGACTGCACACAGGTGCCGGTCTCGAAGGCATTCATTATACCATCAGCCCGATGGCAGTGCAAACAGGACTCTTCACATTCTAGCATGCGTGAGGAAGCTCCTCGTTAGTCTGTTTTAACCTCAGAATCGGTGTTGCCACCTGTTGGGTTACAACGTTTGCCGTCTGTCCCATTTTGGGGTATAATGCACAAGCAGAAACTTCGAGCCCACATGAATGAGGAGATCTAAGCATGGACGTTCTGTTACTAAAGGACGTAGACCAACTGGGCCAGGCCGGTGAGATCAAACGAGTCGCCGATGGCTACGCCCGGAACTATCTCTTTCCGCGGGAACTGGCTGTGGTCGCCAGGCCAGGGGCTGTCAAACAGGTGAAGCAGCAACGGCAGGCCAAGATCAAGCGCCAGGTCAAAGCCCTGAGCAATGCCCAGGCCTTGGCCCAACTTCTGGACGGGGTGATCGTCACGTTCCAGGCCCGCGCTGGCGAGTCGGACAAGCTGTATGGCTCCATCACCAACGTCAACATTGCCGAGGCCCTGCAAGAAAAGATCGGCCGTGAAGTGGACCGGCGCAAGATCGAACTCGAAGAACCTCTCAGGGAATTGGGCATGCACGCCGTCACGGTCCGGCTTGCCCCTGGGGCAGAAGCCAAAGTCACCGTGGCCATAGAGCGCGAAGAATAGGCGCGGGCCGCCACGGGTTGTAAGGAGTATGGTTGCATGAAAGCGCCCAGTCCTCTTGACGAGAATGATAAGCGCCGTCTGATTCTCAAGTTGGTCACCCGGCTCCGGTGTGTGGGCTGCGGCCAACCCTATGCCCCTCAGGATTTTGTGCTGATAGAGCGCCGGCAGGACGTGTGGGTACTGGGCGTCCATTGCCGCCATTGCGGCAGCTCGGGCCATGTGATCGTCGTCATGCGTTCGGACGCGGAGTCTGAACCAGTGACCGACCTGACAGCGGAAGAGAGCAGGGTGGTGGACCAGTGGCCCCCGATCACCGCCGACGATGTGCTGGATGTGCACGAACTCCTGCAGGAGTTCGACGGGGACTTGGGAGCACTTTTCATTGGCTGAACACCTGTTTGCTTCTCAGAGCCGCCATCAATGTGGCGGCTTTTTTGCGCTTGCGTAGCGATGGCAGCAGCGAGAGGCCAGTCCCGGCCGCCGTTTGGGGGGTTCGACTCTGGAGGATAAAAGATCACGCTCCTTGCCGCCCACACAGGCAAGGAGCGTTGGCTATGCGCCTGGTTCGCCGTGGTAGGGCGTTACCTTCACAGCCTGGGAACCCTTGGGCGTTTCGACTACTTTGTACAGCACCTCCTGTCCTTCCTCGAGAGGGGGCAGGGTCCCTTCATCGGTCAGGGAGATGCCCTCACGGTGAACAAAGATGTCGCTGCCGTCGTCCTGGATGATAAAACCCCAGCCCTTTTCTGGGCTGAACCACTTGATCCGCCCGTGGAACTTGCCGCCGTAGCGGACACGCCGGGCGCAGGCTTTGCACAGGTCGGGGGTCGCGACCTCCAGGCCTCGCTCGGCCATCTGGCGCTGTTTTTCCACGGTAAAGATGAACTGCTTGCCGCATTCCTGGCAGGTGATGAGTGTGTCCCGAAAATTCATCGTTTTCTCTCGCTCCTCTGATGTGAAGATTCGGTCATGTATTCTACAGTCTCTTGATCAATGTCGGCCATGCGAGCCTCGGTGTCACGCATGGCGCCGCCGTGGGGGTGGTACTTGCCCAGCACGATTTCTCAGCCAACTATACGCCATTTTGGGCAGATTGTCAAACAAACTCGCTGCCCTCCCAGGCGATACACTTTGCTGGCCAGGGCTGTTGCATAGTACCTTGACAAGATGAAAAAGAAACCCTTCTCGGCTATAATGGGAAGTGTTGAACAACCCAGACAAGCCGAGGAGGGTCGAGATGAAGTATACGCCAGTTCCCTTCGATGTCAACCTGAGGCCCGAAGGATTCTTGGTTGATGTCGACAGTCTGTTTGCTGCTCTGGCGAAGTTGCAGGATCGCCGCGATGCACGAGGTCTGCGTTACGCCCTGGTCACGGTGCTAGTCTTCATCATCCTGGCCAAGCTGGCTGGGGAGGATCATTTGCGGGGGATCGCCCAATGGGTCCAACTGCGCAAGGAGGCCTTGGCCGAGGCGCTCGGCCTGGCCAAGCCGCAGGCGCCCCATGCCACAACCTACAGTCGGGTTCTACGCTGGGCTGTGGACATCGAGGAGTTGGAGCAGGTCGTGAGCCACTTCTTCGCTGCGCAACCACAGACTGGACAGAGTGTCGTTGTCAACCTGGATGGCAAGACGCTGCGAGGGACGATTCCTGCTGGTCAAACGAAAGGCGTGCATCTGCTGGCGGCGTACCTGCCCCAGGAAGGCTGGGTTTTGCTGCAAGTTGAGGTGGGGAGCTGGGAGAACGAGATTCCAGCGGCCATGCGTATCCTCCAGCAACTAGATCTGCGGGGCAAAATCGTGACGGGAGACGCATTACTGACCCAGCGAGAGCTCTCGACTCAGATCGTGGAAGCTGGAGGGGAGTACGTCTGGAGGGTCAAGGGCAATCAAGCTCGACTCAAGGAAGACATTGAGGTCTTGTTCGCGCCTGAGTCGTGCATGCCCGGCTTCAGTCCCAGTCACAAGGACTTCCGGACCGCCATCACCCGGGATAAGGGGCACGGTCGACTCGAAGGACGGACTCTCACCGCCAGCAGCCTGCTGAAAGGCTATGTGAGCTGGCCCTATGCCGAGCAGGTATTCCGCTTGGAACGTCGCTTCCGCCGCATCGGGGACGGCAAACTGATGGAGGAGACCACCTATGGGGTGACCAGCCTGACCGCGACGGAAGCAAGTTCAGAGCGACTGTTGCATCTCGCTCGCGCTCACTGGGGCATCGAGAATGGACTACACTACCGCCGCGACGAGACCTTTCGGGAAGATCGTTGCCGTCTCAAGGGACAAGGAGCCCAAGCCATGGCTGCGATCAACAATCTGGTCCTTGGCCTCCTGCGGAACCGCAGCACCGAGTACATTCCCGATGCGCGCCGCTACTACGCCGCCCATCTCGAAGAGGCCGTCGCCCTGGTTCTGCGCTCACCTGCTCCTGGTGCTCCTGGGTGACTTTGCAACAGCCCTGGGCAAGGTGCAACTCCCTCTTGACAAACCCTCGCTGGTGTGATATACTGACTGCGTGGTGCACACGTGTGCAGGGTGCAAGTGTCAATCAGGAAAGGGGTACTTGGCATCCCTGGACGTACATGTCGGCAAAGGATCGGACCATGTCTGTTTCGATCAAGGACATCGCCAAGGTAGCCAGCGTTTCGCACTCGACCGTCTCGCGGGCGCTGAGTGATAGCCCGCTTGTGAGCGCGGAGACCAAAGCGCGCATCCAGAGCCTGGCCCGGGAGATGGGCTATTCCCCTGATGCCCAGGCCCGCAGTCTGGTCATGGGACGCACCTACACCATCGGCGTGGTGGTGACGACCATCACCGATCCCTTCATCGCCGAGGTGGTACAGGGCATTGAAAGCACCGCCTACGATCATGGCTACACCGTCATCCTGGCCAGCTCGAACTCTGAACCGGAACGCGAGATCGCCGCTGTGGAGATGTTACAGTCCAAGCGTGTGGATGGTGTCATCGTTGCGTCGTCGCGTGTTGGTGCACTATACCGGGAGCACCTGGATCGCCTGGCTGTGCCGATCGTATTGGTCAACAGTCACAGTGAACAGAGTGGCCCTTATACCTTTTCCATCAATGTGGACAACCGGCATGGTGCTTACCTGGCCACCGATCATCTGATCAGGCTAGGCCATCGCTGCATCGCCTACGTCGCCGGCCCGGCCGACCACAGCGACGACCTGGAGCGATTGGCTGGCTACCGCCAGGCCCTGATCCAGGCGCACATCGCATTTGACCAGGTCCTGGTTGTGTCGGGTACCGGCCGGGCAAACGGTGGGGAGCGCGCTTTGTCCCAGTTGATGGCCCTGGACGAGCCTCCGACTGCCGTCTTTTGCTACAACGACATGACAGCCATTGGCCTGCTGCACGCGGCGCGGCAAGTTGGTCTCTTGGTTCCCGAGGAGCTGGCCGTGGTGGGCTTTGACGATATCCCCTTTGCCGCGTATTTTCGGCCGCCATTGACCACCATCGCCCAGCCCAAGCCCCAGATGGGCAGGCAGGCGATGGAGATGGTGCTGGCCCTGATGGCAGATGGAGCCCTGGGCAGTGGCGCAGTCTCCAACGTCGTCGTCCAGGGGCAATTGATTGTGCGTGAATCGTCGGGACGCCTTTTTCGCCCGCTGAAAAGGCTTTTTCAGCGGAATCATCTAACATAGAAATGGAGGATTATTGATGAAAGGCTTAGTATTGGACGCCAAGTGGGACCCCAAGCCAGACTATGTAGTCTCTGACTGGGAGAAGGAAACCGGCAAGGCCATCACAGGCAACAGCATCTGGCACCATCCCAAGCTGGAAGTACGCGAGTGGCCTGACCCCAGACCGGGGCCGAAAGAGGTGGTACTGGAGGTTCAGGCCTGCGGTGTGTGCGGCTCGGACATGCATTTCTACGAGACCGACGAGGATGATTACATCCTCTACCCCGGCCTGACCAAATTCCCCACCATCCTGGGTCACGAGTTCTCCAGCAAAGTGGTGGAGGTGGGCAAGGAGGTCACTACCCTCAAGGTTGGTGACATGGTGACCACCGAAGAGATGATCTGGTGCGGTCGCTGTATCCCCTGCCGCAACGGCTACCCCAACCACTGCACCAACCTGGAGGAGATCGGCTTTACCATCCCCGGGGCGTTCGCCAACTATGTCGCCGTGGACGAAAAGTTCTGTTGGCCCATCAGCGCCATCGCCGAGCACTTTGGCAGCGAGGAAAAGGCCTACGAGGTAGCCGCCTTGACCGAGCCGACGACCGTCGCCTACAACGCCATGTTCGAGCGGGCGGGCGGCTTCCGCCCGGGGCATTACATCAGCGTCTTTGGCGCAGGGCCGATCGGCCTGGCGGCCACCGGTCTGGCCCGGGCTGCCGGGGCAGGCAAGATCGTCACCTTTGAACTCTCACCCCAGCGGCGCGAGTTGGCCAAACAGGTCGGTGCCGACTATGTGTTCGATCCTCGTCAGGTCAGCCCTCACCAAGTGTTGATGGAATTGAGCAAGGGCGAGGGCTTTAACCTCCACGTCGAAGCCGCCGGTGCCCCGCACCTGACCATCCCGGAGATGGAGCAAGCCCTGGCCATCAACGGCAAGATCGTCCAGATCGGGCGGGCCGCCAAGCGCGTACCAATGTACCTGGAAACCTTCCAGGTGCGCCGCTCCCAGGTCTTTGGCGCACAGGGCCATTCTGGCCACGAGACCTTCCCCAATGTCGTCCGCCTGGTGGCCTCCGGCCGGCTAGACTTGAGCCCGATCATCACCGCCCGCTACGTGTTGGAGGAGACGGTAGCTGCCATCGCCCGGTCCACCAAGCGAGCGGATGGCAAGATTTTGGTCAAGCCGAATTAGAGGCAAGTCTTCACTTTGAAGTCACCTGACGGTGCAACACGGAGGAGAACTGCCGACATGACCGGCTCTGAGTGCATGGTCATTATCCCTGGGATACCACACCCTGACAAACCTATCATACGAGGAGGAGGCTGTGAAGCAGAAACTCAACGTGGGACTCATCGGCGCGGGGCGGATCGGCCGGCTGCACGCCGGGAACCTGGCGGTTCGCATCCCGGAGGCCAACCTGGTTGCCGTCTCTGACGTCTTACTGGAGGCGGCGGAAAGGGTGGCCGCAGAGCTGGCGGTTCCGGTCGTGTACCAGGATTATCGGCACATCCTGGAGGACAAGTCCGTTGAGGCAGTCCTGATCTGCTCCAGCACCGACACGCATGCTCAGATCATCGAGGAGGCGGCCCAGGCGGGGAAGCAGATCTTTTGTGAGAAGCCCATTGCCCTTGACCTGGGGGCGATTGACCGCGCGCTGGCGGCGGTGGAGCGCGCCGACGTCAAACTGCAAATCGGCTTCAACCGGCGTTTTGATTCCAACTTCCGCCGCGTGCGGGAGGTCGTGGCCGCGGGCGAGATCGGCGAGCCGCACGTGCTGCGCATCACCAGCCGCGATCCCCAGCCGCCACCGATAGAGTACGTCAAGGTCTCCGGCGGCATCTTCCTGGACATGACCATCCACGACTTTGACATGGCCCGTTTCCTCATCGGCAGTGAGGTGGAGGAGGTGTACGCCGCTGGCGGCGTCCTGGTGGACCCGGCCATCGGCCAGGCGGGCGACGTGGATACAGCTCTCGTCACCTTGCACTTTGCCAACGGCGTGCTGGGGGCCGTTGACAACAGCCGCCAGGCCGTCTACGGCTACGACCAGCGGGTGGAGGTGTTCGGCAGCGGCGGGTGCGTGACCGCCGACAATAACTATCCCAACACGGCGGTGATCAGTGACGCGGCGCGTGTCCATCGAGACTTGCCGCTCAACTTTTTCGTGGACCGCTACGCCGAATCCTACGTCGTCGAGTTGAAAGCCTTCGTCAAGTGCATCCTGAACGACAGCCCACCGCCAGTCACGGGTCTGGACGGGCGCGCCCCGGTAGTGATGGGCTATGCAGCCAAGAAATCACTGGCCGAGGGGCGAGCGGTCAAGCTGAGTGAGGTGGATGCAAAACGTGACAAGTGATGAGTGTCACACCTCAGAGCGGCAAAGGAGTGATTCCCGCTTGCCCCTAAATCTGATTTGGGCAAGTTTAATCAAGAATAACTAGAAATGAGGAGTAGTAGAATGTCAGAGAAGCGAATACCCGAAGGTTTGTTGGCTACAGACGAGCCGGATCTGTTCTTCGAGGACAATACGGTCGGCCGGCTCAAGAAGGAAGTGTGGGAGGCCGGCGACGCCCAGATTGACGCCATCCTGGCCGAGTACGGCGTTCCCTCGCCGGTGGAGTGGGGCAAGGCCGGCTCCTACATCCAGACCACGGTGCGCTGGCAGGTCGAGGAGAATCGGCGCAAGAACGACGTTGTCTTTATCCCCGTGGGCAGCACCGAGCTGCACGGGCGACACCTGGTCAGCGCCTCGGATACCCTCTATGTCAGCCAGATCGTCGAGGGAGTGCGGCGCTACACGGCCAAGCGGGGCGCGCCGGTCAACCTGGCCCTGCCGCCGCTGATGTACGGCGCGCATCCCTACCACCACCTGGGCATGCCGGGCACGGTCATCATCCGCGAGAACGTGGTGCGCGAGATGATGATGGACGTGATGCTGGGCCTGTGGAACGATGGTTTCCGCAAGCAGATCATCGTCAACAACCACGGCCAGTTGTGGGCGCTGGAATCGGTGGTGCAGCAGTTCCAGAAGCGCTACCAACTGCCCGGCATCTACCGCGTCATAGACTGGCACCGGGCGGTGCGCGAGTTCTTCCGCACCAAGGAAAAAGGCGGCAAGCTGGATACCAACTTTGTCCACGCCGACGAGTCGGAGACGTCGCTGGGGTTGCTATTCCACCCCGAAATGGTGGACATGCGCTACGCCGTGGACACCGAGGGCAAGGGCTATCTGCCCGACGGACACTTTGACAAGTCGGTGGACCCCTTCGGCCGGCCCAGCCGCTGGTCCGAGGGCGAGGGCCACTTCGCCATT
>Ga0209121_10004021_pt1 | contig 13909 bp, 14 predicted proteins | sample Cruoilmetagenom3_FD_187292 | JGI IMG/M metagenome (GOLD analysis project Ga0209121, IMG submission 187292) | Oil polluted marine microbial communities from Coal Oil Point, Santa Barbara, California, USA - Sample 3 (SPAdes) (version 2) | ecosystem: Environmental > Aquatic > Marine > Oil seeps ...
AGAAAAAAATAAAAATAGCAAGCACGACACCCAGTGAGCCGGTAATGTAGAAGACAGACCGCCAACCGATTATCCCGGCCAATACCAGAGCCAGTACCATACCCAACAGGTAACCGATAGGTCCGGTTAATTGCAGTAGGCCATATATTTTACCTCGGACTTTGGGCGAGAACAGGTCAGAGATCAGGCTATACATACCTGGGTAGCTCGAATCATCAATCCCTGTTGACGAGCGGGTTACTAAAAAGAAATTAAAGCTGGGCGCGATAGCACTGATCCAGGTGGTGACTCCCCAAATGAAAGAAGCCAACGCCAATAACTTGCCGCGGTTATATTTATCATTTAACCAACCCCAGACCGGATACAGGACGGAACCTACAATCAAGGCGCCTGTATTGATCAGTCCCCATTGTGTATAGGTCATGTTAAAGGTCTTCATAATTGGAATTTGCAATGGACCAATGAGCAACTTATCGGTTTGATGCAGCAGCATGAAAATAAAAAAAGTGACAACGGTATTTTTAGCGGTACGACTAATGGGTTTTCTTGCTTCTTGCGTTTCAACAGCATCCATAAACGTTCTCCTGTTAATGCAAATGAATTATCGAACACTCTGCTTGATAAATACTACTTATTTTAGACCTTCTTATGAAAAACTGTCAAACAAATTTACCGGAAGATTTTTTAAATCTTTAAACAGACATAAAATAGAATATATCTGTTGAATCCAATCAGAAGGAAATCATAGCAAAACAAAAACCTATTATTACTGCGTACCTGGATAAAAAATTTCTAGACATCGAAAACAAAATATGCCGGTTAATATTTCTCAAAATACCTACTCTTGGAATTCATAACTTCTATATTGGTGATCATCCCACGAGTTCCTATAAAATCCAGAATGTTCATACCTCTTTCATCGAGATCTCCATAAGATTTAAGAAACTGGACAATCAATTAGCCGGTGTTCAACCAAAACTTGAAAAATGTGTGCTTCAAGCAGCAGAGTATAATATCTCTCTGCAGCAGATAATTATTGCGGCTCAATCTGCTACTTATAAAGTGTTGAATAAAAGGTCTCTAAAATGAAAGAAGATGCGGTTCTTTTCGGGAATCAATATATACAGTTGTTGGTAAAAGAGCTTAATTCAATATCCACTGAAAAAATTTACGAAATCAGCACAGCATTGCACAATGCCCGGCAAAGTAAGAAAAGAGTCTTTGTATTTGGTAACGGCGGTAGCGCCGCGACAGCCTCACATATGGCCTGTGATTTTTGTAAAAACACACGCCAGCCTGAGAAACCGCGTTTGAAAGTAATCAGTCTGGTTGATAGTCTTGCCGGATTAACTGCTTATGCCAATGATGAAGGATATGAGAATGTGTTCTCGGAACCACTGCTTTCCCTGGCAGAAGTGGGAGATATCGCCATTGCAATTTCTGGCTCAGGGAATTCCCCAAATGTACTGAAAGGAATTCAGACCGCCAGACAAATAGGATTAAAGACAATTGGTCTGACTGGTTTTAAAGGTGGAAAATTAAAGAAGATAGTGGATATATGCCTGGTGGTAGCTTCTGATAGTATAGAACGGATTGAAGATATACACCTGATTATCAATCATATCCTCACCGGTTTGTTACGCGATGCATCTCAATATGAATAATTAAGCCTAAAATAAACCCTTATGACCTCTAATGATACAAGAATCCTTGCATTAGATTTTGGCGGAACCAAACTCGCTGCAGCAGTGGTAGACAAGAGGAATGGAGAAATTTGTTCAATCGTGCATCATCCCACTCCTAGCCTGCGGGGTGCCACAGCCTGTATTAAAACCATGTTTGATATGGGTAGGCAGGCGCTGAAAGAATGCGGCTTGGTCACCCCTGGACAAGTGGGTATCAGCTTCGGTGGTCCTGTCTCAACTGACCGGAAGGAAGTCTTAATGTCAAGCCATGTAGCAGGTTGGGAAGGTATTCCCTTGCCAAAACTTGCTCGTGAGGTTTTCAACTGCCCTGCAAGGATGGATAACGATGCCAATGCTGCAGCTTTCGGATCATGGTATTTTGATACACACTGTGAACCTGAAAACATGGTCTATATCCAGGTCAGCACAGGAATTGGGTCGGGGTTGATCCTAAACCGCAGCTTATACCGAGGTGGTGGAATCGCTGGAGAATTTGGACATCTCACCATGATACCTGATGGCCCTGAATGTATGTGCGGTAAACGGGGTTGTCTTGAAAGTTTATGTGCTGGTTGGGCTCTGGCGCGGGATGGTCGGGAAGCGTTAAAAAATGCCTCTAAAGAAAGTTCACTTTATCAGTTATGCCAGGGTGACCCCTTAAAAATTGATGCAAAATTGCTTATCCAGGCAGCCCGAATGGGTGATTCGCAGGCAAATGCAATTATCAAAGGAGCATTTACAGCTTTAGGAATCGCTATTGCAAATGTAATTTTACTTCTTGATCCACAGGTAATCATGTTAGGTGGAGGCATTACCCGCGCCGAAGGCGAAATGCGGGCAGTTCTAGATCCAGTCATCACACGGGAATTACATCCCCTATTTAAGGAACGTTATAAACTACAGTTCTCACGTCTTGATGGAAAAGATGCGTTGCTGGGAGCTGCACTTCTGCACGAATAATCAGCGGCAACCGGGTTAATAACATGGCTTCGCTTCGGTTGCTCGCTCTTATAAGCAACTTATCGACTTTGGTCAGCAGGTCAAGACGTCCCTCAACTTGCTTCCTGCCATTAAATACCCATAATCGATAGCAATTCGTGAAAATATTTCCGCCGTGTCTCTTTAATCATACTAATGATAAATCAAATATGTGTTATCGCAAGCGAAGCAAAGTGATCTGCTTTTAACGTAATAAATAACATCATTTTTTAAGAATGTAAATCCAAGTACAATAAAAGCAATGGTTACAAGCCGTGCATGGATCAAGTGGGCGCTCAGCTTTGCCCTCACTGCCCTCATCCTCTTATCCTTTTCTCTGCCCGCTCTGGCGCAGGGCGGTTTCAGTATTATTGTTTACCCGCCGGAGATTGACCAGTTCCCGAAAGTGACCCTGTTCGTTGATACCTATGACACGCAAAGTAAATTCATCCCCGGGCTGGACCTGAATTCTTTCATCGTGCTGGAAGACGGCTTAGAGATACCAGTCAATGAGACTCAGCTCCTTGAGCCAGGCCTGCACACGATCATTGCCTTCAATCTGGGCGCGACGCTCAGCAACCGCGCCAACACGGCTGTGCCCACTCGCTATGAGACAGTCATATTCGATCTGGCTTCCTGGCTGAATGGTCTGCAGAGCAGCTCCGCCAATCAGTACAGCCTGACCAGCAATGAAGGCATCCTGGTTGAAAAGCTGCAGGAAAAAGACGCATTCACTTTCCAACTGCAGAATTACAAACCCAACCTGTTTAACTTTGAACCAGATCTGATCAGTTTGAGCCTGGCGCTGGATATCGTCGCCAAACCAAACCTGATCGCGCACAGTAAGCAGTCTATCCTGTATATCACTCCCCTGCCGCTGGATGCGGACCTGCCCGCAATCAGCACACTGGAAGCACGCGCGGTCGAAGCACGCGTACCCGTGAACGTGTGGCTGATGGCACCGGATACCGCCTCCAATTCTCCTGCCGCGACCGCTCTGAACCAGTTAGCAGTATCCACAGGCGGGAAATTCCTCTTTTACACGGAAGAAAACATGGCGCCAGACGCCGAAGATTACCTCGGTGTGCTGCGCAGCGTGTACCGCCTGCGCTATACCTCAACCATCAACCAGAGCGGCATCCACACCATTCGCGTGCGCGTCATGTACGGCGATCAGGAAACTTCCTCTCCTGAAATTCCCCTTTCAATCGACCTCAACCTGCCTTCTGCTGTGTTAATTGACCTGCCAAATGAGATCAACCGCCAGTTCTCAGGTAACGGGAACAGGCGTGAACTTCAGCCCGGGTTTGTTACCCTGCAGGCAGAAGTTATTTTTCCAGATGGGTATTCGCGCCAGCTGGAAGCAACGCGCCTGTATGTGGATGGGGAACTGATCGCGGAGAACAACGCTGAGCCGTTCAATTTTTTTGGCTGGCCGCTGGAAGATTATACATTCAGCGGAGAGCATCTAGTATCGGTAGAAGTGGAAGACATCCTCGGTTTCCGCAGCATCAGCCCCCCGCGATCTATCATGGTAATTGTGGAATCGCTTTACCCTGCTTGGCTGACCGCTTTCCTCCAGTTCTTCAATCGCGGCGGTTGGATCTTGTTCGCGATTCTCGGATTGGGAGGGGCGGTATTCGCTGGTGTGCGCGTTCGCCGCAGGATACAAATACGCTCGCAAATACCCTCACAAGGATCAGAAACAGAATCCGCCATTGATCCACTCATCCAATCCATACCGGGACTCACCAGCGCTGAAGCTGAAGGCGCCGCAGATGCTTACCGAACACCCATCTACAGCACGCTTAACGAAATTATGCCAACCCCTTATCTCAGGCAAGTTGGGGATGAACCTGCTGCTATCAAGGGCAAGCTGGAAATCTCCGAGGGTGAACAGATCATCGGCAGCGACCCGGAGCAGGCCTCCATCATCCTCGCGCATCCATCCGTCAGCCCCCGCCACGCGCGTGTGCATAAAAACCCATCCGGGAACGTAACCATTGCCAACCTGCGCTCAGACAGCGGTACCTGGGTCAATTACACCCCGATCTCAGGCGCTGGCACCATCCTGAAGAACGGTGATCTGGTGAAGATAGGCGATTTCAGCTTCCGCTATTACCTGGGATTGGATGACGAGGATTGACTAACAGTAGGTATCATCGCAAACCATCGCGTCCGCGATCTCCACTTGCTCTGTTGTCATCTCGAGAAACGAAGTGACGAATCGATCTTCTGCAATTCACACTGCAACATCAAAAATGAAAAGATCATATCCTTGTTTCTACAGATACAGAAGAAGGAACAGGCAAGGTGAAAATATGTTAAAATCTATCCGCCTATCCAGGAGTATGGAGGGATGGCCGAGTGGCTTAAGGCGCCTGTCTTGAAAACAGGTATGGGGCGAAAGCTTCATCGTGGGTTCGAATCCCTCTCCCTCCGCCTTACTACCTGTTATCCAATGGGGAGGTGCCAGAGTGGCTGATTGGGACCGCCTGCTAAGCGGTTGTCGGGGTAAAACTCGACCGAGGGTTCGAATCCCTCCCTCCCCGCTTTTTCCCAGCTGTTTCAAGCAGCTTTTTTTTGAGCTTTTTTACACTATACTAAGAAATAACAATAATCAGGAAGAATAACACCTTGGCTCTATCAAAAAACTGCCAGAAAGTTCAGGATTATCTCAATCGCTTCAACCTCAAACTGGAAGTTCAGGAACTATCAAAAAGCACACGCACCGCTCAACAAGCTGCGGATGCTGTAGGTTGTGCGGTAGGACAAATTGTAAAATCGCTCATCTTCAGAACAGGTGACCGGCCACTGCTATTCTTAGTCAGTGGAAAAAATCAACTGGATGTCAACAAAGTGAATGCAGTATTTAACTTTCAGCTTCACAAAGCAGATGCACATTTTGTTCGCGAAAAAACTGGATATGCGATTGGCGGGGTACCGCCAGTAGCTCATGCGTTTCCAATGGAAGTTTTTATCGACCGAGATCTGATGGAATATGATCAGATATGGGCCGCCGCCGGCACACCCAACGCTGTCTTCTACCTAAAAAGCAATGACCTTCCGCGTATAACCGGCGGCAGGGTTATTGATATGAAATAATTCAGATTAGGAAACAAAGTCCAATGCAGCTTTTGCTGCCTGGCTGGCATCCGGCGCATACCCATCTGCGCCAATCTGCTTGGCGTAATCATCCGTGACCGGCGCTCCGCCAACCATGATCTTAACTGCATCCCGTAAGCCAGCTTGTTCAAACGCCTTTATCGTATCGGGCATATTCGCCATAGTTGTCGTCAGCAGCGCCGACATCGCCACCACCTGCGCGCCGGATTCTTTCACCGCTTCCACAAACTTTTCAGGGGGAACATCCGTGCCCATATCAATGATCTCAAAACCCACCCCTTTCATCATTATCCCGACCAGGTTCTTGCCAATATCATGCAGGTCGCCTTTCACGGTTCCGGTAACGACTTTCCCAATTGGTTCTACATCTTCCGCGGCCAAGAGAGGTTTAAGTATGTCCAACCCACCTTGCATCGCGCGCGCGGCAATCAGCAGCTCCGGGACAAAATATTCCCCATCCTCAAAAAGCTGGCCAACCTTTGCCATCGCCGTCATCATACCCTGCTTGAGGATTGCTTCCGCGGTTACTTTTTCATCCAGCGCAGCCTGCACGCCGGTTGTGACCGTGTCAATATCGCCATTTAAAACTCCCTGATAGATCTGTTTCAGCGCCTCATCCATAAATAGAAACCTCCATTCTTAATCTTATGATTTGAAATGTCAATCCAACTTTTAACTTAAAAAATATTACATTATATACAATAACTGCTAAATTATATACGAAAATGAACGCCATTTATAATTATTAACCGATAGTTCTCAAGCAGCGCTGATGGCCACAGGGAAAAACAAGCCATGCCCATAGGGATTACCCCGGACCGCTGCCAGTTTTTTTAAAGGAATATTCTATTTTGGGAATGATGAAAGGGATCGATTTCTTGTACTCCAGGTATTCTTCCCCGAAGCGCTCTGCCAGTTCCTTTTCTTCGATCTTTTTCAGGTAAAGAAGCAGAATAAAGGATAAAAAACAAGCTATCTCAATAGAAGAAAAAGACCCCGCGTACAAACTTATACCCAGATACATAAGGACAGTACCCAGACTCATCGGATTACGTGAATATTTAAACGGGCCAATAATTAGCAGATTTTGGGTAGCCATCATAGGCAGTGGTGTACCTCTTCCTATTTTGATTTGAGTGATGATAGACCACAATGCAAGACAATAACCCGGGATTGAAATTAATATAATAAAGATCATGCGGTAAGGCTTCACATTAATGGTTGGTATACCAAAATATGCATCAAGTTTTGGCCCCAGCCATATCACTACAAGTGGAATCAGGACAAGAAAGATGGGACCGGCAGATAAAGTAGTGATGATCCGCGTATGTAATTTATATTCTTTCTTCGACCACTTTAAAATTTTACTCATTTGCAAAATTATAATCCCGCAGAATTGATCCTTATTTCATAACTCCACCCCATTGAGACCCCATCGTATTTTAGGACCCATCAGGCATTATATACACTTCGCCATCGGGTGAAAGAGCGTTACCAGCTATCCGCAAACATATTTACTACTCTGTAAGAAAGGTGCACCAGTTTAAGTAGATGCTGTTTCATCAACCGGAAAACAGATGCTGAATTTGCTTTGTTGTCAATTCACCTAAATTGTCCAGAACCAGATCGGCATCCGCCAATTTTTCCGCTGGATTGGTGGTAGTTACTGCAACACACTTCATTCCAGCCGCTTTTGCAGCCTGCACACCAGTAGCAGCATCTTCAATCGCCATACAGTTCAAAGGGATTACACCCAGGCGGTCAGCCGCCTTGAGAAAAATAAATGGATCGGGTTTACTCGGCAGACCATCTCCGCTGACAACTTCATCAAAATAAGTCTCCGCGGCCAATGCTGTTAAAACCGCATTGATATTCCCGGGTGACCCGGAAGAAGCGAGTGCCTGACGGACGCCGTTCTGTTTAAATGCTTCCACCCATTTATTTACCCCGGGTAAAAAAACAGCATGTTCCCTGATGATACGCTGAAATAAAATATCCTTTTCCATGCATATCCGGTCAGTTAATTCTTCGGAGATCGGTTGATCCACCAAAAATTGGATGACCTGCTGATTTGTCATACCGAAAGTTCTTCGCATTCGCTCTTCATAAACTTTTAACTTGTATTTCTCGAAAGTCGCGCGCCAGGCTTTAAAATGAGAAGGTCCTGAATCCAGCAGGACTCCATCCATATCCCAGATAACCGCCTTTAACTTCATAAAATCAATCATGAGTATTCTCTCTCCATCCGCAGGCACGTGAATATCGACGCAGGGTACTCCTGACCGCATCCGTCACCAGCGCATCCGGTTTGTTTTCAATCTCACCTGCCGCCACACGCTCATATTGGCGTGGCATAAACTGGCGCAGAACAGTCAGCGGAACCGGGTATTCTCCCAGATTATCAAACAAGCGCTTCTTCATCTTACGCACATCTTTATTCTCCCAGTAAAATCGGGAGCGGTCATACAGGCTGTATTTTCTGGCAATCAACTGCTCAAACCCATTCCCTGTGTAGTATTTCTGCCAATGCTGCGGGTCAGACTGCATAGCCCGATCCAATTCAATGATGAAATTAGATAGATACACCCCCGGCTTACCGATCATGGTTTCATTCTCCATCATCGCCAGTGAAAATAATGCCTCGCGCATCGCATAGGTCAGTTCCTGACCAACACTCAGGACAGCAAAATGATTATCCACCAATTTATCAAGCACAACTTGCGGTTGAAAATCCGTTTGAATTGCCTCCATCACTACCGGCCTATCCCCACAAACGCATCCACCCAATTCCCTAAGGAGAGATGAATCAAATGGAAAGACATTCTCACTATCGTATCCGGTTCCAAGAAAGATGCGCACTGCCAGCAGCCGTTCCTTTATCTCCGGCAGCCCGGCAGCTTCCGCGGTTTGGGCAAATTGATCAACCGTAATTTCTACATCCTCTTTGCGGACCATATTCTTTTGGTCTTCTGTCATTCTCTGCCCGGGATGAACGCCAATCACATAAAGAGGTTTTTCCTCATCCGGCACAGCAGCCGCGGCTTGCTCCGCCGCTTGATAGAGTGTCCCCTCGCGCGCCGTGACCGTTTCCGGGGAGATTGGTTGATCAGCCGAATCTCCTTTGAATGGACCGTCTGCATGTATGCCTAATATATTAATGCCCGATTTGACAAGACCTGATATAAACGCGCAGGTTTTCTTCAACGCAGATTCAGCAGATTCATCCTCCCAGAGAGAAGGGCTCAGATCATTGACACCAAAAAAGAGCCGATCCCGCGGAAAACTGGTCTTTACCGCAATTTGCTTCACTTTTCCAATAAAGTCATCAGGGAGCATTTTCCCGCTCTGTCCATGCAGATCCAGCATTTCCGCGGAGATCTCAAAAAGTGCGGGGAAACCATCCGCTAATGCCTGCCGCAGATACGCCTCCTGCACAGTCAAATTCTGAGATGTCTCCGCATAGATCCCTTTTCTCTCTCCCCCGCGGTTTGCTTCCATAATGTCAATCAACCAAGAAGTATGCATGTTTTACCTTTTTTTTATGATATTAGCAACCCCTTTATTTTATCTTTGTTTTCAGCGACGTTCCTCATGTTACAATGACGCCATTAAAGTATTAAAGGTGACAATGTTCATATTCCTTTCAAAATTAATTCCCTTATTCGTCTACCCGTTGGGGTCAGCATGCATGCTGCTTCTTTTTGCTCTGGCTGCTAAGAACAATCCGCGCGCTCGAGCAAGCTTAATTTCCGCTGCGTTGGTCATCCTGTGGCTTTCCAGCACAACCGGTTTTTCTCACCTCATCGCCCGTTCACTTGAATGGCATTATCCAACACCGGATGAGATTCCGGCAGCAGATGTAGTAGTTGTGCTGGGCGGCGGTACGGAACCAGCTGTGTATCCGCGCCCCTCTGTTGAAGTAAACGGCGCTGGAGACCGTGTGCTCTACGCTGCTTCGTTATACAAAGAAGGAAAAGCAGCGCATATCCTCCTCAGCGGAGGGAACATCTCGTGGCTGAATGAAGGGGCAACAACCCCCGCAGAAGATATGGCATCCATCCTCACCGCAATCGGCATCCCAGAAGAAGCGCTGTGGTTGGAAACCACATCACAGAACACATACGAGAATGCCCTGTACAGCAAGGCGATCCTCGCGGAAAATGAGGTTGAGCGTATTTTGTTGGTCACCTCCGCCATGCATATGCCGCGTGCTGTGGCTCTATTCGAGAAGCAGGGTCTTGAAGTGATCCCAATTCCGGTTGATTTCAGCATCACAGAGGATGAATTTTTACAGGACAGCGACGGCAATTTACAGTCCAAGATTATTGATGTTTTACCACAGGCAAGCAACTTATCCCTGACAACCAACGCGATGAAGGAATACATCGGTTATTTCATTTACAAACTGCAGGGATGGCTTTAAGTGGCGGAAAAGAAACACGTACCAGCACACATTCTTTCATCCGCAAAGATCCTCTGGAAATATCTTCAAATGAACCAACCTCTGAAAAAAAGCGATATCGTGATCGCTATGGGCAGCCATGATTTGCGGGTAGCCGCGTATGCCGCTCAATTAGTGCTGGAAGGGTGGGCACCACTTCTGATCTGTTCCGGGGGTTTTGGACGCCTGACCAGCGGTATCTGGCAGGAAAGTGAAGCGTCGCGTTTTATGGCCGCAGCGGTGGAAAAAGGCCTTTCTCCGAAAAAAATTCTCCTGGAAGAACGCTCAACGAACACCGGTGAAAATCTCCTGTTTTCCAAAGCCCTCTGTAAAAAAAAAGCATTCCAACCGGAAAAGTGCTTCTGGTTCATAAACCGTATATGGAACGCAGGGTATGGGCAGCTGCGCGGAAAATCTGGCCAGAGCCGCAGACAGCCGTCTCCTCTCCTCCGATTCCGTTTGAAGCATATCCCACTGAGGATATACCCCTTGAACAGGTCATCCATATCATGGTAGGTGATTTTCAGCGCATTCTTGTTTACCCGGAAAAAGGATTTGCTGCCCCCCAGTTGGTGCCAGATGAGGTAATGGATGCATTTGACCTTCTGGTGCTCAATGGATTCACCCAGCACTTGATTTGATGTTGAATCATAATACTAGACTATGTATAATTAATTAAGTAAAAAAGAGAGAAAATAAAAATATGCTACAACTAAATAAACAAATTGGCAGCCGGCGGTTAGCCGTCCTGATCGACGGAGACAACGCCCAGCCATCCCTTGTCAAAAAAATATTATCTGAAGCCAGTAAATACGGCACAGTTACCGTCAAACGCAACTACGGTGACTGGACAACCCCCAACATGGGCGGCTGGAAGGACACATTGAACACCCATGCCATCCAGCCGATCCAGCAGTTTCGTTATACCGTCGGTAAGAACGCTACCGACAGTGCGATGATCATCGACGCGATGGACCTGCTGTACAGCGGCACTGTAGACGCTTTCTGCCTTGTGTCAAGCGACAGCGATTACACCCGCCTTGCGACACGCATCCGAGAAAAAGGTTTCTTTGTGATGGGCATCGGGCAGAAAAAAACCCCACGCCCCTTTGTCAATGCCTGTGATGTATTCGTCTATACTGAAAACCTGGCCCCTAAGAAACCAGGTAAGAGCCGCAGCGGGCGGAAGAAGTCCACCTCAGCCGCAAAAGAACCGCCCAAACCAGATCCAATACCTCTCCTTAAACAAGCATTTGAAAATGCTGTGGGAGAAGACGGTTGGGCATTTTTAGGCACACTCGGCCATCATCTGCGCCAGCTAGACCCTGGATTTGACGCGCGCACCTATGGGCAGAGCCAACTTTCCGCGCTGATCCGAGCTTATCCCAGGTCTTTCGAGATCCGTGAGGTGGATGGCGGGGATGGTAATTCCAGTATTTATGTAAAGTTAATCACCCGCAGTAAAAAGGCAAAGTGAATCATGGAAAATGTATTAGACCTGATATTTAAACGCCGCAGTGTGCGCATTTTCAGCAAACAGAAAGTTAAAAAAGAAACACTAACAAAATTGTTGCAGGCTGCTATGGCAGCACCTTCTGCCAGCAACAGCCGCCCATGGGAATTCATTGTTATTACTGATGAAGAAACGCTAAAAACACTGCGCTTTAAACTCAAATATGGGAAATACAACGCTCCTGCCGCCGTAGTCGTTTGCGCGAATTTGGAAATCGCACAAAATGAATCCGCTTATCGCTTCTGGGTGCAGGACTGCAGCGCGGCCACTGAAAACCTGATGATCGCAGCTGCCGGAATGGACATGGGCACTGTCTGGATCGGGTCATACCCAAAGGATGACGTGATGCATACCCTGCGGGGAACACTCGGCATCCCGGAGAATGTGTTCCCGCTCAGCCTGGTATACATCGGCTATCCAGCTGAAGAGGTGCACCCCCGCACACAGTACAGCGAAGATCGGGTGCACTGGGAAAAATATTAGCTCATTGTACTTTAAATAGTGATTTGCTATACTGAAATCAACTTATTTATAAAATAACCATTTAACAGCAGGAAGAATAATGCAAGAATTCTTTAAATCAGAAAATATGGGTGATTTCATCAAATTCCGGAAGATGATCACACCAGCCATCATCCAGGTATTATTCTGGGCGGGTGCAGCCGTGACCGTGCTGGCAGGGTTGGTCACCATGGCAACCAGCTTTGGGCGCTACGGAGGTGGAGCAGCCACATTTTTTGGCGGTTTTCTTATGATGATCCTGGGGCCGGTCGCTGTGCGCATTTACTGCGAACTCCTCATTCTCCTTTTCCGCATGAATGAAACCCTCACAGATATCAAGAACGGGTTAGCAAAGAAAAAATAACAGCAAACTCAAGAAACCTGCTCATTTACGGATAAAATAAGCTGTTTTCCATTCATTTGGCAGGTTTTTTCATTTAAACTGCTGAAATTTGTTAAAATTAGAGATAGATTCAATCTATCTGGAGAGGAGATACAATGAATTTTAATCTTGATGATTTTTATCGCCTTGGAATGGCGCTTCTCGTCGGCGGTATCATTGGAGCAGAACGTGAACGTCATAAGAAAGCGGTAGGGTTGCGCACATTGATTCTGATATCCATGGGGTCCGCCCTCTTCACAATCCTTTCTTACCGCATTGGTTTATATTACAGCAGGGAACCAGGGCGAATCGCTGCCAACATCGTCAGCGGAATCGGTTTTCTGGGTGCTGGCGTCATTCTGGAAGAACACGGGCGGGTTACTGGCCTGACCACCGCTGCCACTATCTGGGTGACAGCCGCATTGGGAATGGCAGCCGGCGCAGGAGAGTATCTATTATCAGTCGGCGCCGCACTAACAGTGCTTATTGTGCTGATGGTGTTCACGCGTTTCGAGGAATATCTGGAAATTTCCAGCGAAACACGCACCTATCAGATCACCACCAAGATCAGCTGGGATAAATACAAAGAATTAAAATCACTATTCAAAGAGCATCATCTTCCAATCCAAAGCTACAAACAGGAAAAAAAGGGAAATGAAATGGTGTGCACCTTTGAAGTGTACGGCACAACCAAACGGCATGATAAATTGGTCCAGAAACTGCTGGGTGATAAGGAGATTAAAGAGGTGTGGTTCTAAATTTTCACTTTTTTGCGAAACTTTTTTAGCGCTTTCTTCGTTATTACAATGCAAATTTCAACCCGGAGGCTATTTACATGAATTCAAATAAGATAAGAATTGCCGTGCTCGCATTTGCAGCTCTGCTTTCTTTTGCAAGCTGCCAGAATGTAACAATTGATCTGGCTGATGACAATGCCGAAATGCCGGATGCGATCACATCGCAGGAAGATGAAAGCAGCAAACTCGAAGATTCTGCTGCTGAAATCACGGTCAGCGGAGACCTGTTTCCGGATGGAGTGCTGGTCGATACGGATAACGGCGTTGGATTAACTTATCTTGACAGTAACGGGCAGATCCTTTCGGAAATACAAACACCCGGTATTGGATTCACCGATATGGAAAATGTGGCCGTCGCTGGCACAGTATTTCCTGCCCAACCACTGCCGCCAATCATCTACTATAGCTGGGAACCAGAACAGGCATTAATGGCAAACATTAACGGCCAAATTTCCACATTGCGGCAAACAAATTCATTTCTTTCAC
>Ga0209121_10004022_pt1 | contig 13908 bp, 10 predicted proteins | sample Cruoilmetagenom3_FD_187292 | JGI IMG/M metagenome (GOLD analysis project Ga0209121, IMG submission 187292) | Oil polluted marine microbial communities from Coal Oil Point, Santa Barbara, California, USA - Sample 3 (SPAdes) (version 2) | ecosystem: Environmental > Aquatic > Marine > Oil seeps ...
TTGGCGCCGCCGTCGCCGGTGTGCAGGATGGTCCCGTTGGCTCCAACCGCCCAGCCAGTGGCATCGTCGGCGAAGCAGAGGTCGTAGAGGATCTCGTTGGTGGTGCTTGGTTGCATCACCCAGATGCGGCCTCCGTTCTGCGTGCTCAGGATCACACCGCCAGAGCCAGCGGCCCAGCTATGGTCCTCGTTGGTGGAGTACACCGCCTGCAGGTCCTCAGACACCTGCGAATCCTGCATTTGCCAGTAGGTACCCCCATCTGTCGAGTGGAGGATCAGGCCCTCCGTTCCTACAGCCCAGATGTGATCGGCGTCAGCGAAATGCACGTCCAAGACATCTCCCTTCCCGTGCCATTGGAGGCGCCAGGGGCTGCCTCCGGCCTGAGCGGGGGCGGAGGGCTCGGTCTGGGGAGCGGCTGCGGGCCGAGCGGTCGCAGCCGACGTGGCAAGGGAACTCATGAGCAGTAGCACAACCAGGGCGAAACTAAATCGCTTCAATCTCGTCTTCATAGTTAGGTTCTAGACTCCCTATTTTGGCGTGAGATGGGCAGCATTTTACCACCACTCACGATGGAGCACAAGTGGTCGCCCCAAGGCTTGGGCTTGCAATTCTTCCTGCTTTGGAGTATAATAGGATTATGAATATCACCATCCTCGGTCTGGGGCCCGGCAATCCTGCCTATCTGACTCGTGAGGCCTGGCAGGTGCTGCTGGATGCGGAGGAAATCCACCTGCGCACAACACACCATCCGACGGTGAACAGCCTGCCTGAGCATTTGAGGGTTCATTCTTTTGACCATCTGTACGAAACGCTGCCTACCTTCGCCTCGGTGTACCAGGCCATCGCCCAAGAGGTGTTGGAGCTGGCAGAACGATCTGAGGAAATCATCTACGCTGTGCCAGGGCACCCATGGGTGGGCGAAGCAACCACTCCCCTCATCTGCCAAGCGGCGACAGAGCGCGGCATTCCTGTGCACATCGTGGGTGGGGTGAGCTTTCTGGAACCGCTGCTAGCGGCCGTGGGCGTGGACCCCGTGGATGGCTTGCAGGTCACAGATGCCATGCTGCTCGCTGCTGACCACTATCCGCCGCTGCTCGTAGACCGGCCAGCCGTTGTCGCCCAGTGCTACAGCCGCTCGCTGGCCAGCGACGTGAAGCTGACATTGCTCAACGGTTATCCAGACGAGCACCCCGTGACGGTGGTCAGAGCGGCGGGGACGGCAGACCAGCAATTGCTTACGCTGCCTCTCTACGCACTTGATCGCGGCGAGTTTTTCGATCACCTGACCTCCCTGTACCTGCCGCCTGCAGAGGAGTCTGGCTCCTACGCGGCACTGCATGAGGTCGTGGCCCACCTGCGCGCTCCAGACGGCTGCCCTTGGGATCAAGCGCAGACGCACCAGTCGCTGCGCACAGGGCTGTTGGAGGAGAGCTACGAGCTCCTGGCGGCACTGGATGCGGAAGATGTGGGCAAGATGAGGGAGGAGCTGGGCGATCTGTTGCTCCAGCTTATGCTCCACATCCAAATCGCCACTGAGGAGGGCGAGTTCAAGTTGCCGGACGTCGTCGCCGCTATCGTGAACAAGCTGAAGCGCCGCCATCCCCACGTCTTCGGCGAACAGACGGTGAGCGGCGTGGACGAAGTGCTCAGCAACTGGGAGGAGATCAAACGGACGGAGCGGGGCGGGAATGGTGGGCTGCTTGAGGGGCTGCCGCCTACGCTGCCAGCGCTGGCCGCGGCTCAGGCGTACCAACGACGCCTGGCGCGGGTGGGATTCCCGGGACTGGATGCGTTGGGTTTGAGCGAAGAGGAGCTCGCTGCCGTCGCCCAGTTGCTGGCAGGCGTCGAGGGTGGGGAAGATGCAGAAGCAAGGCTTGGGTCTCGCCTTCTGGCACTGGCGGAGCTGGCCCGACAGCGTGATATTGATCTGGAGGATGTTCTGCGAGCGGCCAACGCTCGTTTGGCCGCCCGTTTTGAAGCCGTGCATTCCGAGGACCTAATCGCTGAGGACTCGCACTGATGCTTGAAGGGAACCATCGTATCCGGCTGATGTTGGTTTTGCTTGGGCTGCTGGTCATTGCCCTTGGGGTCGGCGCGTCTCGCGGCGGCGCTGTGTGCGCGGCATCGTCTGGTCCTGGTCAGTCAGCGGCAGCCTTGGCGGCGGTTCCTCCTGATCCCCCTTATGACGTTATGGCTCTGGTGCAACAGCCGGGGAACTATGCTGCAGCCGACTTCTGGTACCTGGACCCCCTACGCTATCACCTGGTGGGTGGTCAGCGTACCTTCAACTGGTCAGAGTTGGAGGTTGGCGACGGCGATTTCAACTGGGGCACGCTGGACTACTGGTTGAGCAGGCAGGCCGGTCAGGGCAAATCGGCGGCCATTGGCATCAGCACCTACAACGGCCGCTGCTGTGGCGGCATCATTGCCCTCCCCGAATATCTGCGCAACAATCCGGCAGTCCTCGTTCAGATAGGTGAGGATCGCTATGTGCCCAAGTACTGGCATCCAACATACAAGCAGAAGTACCACCGCTTCGTCACCGAGCTTGGCATTCGCTACCGCAACGATCCACGGCTGGAATGGGTCGCCATCGGCACAGGCATGTATGGTGAGACCTGGGCCTGCAACTCGTGGGACAATGACACCCTGGCCGCTGCGGGGCTCACCAGTGACCTATGGGTCGAGACCGTCAACGAGACCGTTGATTGGTACGTGAACGCATTCAGCGAAGATGTCCAATTGAACAAGGTGCTCATGGTGCAATCCGCCCCCTACACCTACAGCGCCGGTGAACGGCGGGAAATTGGCTTCCATGCGGTCAGCAAGGGCGTGGGTTTCTCTCTCAACTCCTTGTACCCGGATCAGGAAGGTGCGGTGTTTGGATGGGATAACAGTTGTCGCTACTGTGGAATACATGATCTGGTGCTGCTGTACAATCAGGTGCTGCCGACAGCCTACGAGACTTATCAGTACATGCTCTGCGATCCCACGCAGGTGTACTGGGGCATGCTCAGCGGTCTGGACAAGCATGTTACGTATCTGCGCCTCAACCAGGATCTCTTTTATGAGGAGCCTCTGGCGCCACCCCGGGGGCCTGACAGGGTCGAGAACATAGACATCTTCGAATGGGTCGGGCGCTATGTCGGTGCGACGCTGGAGAACACTCCCAGCGTCTGGGTGGCCATGCGCGAACACCGCGATCCCTGGCAGACGTGCTGGCAGACAACGCCAAGCCCCCACCACTATCCGCAGTGGGGCAACTATGACTTCTGGCTGGAACAGGACGACAACGTCGCTGGGGGGCGCACTGTTCCCGAGACCAACGATCCCACCATCACCACGATGCGAGACAACGACCATCCGTACGATCCTGCCCTGCCCACCGGGCGGGAAGCGTGGGCCATCCGCCGTACAGACCAGGCGACGGGCAATCCGTACATGTTCTTCAAGTTAGAAAACGACTATCTCTTCGGCGGTTCCAACCCCATCACCATCACCATCACCTATCTGGATCGCGGCGCCGACACCTGGGGCTTGCGCTATGATGGCGCCGGCGGGGTGGAGCGGGAGGCAAAGCCACGGGGGAGCACAGTTCCCTGGGTTCAGAAAGAAGGCAGCAACGAGTGGCGGCAAGCTGTGTTCTACCTCGAGGATGCTCGCTTCGCCGACGGCCTGACGGGATACAGCGATTTTCTGCTGGACTGTCGCAACGATGGTAACGAGTGGATTCACTTCGTGGAAGTGAGCAAGGGAGCGGGGAGCAGCCCCCCCCGGCCTACGGGCACCCCTTCGCCCACCCCGACGCCGGGGTTGTCACGGGAGGTATTGAGCCACCGGCTTGCATCGCCGCTGACCTTGGATGGCTATCTGGACGAATGGAGCGGCGTGCCTGCAGTGACCCTCGATGCCACCACCGCCGATACCGTGGAGCGGCAGATACCGAGCTCCGACGATGCCAGCGCGATCCTGCGCAGTGCCTGGGATGAGAACTTCCTCTACTTCGCTGTCGAAATCCGGGACGACGTCCTGGTCGCCGATAGCAATGAGATATGGCGGGACGACAGCATCGAGCTGGGCATTGACGGCCTCCGCGACCTCGTGGGCCAGCGAAACGATGACCATCAGTTCACTCTGAATCTCGACGGCCGCGTCACAGATTTCGGCCAGACGACGCACGCCATCACCGCCGTCACTCGCACCGTGAGCGGCGGCTGGACGCTAGAGGTAGCCATCACTGCCGAAGGGCTTGCCGCTGGCTCGCTGACCCCGGACAAGGTGTTGGGCTTTACCTTCGGTCTGCACGACGATGACGATGGCGACAACTGGGAGTCCTACCTCATTTGGGAGGGAAGTAGCACCAGAGACATCATCACAGCCGAATACGGCAGGCTGGTGCTGCTGGATAGTGGCGGTGGCCCGCCGGTGACGGAAACGGTCACTGCCACGCCGACGCAACCGGCGGGGACCGCCACGCCCACGCCGACGCAACCGGCGGGGACCGCCACGCCCACACCGACACCACCAGCAGAATCCGATATGGTGTTCAGTCACCTGCTGGTCACAGCGCCGACGATCGATGGCTATCTGGGCGAATGGAGCGGTGTGCCTGCAGTGACCCTCGATGCCACCACCGCTGATAACGTGTATTGGGAGATACCGAGCTCCGACGATGCCAGCGCGCTCCTGCGCAGCGGCTGGGACAATGACTTCCTTTACTTCGCCGTCGAAATCCAAGATGACATCCTGGTTGCCGATAGCATCAAAATCTGGTACGATGACAGCCTCGAGTTGGGCATTGACGGTCTGCAAGACCACATTAAGGGGCGTGTCGACGATCATCAGTTCACCCTGAACCTTGACGGCCGCGTGACCGATTTTGGTGATCCGACCGATGCGGTCACTGCCATCACTCGCACCGTGAGTGGCGGTTGGGCGCTGGAGGTGGCCGTCACGGCCGAAGGGCTTGGTGCGGGGCCGCTGAGCGTGGGCAAGGCCCTGGGCTTCACCTTCGGTTTGCATGATGATGATGACGGTGGTAAATGGGAGAGCTATCTCATCTGGAGAGGGGCCAGCACCAACGACAGCTCTGCTGAGTATGGGACATTGCTGTTGCAAGATGAGCCAGGCGATCCGGTGACCAGCACCCCGACGCCTACCGCCACCCGCACGCCGACGGCTACGCCGACGCACACACCAACGGCGACACCGGTGCTCACCGAGACGCCAACTTCGACGCCAACGCATGGAGCGACGGCGACGCCTACCCATACGCCGACGGCAACACCGACGCACACACCCACGGCAACACCGCTGCTGACGGAGACGCCAACGCCTACGCCGACGCACACACCTACGGCGACGCCTACCCATACGCCGACGGCGACACCAACGCACACGCCCACGGCGACGCCTACCCACACGCCAACGCCTACGCCGACGCACACACCTACGGCGACGCCTACCCATACGCCGACGGCAACACCAACGCACACGCCCACGCCCACGGCGACGCCGACGCCGACGATGACGCCGACGCCTACGCTAACCCACACACCCACCGCGACGCCCACCGCTACTCACACACCGACGGCGACACCGACCCACACGCCAACATCTACGCCTACGGACACACCCACAGTGACGCCGACGGCAACGCCAACGCAGACGCCAACGGCAACGCCGACGCACACGGTGACGCCAACAAGCACGCCCAGCGCGGGCGAAATCACTGGCAGCATCTGGCACGACCTGAACCTTGATGCCACCTGGCAACCTGTACAGGAACCTCTCCTGATGGGAGCGCAAGTGGAGATCAGAAATGCCGACGGCGATTTCTACGCAATTATGCTTGTGCAAGAGGGACGATACAGGGTTATCAACCTGCCTCCCCAGGATTACGTGGTGCGAGAGATCGATCCGGTGGGATACCGTTCTACCACGCCGAACAAGATCCAAGCACAAGTGAGGGCCAACACCTGTCTGGAGATCAATTTCGGTGACATCTCCAATACCATCGGTTTGCCATATCGCGTCTATTTTCCCATGCTCCAGCAGAGGTGATCTTGGCCGCCGTCCGTGCTGAGGAATTGCTGTCTCGGCACTCTCCAATGAGCGAAGGACAATGAAAGGAATCCGTGTCTGTCCGTGTTCGTCCGCGTCCGAGCAAAAGCGTCCGGTAGTGAATCTTCGACAACAAAAAGACTCGGAGGAGCGGCACCCTGCTGGCTCTCCGAGTCACAAGCGCTGGCCGTTGGATCTGTGAACTGTTACATTTCAAACACTGCCTCTTCGACTGTCAACCGCTGAAGCAGGTCGGCCTTTACCTCTACGCCGATGCCCTCTCCCGACGGCACATCCATTGTCCCGTCGGGGTTCAGGACGAATAGAGGATGCACGATGTCCTCTTCGAAGTAGCGGTCGCTGGCCGAGATGTCGCCCGGCAGGCGGAAGTTGGACAGGCTGGCCAGGGCCACGTTGTGCGCCCGCCCTACGCCGGTCTCCAGCAAACCCCCGCACCAGACCGGCAGCCCTTGCTCCTGGCAGAGATCGTGGACCCGCCGTGCCTCAACCAGTCCTCCCATGCGTGCTGCCTTGATGTTGATAATCCGGCAGCTCCCCCACTCGATGGCCGCCCGGGCATCACCGCGGTGGCGGATGCTTTCGTCCAGGCAGATAGGGGTCTTGATTTGCCGCTGCAGCAGGCTGTGCTCGTAGAGGTCGTCGTGGTCCAGCGGCTGTTCCACCATCATCAGGTTGTATGCATCCAAGGCTTGGAAGAGGGGCACGTCGTCCAGGCTGAATGCGGCGTTGGCGTCCAGCATCAGGGGCACATCGCCGAACTCGGCGCGCACCGCTTTCACCACAGCGAGCTCCCAGCCGGGCTCGATCTTCAGCTTGATGCGCCGGTAGCCTTCAGCGAGGAAGTCACCGATCCGCTCGAGCAGGGCGGGCAGGCTGGGCTGAATGCCGATGCTCACCCCGCAAGGGATGCGCATTCGCGTGCCGCCCAGCATCTGGGACAGGGGACATCCTCTGGCCTTGGCCAGCAAGTCCCATATTGCCGCCTCCAACCCCATCTTGGCCATGGGGTGACCGCGCACTGCGGACAGCAACTTCACCACCTGTTCGGGACGCGTGATCTCCTGCCTTAGCAGGCGAGGGACGAGGAAGTCTCGTTGAATGTGCCAGGCGGTCTGTGTGGTCTCGTAGGAGTAGAGGGGTGAGGAGGCCACCGGCGTCTCACCGTAGCCGGTCAGCCCCGCGCTCTGCACGGCCACGATGATGGCGTGCTTGGTCTGCTCCTGCCCAAAGCTGGTGCGGAAGGGGTGACGCAGGGGCATCTGGATGCATCGTAGGGTGATCCGCTCGATTCTCATCTCTGCTCGTCCCGATCGGCGCTATCGAATCTGGTTATCGCTCTCCAGCAGGTAGAAGCTGCGCCTTTCTCCCGCTGCCACCTCGCTGATGAACTCGGTGACCGTGTATCCGTTCCCAAAGTAGCTCTCGAACAGCTCGCGGGTGTGCAGTCGCCAGCGGCGTGCAACATCCATGTCCGCTTGCTTCACCGCCTGTACGTCGCCGGGGATCTCGATGAGCACGGCAGCGGCGCGACTGTCCAACTTGCTTCCCTCCGGCATCCGTACTGCGCCTGCCAGCCGTGTTTCGTTGACCACCTCTCCTCCGGCGGCGATGGCATCGGCCAGGATTCGGCGCGTTCGCTCCCCGCTCACCCGCCGTTCTACTCGCCGGCTGCGCAGCCACCAGTCCACCTGGAAACGGTCCGAGGGGATGCCCACGTTGAGGCTGTCGCGCAGCTCCCCGTACATGTTGCGGAGGTAGGTGTTGCAGACGATCCCCAGCTTGTTGATATTGAGGTAAGCGTTCCGCCCTTCCAAGGGATCGTAGGTCCAGGTGGCCCAGTCCAGCCCTTGTTCGAGGATGGCTTCCCGCTGGGCACATTTGAGGCGGAACCCTGTGCCACTGTTCCGATGGGAATGCCGAACGCCCAGCATGTGGGAGTGATGCTTGAGATGTCCGTCCTGCCGGCCCAGGAACCCGAACACGAAGCCCACCAATACGCCTTGCGGGCCAAAGGCGCCCAGCAGCAGGCCACCGTTTTCGGCAATCGCTTTCAGGACGTGTGCTGGGACAATCTCCGTGTCGCTGGCGAACTGCCACACCTCTCGCTGAAGCGCTTCAACACGGGCGTAGTCAGCCAGGTCTATGATAGTCCTGATGGCAAGTTGCCCTGCAGCGAACGATAGGTTCGTAGTAGGCGCTTCAGCGCCGTCAACGTTCATCAGTGCTCCCAACATCATCCCATCCACGGGCGTAGCCGGCCAGCGCAGTGATCGGCCTGATGGCAAGTTGCCCTGCAGCGAACGATGGGTTCGTACAGCACTGCGATCGCGGCTGGACTGGGTGAAGGTCTGATATGCTGCAGCTCGTGCCAGCGGGCGCGCTGAAGCGCGCACTACGAACCTATCAGCACTGCGGTCGCGGTTGGACTGGGTGAAGGTCTGATATGCTGCAGCTCGTGCCAGCAGGCGCGCTGAAACGCGCACCACGAACCTTGAACCGTCAGGTAGCAAACTCGGCCACCAGGAAGGTGTGATCCGATGGCCGCTCCGCCCGCCGCGCCTCCACGTCAATCCAGGCGCGAGTGGCCTTGCGGGCCAGCGGTTCGGTGGTCCAGATGTGATCCACCCGCCAGCCCAGACCGCGCTCCAGCGCCTCCCGCGCGCGGTAGTCCCAGAAGGTATACTGTCCAGGCTCGTCGGGATGGTGCAGCCGGAAGACGTCCACGAAGCCCCACTCCCGCACTCGCTCCAGGGCAGCGCGGGCCTCAGGATGGAAGTCCACGTGTTTCTTAAGCCGCTTGGGATTGTGCACGTCCATCGGTTCGGGAGCAACATTGAAGTCGCCCATCCACAGGAGCGGTTCTTGCGGCGAATAGTGCTGCTCAAAGAGCGCCCGCAGCCGGGCCAGCCACTCCAGCTTGTATCGAAAATGAAGGGAGTCGAGAGAGCGCCCTTGAGGAACGTAGGTGTTGACTACGGGGATGCCCCTGATCACCGCCCGAACGAGGCGCGCTTCGTCCGATTTGCCCTCTCCCGAGCCTGCCGAAGGGCCGCCATCATCGAGGCCGAAGGCGACTTCCAGCGGCTTCTCCTGGCTTACGATAGCCACCCCAGCGTGGGCCTTCCGCCCGCGGAAGACCACGTGGTATCCGGCCTCGCGGAAGGGCTCCTCAGGGAAGTCCTTGTCCTGCACCTTCGTCTCCTGCAGGCAGAGGATATCAGGAGCCTCGCGGCGCAGCCACTCCAACACCAGTTCAAGCCGGGCGCGGACGGAGTTGACGTTGTACGTGGCCACCTTCAGCACGGCGTCGGGCATCTTGCATCTCTTCATCAACAGTCGATTGGGAACGCCTGGCGCTTGTCCGCAAGACCACCGGATGCCGCAGCTTGCTGCGGATTTCAGCAAGCTGAAGCGTCCATCGCGGAATCCTCAGAAAGGCTCTTTGTGACACTCAGATCAGAAGGCCAGGAGGATCTCTTTCAACTTCTTGGTGATGGCAAGTCCATCGTCGAAGGGCCGCTGCCACATGTTGCGGCCAAAGATCAACTCGGTGGCCCCCACCTCCATGCACAGGCGGGCCTTCAGCAGCAGGTCCTCATCGCCCATCTTACTGCCGCCGGAGAACAGGACCATCGTCTTGCCCGCCGAGGCGACGACCTTTTCCACCGCCAGCCGGTAGGCCTCGTTCTCCTCCAGGTCCTTCCATTCCTGATATAGCTTTCCGTAGGCAGCAGGGCTGTCGGCGTTGCCTGCCCCCCCTACCCCGGATAGCTCTCGAACAGCCGTCCCCAAGGACTCTCCCGCTTCCACTGCTCGGTCACCCCGCGCCCTTTGACGGGGTACCAGACCCTGTCGTGGTACACCTCACTGGCAAAGATGAATACCTTGACGATAGGTGTGCGGAACAGCAGCTTCTGGAACACCTTGAGCGGCGAGCGCCAGAGCAGCATCCCCATCCCCGTGCCCAGGTTCGCGCTCACGGTGAAACCCCATCGTTCATCGGCCAGCTCTGGCATGCCCACGACCTCCACCTCCCGCGGGTTCCCCTGGCCTAGCCCCCGTTCGGTCGCGTGGGTGATGTAGGGGATATTCATGGGCTCGAAGCCCATCATTCTCGCCGACACGGCGTCAATGGCCACCTGATCGGCCGAGGCCAGGATGACGTCCTTCTGATGGGGAACCATCGTGCGCGGCCCTGCACCGCTGCCGGCCGTGGTGCCGTCCATGGTGGCGAAGATGCCCGTGTGGATCTCCTTCTGGATGGCCAGCAGATCCACCAGCGTGTCGTGAATCCAGGTGTGGGTGTAGTGCCGGTTGACGTTGAGCAAGCCACCGAAAGCGTTCTTCATCGCCCCGGTGGTGACGGTGTAGGTGTGGGCCTTGACCGTGGGCAGGTGGACGATGTTCTTGCCCACGAAGTAGTCGGGAACGTAAATGCCGTCGGGGAAGATCGTGTCCAGCACGGCCATTTTAGCCTGGGGCCGATACTCGATCCAGGTCATATCCTCCGGCTTGAAGTTGTACTTCTTGGGCACGCCGTGCTTCGCCAACACCGGGCCGAACTTGTTGTAGCGGTCGCCCAGATCGGCGATGGTCACCACCGTGCGGTTGTGCACGTCCACCAGGTCGCTGAAGCCACTGTCCCGCAGCGCCAGGATGGTTCCTTCCAATTGCCAGGGAGTGGTGTTGGCGCTGGGATAGAGCAGGTGCCAACTGATGTTGTCCTTGAGAATGGTGGTTGCCGACGGGTCCAGCGCCTCCCGCATCCCGGCCAGCTCACACAAGCGCTGATAGTCGTCCAGCACCGTCTCTGGTGTGGTTCTCAGAATCGCTACTTTCGGCTTGGTCATGTTTCGCTCCTATGGGGATAGTCCTGCAGGGTGGCTGTTCTCTTCTGGCTGATTATACTGCCCCCGGCCGAAAAGTCAAACCATCGAATGATACGATCTGCAACTAGAGGACATTCTCGGGATGCTCATATTTGGCGAGGGGCCGTTTGTCAGTATAATGGCACTATGCTATGGGGAAGCTGCTTCAGAGCCGGGGCGGTCCGGACTGCCTCTCGCTCGCCGAGCGGCTTCTTGTTGTTTTAAAGGGGGATGAACGAAAATGGCTACTGATGCATTGCATGGACTGACACTGGCTTTCATCGGCAGTGGGACGATGGCCGAGGCGATGATCCAGGCGCTGCTGCGCGCCGGCGAAGTGACTCCAGAGCAGATCATCGCTAGCGGGCCACGTCCTGAGCGGGGCGAGAAACTGCGAGATCGGTACGGTGTGCGCGTCGCCACCGATAACGTTGCCACTGCCAGTGAGGCGGATGTCGTGATCCTCTCGGTCAAGCCCCAGGTGCTGCCCCCTGTGCTGGCCGAACTGCGCGGTCACATCCAGCCCACGGCGATCGTGCTTTCCATCGTCGCGGGCATGCCCATGGCTGTCATTCGCGCCGGGCTCGACCATGCCGCCGTCGTGCGCACCATGCCCAACACGCCAGCTCAGATCGGGGAGGGCATGACCGTCTGGACCGCTGCGTCGGCGGTGACCGAGCTGCAGCGCGCCCAAGCGCGAGCTATCTTGCGGACGATGGGGCCGGAGATGCACGTCACCCACGAGGACGCGCTGAATATGGCTACCGCCGTCAGCGGCACCGGTCCCACCTATGTCTTTCTGCTCATGGAAGCGCTGGTGGACGCGGCAGTGCACCTGGGCTTCTCCTGCCGCCAGGCGCGCCTATTGGTCATCCAGACGGTGCTCGGCTCCGCCCGGTTCGCTCAGGAGTCCGACCTCCACCTGGCGCAACTGCGCAACCAGGTCACTTCCCCTGGCGGCACCAGCGCCGAGGCGATCTACCAGTTGGAGAAGGGGGGACTGCGTACGATACTGTCCAAGGCCATCTGGGCAGCCTACAGGAAATCGCGCCTGTTGGGCGAACGAGTCCAGCAGCCCATAGAGGGTCCGTTGAAGGTCAATGGTGAGGGAGGCTGGGGCAGTTGGGAGGTGTCTGTCACCTCATCACCCCATGCTTTCCGACCAGACGCGGCTCATCAGCGGCTTCAGCACCAGACTCAGCAGATAGGCTGTGCCGGAGACCAAAATGATGGTTGCGCCAGAGGTGAGATTCAGGGAGTAGGAGAGCCACAGCCCGGCTGTGGTGAAGAGCACGCCCAGGATGCTGGCCAGCACCATCATCCGCTTCATGTCCCTCGCGAATTGCCCGGCGATGGCCGCTGGCATTGTCAGCAGGGCAATGACCATGATCAACCCCACCACTCGCATCATCATCACCACCGTGAGGGCGATCAGGCACAGCAGTAGCATGTGAATCGCATCTACCGGCACGTTTTCCACGGTGGCAAAGGTCTCGTCGAAGGAGATCGCCAGCAGTTCTTTGTAGAACAGAGCCACCAGCGTTATGATGATCAGATCGAGGGCCAACATGATCAACAGGTCGCCGCTGGGCACGGCCAGGATGCTGCCGAAGAGATAACTCATCAAGTCCGCCTTGTAGCCCGCCGTCAGGTCCACCAGAATGATGCCCAGGGCCATGCCGATGGCCCACATCACGCCGATGATGGTATCCGCTCGCTGTCGGGTCCTGCGTTGCACCGCGCCCATTCCCACTGCTGCCGCCACGCTGAAAACGATTGCCCCCAGGACCGGATTGAACTTGAAGAAGTACCCCAGGCCAATGCCGCCGTAGGCCGCGTGGGCGATGCCGCCGCTGACAAAAACGATGCGGTTGATGACGACGAGCGTGCCGATGATGCCGCAGGCGATGCTGACCAGCACACCAGCCAGCAGGGCGTTGCGCATGAAGCCGAATTGCAGCGCCTCGATCATTGCCGCACCTCCTCCACTTGCGGTGAGCCCGGTCGAACCACGGTGTGTTCCTGGAAGACGCGATGGGGGACACCGTGAGCAATCAGATCAATGGGGCACTGATACGCAGCCTCCAGCATGTCCGATGTGAGTTGCCTTTCGCCATGGTAGAACAGCCAGCGGTTGAGGCAGCCTACCGTCTTCACGTACGCGGACACAGCGCTCACGTCGTGCGAGACCATCAAGATGGTGACATGGTCGTTCAGGCGGCCCAGCAGTTCGTAGATGCTGGTGCTCACCAGGGGGTCAACGCTGGCCATGGGCTCGTCCAGGAGCAGGATTTCGGGCTCCGTGGCCAGCGCGCGGGCGATGTAGACCCGCTGCCGCTGCCCGCCTGAAAGCGCACCGATGGGGTGGTGGCGCAGGTCTAGCATCTCCACGCTGCGCAACACCCCCGCAACGACGTCGTTATCCTCAGCCGTGTAGCGCTGCAGCAGACCCCGCTTCCCCAGTCGTCCCATCCGGACTACGTCCCACACGGTGATGGGGAAGTCGCGATCGAACTCGACCGACTGCGGCACGTAGCCGATGTGCCGCCGCCCTTCATTGACGCTCCCGCCCAGGATGTGCACCTGACCCCGCATGGGCGGGACCAGCCCCAGCAGCACTTTGAGCAGCGTCGTCTTGCCGCCCCCGTTCGGGCCGATCAGCCCGATGAAGTCCAGTTCCTTGACTGTGAGGTTGATGTCCTCCAGTACGGCTTCATGCTCGTACCCTGCCCAGAGGTGCTGGACGGAGATCACCTCTCGTGCCGTCTCTGTCGTTTCCCTGCGATGCATTTCCGCTCCCCTTAGGGCCTGTAAATGAATAAGTTCCCCAATCGTGTCATTGCGAGGAGCGCTTTTAGCGACGAAGCAATCTCCTTCTTAGACAAACGTGGGGATTGCTTCGCAAAAAAACGCTCGCAATGACATCGTGTCGGGAAGTTATTCTTTTACGGACCCT
>Ga0209121_10004023_pt1 | contig 13906 bp, 10 predicted proteins | sample Cruoilmetagenom3_FD_187292 | JGI IMG/M metagenome (GOLD analysis project Ga0209121, IMG submission 187292) | Oil polluted marine microbial communities from Coal Oil Point, Santa Barbara, California, USA - Sample 3 (SPAdes) (version 2) | ecosystem: Environmental > Aquatic > Marine > Oil seeps ...
GTTAGCCGTTAGCTATTAGGTAAAAACTTTGTATAAAAACGGACTGTTAAGCTAAAACCTAACGGCTAATAGCTAATCGCACAAGTCATATTTTTTGAGCTATATTACCCCTAAAAGTGTAAACTACTTTTGACTTGTCGTGAAGGATGCCCTTTCCTTAGATATCCTTTCAGGAGGTAAATCCTTAACGAGCATACTTATGATAAACAAACTCTGAGATAGCACCAATAAACAGGAATGGATGTCTTAAAGACTCAAGAGTCAATTTCTTCAGTTGTGGCCAATTTTCTATAGAAAGTCTTTTGTTACCTCTTGCTAAACAATACGAGGAATAGGTATAATTTAAAAATAATGTTGTCAATCTACTGTTTTTTAGCTTTCGTTTGTGCGCCCAATAAAATAAGGTTTTCCATAAAAGAAATCTCGTTCGGTGTCGATTATAATCGCCTAAGATGCGATTCTCCCCGTGCATTCCTCTCATAGCAACAGGAGCATTTAAACGACCGGGAATTAATTTGCCGCATACAGACATTTGAAAAAGCATTGCTGTATCTTGATGTAATCTTAAGTGCTCGAAAAAATAGCCACAACGCTCAAATATGCTTTTCTTAACTACAAGACCGTCCAGATGGATATATCCCTTTCGACCTTTTATTAGCGCTTCAAATAAATATTTTGAGCTTATCGTTCCTCTTATAGTCGCTAATTCGTCACATCCACTTGAAAACCATCTTTGCCTCACTTGAGGATCATGAAAATGCACACCTGTTGCCTCATAAACCCCATCAATATCATGACGCTGCTGAAAAAGCTTCTTAGCTACCACAAACCGATCCGGGAGGTAAAAATCATCGGCATCAAGAAAAGCTATGTAGTCAAATTTCGCATTTTTTATCCCCAGATTCCTGGTAGCGCCGGCACCATGATTCTTGCCATCCGGATGACAGAGCAATCTTACTTTTTCATGTTCCTTTTCAAGGTCTTGACATATTTGCAGACAATTGTCAGGTGAGTTGTCCTCAACCAGTAGAATCTCACCTGTTTCTGCTTGTTGTAAAGCTGATGCAACGGCCTCACGGACGTATTCTTCCGCATTATAAACTGGTATTATGACCGAAATTTTCATAATACAGGGATCGTCAAATCGTTGAGTCGTTGAGTCGAAAAATAAGCATATTAAATCAGTATATTAGACCTTCAACTACATCAAGTGTCCAATTTTTGTGCAAACGATATAAATTCAAACAATAATAACCACTTAACTAATCAACTACTCAACCACTTAACGAGGTCTGGACATAAGGATTTTGTGGTGTTATGCAGCCTCGCGAGTCCTTTGTAGCTTATTTAAAAAAAGAGGGGTAAGCCTTCTTGCTCCTGTTTCAACGGACCAGCCGGGCAAACTGAATAGGGCACCGAAAAAGGGATAAAATGGAGTGCTATCAGGGGATAAATCCAGGATTTCCTTGATGTTAAAAGTGAGAAAAGTTTTTATGTTGTTAAGATAGAATAGACTGTCAGTGTCTTCCAGGAGAACGGTATTTTTCCAGACAATCAACCTTAACGCCAAAAAAAGCAATGAAAATACCCAGGAAAATTAAGATATTTGAGTATGGGCCCTCATTTCTTTTCCATTTGCATGACAGACCGGTAAGCATTGTTGGCATTCCCTTTTTTATTTGTTTTTTCAGGTAATTGGGGTAAGCAAGGGTACCTTCTCAACAAGTCTGGGTACAGTCACTGGATTCCCGCCTTCGCGGGAATGACGAATGTTCTTATTGCCCGTCATGCCCGCGTAGGCGGGCATCCAGCAAACGTGTATCTAATCAACATACCCGGACTTTTTGAGAAGTTACTCAAAAAAATAGTGTTAGTGAATATCATCCCTATCCAAAAGAGGCTGAAATATTTCAACCAAACGATCATTTAATCTGTGAATGTCATAATGCTTTTTGACATAATCTCTGCCTGCCTTTCCCATCTCAGGCCAGATTTCCGGATGCTCCACGAGATATTCCAGTTTATTTGCCAGCGCCTCAACATCCCTTTCAGGAACTAAAAATCCAGATGTGCCGTCCTGGACCAATTCAGGGATACCGCTATGATCAGTACTGAGAACTGGAAGCCCTTGGGCCATCGCTTCCATTAAGGCTACCGGAATTCCCTCCTGATCACCTTCTTTGCTTGTAACGCTTGGAGCAAGAAAGACATGCGATTGTTTCAAAAGCTCTATTACTTCTTCCTGTTTCATCCATCCGTACATTCTGACGCGCCCCTTCAGCTCCAATTCATTAATCAGATCTTCTATTTCACCTCTCAACGGTCCATCGCCAACAATTCCATATTCTATATTCGGGAACTTCTTGACCACTCTTGCAATCGCCTTGACTGAATATTGAATACCCTTCTTTTCCACCAAGCGGGCGGTAGAAATGATCTTAACGGCACCATTTTCATCAGGTCTCCGTGGCGAAAAGAGAAACTTTTCAGTATCGATGCCCATGTGGTGGACAATGATTTTTTCTTCACGACATCCAAGCTCAATGAGTTTTCTTTTCCATCTTTCACTAATCGGCAAGAAAAGATCGCCAGAGTAAAATAGATCGTGGTATACGTTGTTTCCGTGTTTCCTTAAATATTGAGTAATATCATAACCATGGAATGTGGTGACTACCTTACCCTTTATAGCTCCTATCGCTTTCAGCAAAACAGCTAAATTGCCATTCGGACCGAAATGGCAGTGGACTATATCGTACTTTTGTCCGTCACCTATAAATATGGATGCATCAAAAAACAGCCTAAGTGAGGCAGCCTTTTTGCCATACTTAAGGACATTTAATGAGTTCAACAGGGGATGGGGCCTGCCATTAAGAAGGTTTGTTGCGATCAGCCCAAGGGCTTTTGTCAGGCGAAGGAATTTATTCTTAGGCATCGCCGGGGAACAGTGACCATGCTGGAATGTTCGGTTCAACAGATTGTAGTGTTCTACCTCCGAATGTGCCAATGGTTGGTTTTCAATCCTGCGCGCGTAAATATCTACATGATGACCCCGATCCAACAAACCAGTCACCTGGTTGAGGATAAATGTTTCAGAAAGGTATGGAAAACGGTCCACAAAGAATGCAATTTTCATAATACTGGTAGCCCGGATACCGGTTACCGGATACTCGATGCTGGTGGTCTGTATTTGGTCGTTAGTAGACGCTTCGCAAATGACCATTATGGATTAACGATTAGCAATTAGCATTTCTCACTTGCACAGTAAGCGTTTCAGCGAAGGAGGAGGGTACTTATATTGAAATTTCTGCCACACTATAAGGTGGGTCCAAACACGCCTGAGCCTGTCCTTGACCGCCATGGCCCTGCGGTAATTAAGCCGGGAGAAAAAACGCATGGATTCTTCCAGAAGAAAGACCTTATCTCTGGTGGCCAGTTCCTGAGTAAGCTCAATCACCTGAAGAGAATCGTCACACCAGTCAGAAACCCTTACGGAGAAAGTAATTTCTCCGCCGTGTTTCCTGAAACTTGCCTTGATTCCCTCTACATTGACTATCGGGTATTGGGAAGCCAATTTCACAACGGCCACTGCGTCCTGAAAGAGATTTTTTCTGGAGTGAAAGCCGCCGATCCGGCGAAGGCCTTCAGTATTGAACAGAGTACTGCAGAAGTATAATGCCGTTTTCCCAGCAAACCAGCTTTTACAGAAATCCTCCATGGAAGAGCCCTGGGTTAGGTTCGGAAATTCCGCTTTTATTATCCCTTCGCCATCAACCAACCGGGTTCCCGTCCTGATCACACCGATGTCTTTAGAATAGCCCGCTTTTTCAATGCATGCCTCAACGAAATCCCGGTCTATCATGTCGTCGTCGTGAAGCATCAGAAAATAATCTCCCATAGCTTGTTCCAGACAGAAATTGAAATTCTTATAGGGGCCTATATTGTGTGGTTGCCTGAAGTATCTTATTCGCTTGTCGGGAAATCCCTTCACAAAGGCTTCGGTATTGTCAGTGGAACAATTATCAGAAATGACTACTTCAATATTTTCATATGATTGATCAAGAGCACTTTGAATGGCTTGCTTCAGGAAACCATCGGCCCTGTTATAGGTGGGTATTGCAATCGTTACTAATGGTCGGCCTATGCTGGACATTCCTGACCTCTCTGATATCTAAGTGCTCTAACTTACGAAAACATGTATTACTTAAACTGAGCGATTAGCCTTTAGCGGTTAGCGGTTAGCTATTAGTTTAATGATTACAGGATGTTTTACTATTACAAACTTTTACCCTGTTGAATTTACAAAGCCCCCCAAATCCGTTATAATCAGAGGAATTTCTCATAAGGTGATCCCTTCAGAGTCATAGATATTTCGTCATAATTGCCTATTATATCTTCAAGTGAATCAGGATTGATCTTTTTTAAAAATTTTGGGAATTCCATCTTAGATTGTTCTATCTCCAGAAAATCAAATATTTTCCTAGATTCTTCACATTGATCTGATAAAAAAGCTTCGTAAGTTGTTTCCAAGTATCTATTGTCTTGAAACCTTGCCCTAATGCCCTCCCGCTCATTGATGATCTTATCTAGTTCTACTAATATTGTGTTAGGATCTAATTGGATTCTTCGCCTTGATCCAGCACGAGCAAATTGCCATTGTCCAGTTTCCTTGGCAACTACTCTAGAAATGAATAATTTTAATACATTTTCTCTTATCAAATGAATGACATATACATTCTGACCGACTACCCAGTCTTTTAACGGTCTATAAAAATTAAGTTGACTGTACATTAACTGGAATCCAACAGCTTTTTCTATGTGTAAATTGTCTCTATGCTTGTATTCCTTCCATGCATCTGTGGTCATATCAGCCCATGGTGCAGAAAATGTTGGATTATAATAGAGACTATATAAAAAACGCTTAACAATCCACTTCATACCAAAGTTGTATGATCGTTTCCTTAGTCTATGATTTTCTGAAATATGATATAGCAAGTTCCTCCACATATTCGCTTCATAGTAGGCTTTAAAGCCGTCTGCAGCAGGATAATCCTTGAGGAATATCTCACTGTGGCATCGCACTGCTGGATTACTGTTCAGGCAAAGTCGAATAAGAGTAGAACCTGATCTCCATGTTGTTAGCAACACGAATTTTCTTGCTTGTCCTTTCATCTGAATTCTATGTATCATAAGTTTTCTATAGATATCCATCCTTTAATATCTTTATTCCATTCTTTAATCACTTTTGCTGGAGATCCAACAGCAATACATCTATCAGGTACACTTCTTGTAACAACACTATTTGCCCCTATAATTGCAAATTCTCCTATCGTGACACCAGGTAATATTACTACATTTTGACCAATCCAGCATCCTTGCTTTATAAGGACCGACGAAATCCTCTCCAATGCTTGATACTTATAAGGTTCTTTCATGTTTGAGAATCCGTGTGATGAATCGGTTATATATATATTTTTTGCGAACATTACATCATCCTCTATTACAACGGATCTTGTCGCAGCTATCTGCAAATCACCGGTACTAGTCACTCTATTGCCGATTTCAATTCTCGGATTGAACGCCTGAGTAATTCGCTTATTGTCGGGATGTTGCATAATAACCGTTGGATAATGAGTAATAGCTATCAAGAAAGAGCCTGGACCAAAACTTATGTCATCTCCGAGAAACATATTTCGGGGATTGAATATCCTTCTAGGCAATTCTATCACAACATTTTTAGGCCTATTACCAAATTTGGGTAAACCGCTTTTCGCAACTTCATTTTCCGCCTTGCGAATTAATCTTCCCAATCTTAATAATAGCTTTTGTTTCAGTCTCGGGAAAAGCATGCTTTTTTACATATCATTTCATGCTGACATTAAATGCCAATAATTCGTTTAATAGCTTCTGTATATTCCCTTGAAAAATTCTCTCTGGTATGATATTTTCTCGCATATTCCCATGATTGCCTGGCTTTCATGGCTAGCTCCTTAACAGACAATGCAGAAACCTTGCGCACTGAACCCTTAATTTCATCAATTGTACAATTTCGCAATATTATTCCAAAATCACTTATATCTACTCCACTTTCCTGGCTTATTATCGGGATTAATCCGGCCTGCAGACATGTTACAACAGCACCTGACTGCCCCTCTGCGCAAGAGGGATAAACGAGCCCCATGCTATTCCTGATCACATCTAAAAATTCAGGACCTTGAATGTCAATCCACCCAACTGTGTGAATGTTAGGAGTTTCATATAACTCCTTATAATATATCCGCTCAAAATCCTTATCGGCCTTTATGGGACCGCAAACTGTCAAGTGACAATCAGGCATTTCAGCAAACGCCTCTAAAGCTAGGTCCAGCCCTTTATGTACGAGTCCACTACTGCCAAGCCAAATGAATCGATTGCGACAGAATTTATAATCTTTGTCCTCCGTCCATTGATATGTCGTGCAGGCAGGGACCGGAACCGGTAATATCTTTTTATTTGCGAAGCTATACGTGCCGATTGTGAAATTATTCCCTAGCATCGTGGCAAAACCAGCACACTCAATGGCCCTGTTAGGCTCTAATAACTTGAAACTCGTCAAACTCGCGCCTCTCCTGCGTTGTGCTGCGATACAGCGCCTATACGATGCATAATTATTGAAAAGCCAATGAGACGTATCCAAATGCACAATCCCAATGCAATCTTTATTGAGAGATTTTGCTACTTTTTCGAAGTTCGTCCTCGCTGAAACAAACATCGAATACTCCCGCTTAGGTATAAATTTTTTATTCCTGAAACTAATTACGTCCACAGAGTACCCCAAACCCAAAAATGTCTCTGCAATCTGTATGGATTCCCAGAAGTGTGTATGAGAACTTGGAATAGGCTCATTATCTTTTAACAGAAAAGGATCTATCACATAGGCTAAAAGTACATTTCCCATAGATCGACAATCTGGCTCAAGTGAAACCAATCCCGTTTCATGAATACTGGGCTTGTACTTTGATACTTCTAAGCCAAATCTATGGGCAATATTTTTTATAGCATCCTTCACATTAATATCCTAATACCTTATCTATGGAGCTGAGCTATACAACTATCTTGCTGGCATGCACCATCCTGGTCCTCTCTTTGTACCCTTCAAATACCTAAATAGACTATAGATAGCAGCCCAATTACTCCTTTTTCTAGACGACGCCGACGCCTTAACGTTTACCATATTTAGCGGTAAAATATATCCATGTTTTTGGTCTTCGGTTTTTCCGATTCCGTCTCTTATGAATGATTCTTCATGATGCCATTTCCAGTCATCATACCATGTCCAGCACTGATTACTTGTATAAATGTCCTTAATGTATTCTCCTAAATCTATATTGGCCTTAAATGTAACGTGTTTTGGACCGATTTCATGTACATATATAGACATAAGCTTAATGCTTTTATTGCTAAAATAACCCGGAAACCATATATCAAAATGTATTTTATCTTGTAGTTCTTTTACTACTCTATAGACCTGGATGTGCTCTTCATTGCCATACTCACCCCATGGATTATGAACTATTACATTCTGGCAATTATCCAACTTTCTCTCCACTAGATTCCTCAGCTTATAATAATTAGACTTGTATCTTCTCTCTGAATCTCCTCTTCCACATATCTCCACTCCATATTTCGAAATTACAGGATTGTTCCAATCGGAGCCATTAAAAACTTCAGACTCTTCTAAATCAAAACAAGATAAATTCTTAATAGGATGTTGAGCTAAGCTCTTTTTTCTTCCTATGCTCCAATCCGGTCGAGATCTACACTCCAAAAAACAGATTACAACTTTGTCAACCTTATCCAGAATCGAACTGAACCATAACGCTTCATCATCCGGATGTGCCACAATTAGTATTGACTTAACAAATATGGCGTCAGATGTATCAGACATAATTCCATACTATTCTCTATAACCTAAATTGAGCGATTAGCTGTTAGCCATTAGCGTTTAGCTTTGAAAAATGGTTCATCACGGATTAGTGTACTAATCCGTGATGAACAGCTATTAGCATTTAGGTATTATGTATTAGTAACCTATTTGGAAAACAGCAGCAAATTAACTGCTAACCGCTAAAGGCTAATCGCTCAATTTAGGTATCAATAAGCATTCAAAAAACCTTTTGGCAGGCCTGATTCCTGAGTGTCACTTTTTTACTGGAGAAGTCAGCTCTCTCTCCAGTAAAAAAGTACGATTTTACCGGATGAACTTCTTTATTTTATTCTTTAACCGCGCTTTTAACTTTTTTTGCAGTCTTTCTGCTCGATTTAGCAGTCTTTCTACTCGAAATTTAAAATAAGGTCTTTGAATGGCAGCCAATACTAATTTATTATGGTCTGTAGATAATTTTCTTTTATATAGTGCATCCCCGGCCAAAAAATCATACGTCAGATTCCCAATGGTAGAGTTGTAAATAATTGCCTTGGCAATTGTTAAATAGCCAGGTTGCAATTTTTTATCACCCTTATAATTATATCCACTTTGGTAAAAGTACACTTTTCTCTCATAAACAAAATTATACAGGCATCCGACTGTTTCCTCCCCACACGTAAGCTTTACGAGTTGAATTTCACCGGTGGCAAAACGTTTTACGATAAAATTTCTATGGAAAGAATAGAAGTAATCAGAATTAAATGCACAGTCTCTTCCCCTTCTTTTCCAAGTTTGCCTATGCAGGTCAACCATTTCGTCATAAATTTTAAAGCCCTCATCAACAGTAGCCGCAACTTGCAACTTGACGGTTCCGTTTTCTGAATACCGGCGTTCAGTATGGCGGATTTGGTAGCGAACCTTTCTACTAAGCAATGATAAATAATCACCGTTACATTCGCGAACTTTCTTCAAATCAACATAATGGGACGAACTTTTTTTACGCGTCAGCACATAATATGGTCTCAATCCGTCCTGTAGACAATTTCCTGGACACAATGACATGTCTAGCCAGGGTAGAAGGAATTCTTCCCAATCTATAGGAATGCTATCAAGAATTTGTTTTAATTCAAAACTAAAAGATTTTTGAAACAGAAAAGCATTATACTCAATACATAATCTGTCATATACAGGAATGCCAGTAGCATTCAATGATATTGTCTTAATGACCGGAATAGTTTTTCTGATCTGATCTATCGGACCTCCCACAAAAAATGCCAAAACAGGTATATTCTTTTCTTTAGCTACCAATAAAACTACTTTACTATCCTGAGGAAGGCTAAGAATCCAGTTTTCAACCCATCCCCAAGAAAGAAAAAAGCTATGGTCACATTTATTAAGCATATATTTCCATATGCTTTCCACCATATCGAAGTCAATGAATGGACTATATGATTGAAACTTTATTTTCCTTAATTCCACATTCTTTTTTATCCTTGTCTTCGTGGTCGCGATTTTTATATGTTGTAAAGTCAGAGGGTTACATATATGATCGCACCATGGGCACTCAACAAATCACGTTTATCAAGTTCGACCTACAAAAAATTATAGTAACCGTTCACGGGATTACAATGCCCCCGTTTTACCGCAACCCACCGAACTGTAAGCGTTTACAGGGTGCTGCACAGATGCGAGGCGGGAGGGTACGCAGACGTACTCCCTTGTACTTCAAGTGCCCGACAACAAAGCAGATGTGGTGCCCTGTGAACGCTTACAAATTATATACTCCAGTCAGGCATTACACCACTGACTTCCAGGGGAGTTAAGCCGTTGACTTTTACCCTCGAACATCAATTGGAAATGTTGGTCTTCTATCATCTCCAGGGGTATGAATCCGGAGGGAAGCTTCTCCAGGCCATGGAAGAAGATGATTTTGCAAGAGAACACATCGCTCCCAAAGAAGGTATTAAGAAAAGCGCCTTTTATGAAGCTATCAGCGAAAGAGGCCTCGTCCAACTTCAGGAAATCTTCCAAGGTCTCTATGCTCAAGCAAAAAACACAAAGTTGAGAAAAATAACCACGAACGTTTTCAAAAATAAAGAATCTATGAAATTATTTATTTTTCTTTTAAGACTTCGCAAACGTTTTTTCTGTCGCACAAGCCTTGGATGACGGTATCTCCATAATTCATTTTGGAGAATTTTCCATACCTCACTACCTTTCTCGCCATTTCTTAACAAATAATCTTCGAGCCATTTTAAAAAAGTTAATCGGGCGGAAAAGTTTTTTCCCGCTTTCGCTGCAACATAAGTACATGAAGATGCATGCTTGCGATACTTATTCCAACATTCAGCAACAACATATACTGGCACCTTTAAACAGACCTTTGCATAAAAAACTTGATCTTCATACATATCTCTAAAGGAATCTTCGAATCCACCTACACTTTCTATTACTTCTCGTCGTATTATTGGAGAACTTGGTGCATTCCCATTTCTTAAGAAAATAGAGAGCAATTCTGGTGGCTCAATCAATGTGTTAGGTTCTATTGGTAGTGGTTCTATATAGTCTCTTGAAGCATCCTCAGGTTTTCCAGTCCAACCGAACCAGATCAATCCGGGTCCATATACCAAAGCAGCCTCTGGAGTAACCTCCAAAACATTAACAGCTTGCTCTAGTTTATGAGGTAACCATACATCATCAGCATCTAAAAAAGTGATATATTCACCATTAGAGTTGCGGATGCCTAGATTGCGTGAAGCGCTCATTCCTCTATTTTCGTGACCATCGTGCTCCAGATAATATATTGATTTAGAATATTGTTTAGTATATTTAAGAACAATTTCCTTGCTGGCGTCTGTTGATCCATCGTCCACGAAAAAAAGCTCCCAGTTATCATATGTTTGTTTGAATACGCTTTCAATCGCTTCCCGAATAAACCTCTCAGCATTTAAAAAGATAATGATAACAGACACAAGTGGCTTGTTGCTCATATAAGCCTCATAAAATAATATTGATTATGCTGAAAAAAAGTCCTTCTGCGGTCTTCGAGTTTCTGCCCACAGGAAACTCCTTAAAAAATATAGCAGGAGCGCCCTGTGGACATTTAAAAATACGGTCCTCAATATCCATATAAACATCGGCAAGAGAGAGTTTGTCATTGTCAGATGATCTCCCTCTACGGCAGGATTTTTCTGACAGGATCAACAGGATAAATGAAAATCCTGTTTGATCCTGTCAGAAAAAGGGAAATTCCTATACTATCAAGATATGAGGAATCAAGAGACTTCAGAAATTTCTTGCATGTTCAAAGTTAAGACCAAATGGCTATCTCGGCGGTCCGTTGTTTCTCAAGTTTTATTTGATGATAAATTTTTGGACCTATGCGGTTAGATTAATAACTATTTCTATCTTATTGAAATTATTGGCCATCCCAACGGTTGGGCGTAAACCGAAAAGCTAACCTCACGGGTCCAAATTTTTTAGAAGATGTCGGCAAAAGCCACAAGTGCGTTCTTATTGTAGCAGCACTATATAGTTGCTCGTTGAACCTTGGACTACTTTTACCGAAAGAAAGCGGCACATATCCTCAATAAAATTGTTCTGTTCAGGCAAAAGCTGAAATCTAATTTGTGATATGTTTGACAACACGCCATCTGCCCAAGGACTCACCTTTTTGGTTTTTTAAAGGAATAAAATCGCTCTCTCTTCCAGCTAGGTCACTCCTATCCCTGTGCAATTGGAGCCTAATTTCACTCTCATAACCGTCCTGGAAAATTATCATAATATTAGCAACGACAATATCACCATTGCGAACTGCCTTAACTACCTCAAATTGAGCACCATCATAGAATTTTCTTAGGAAATCCGGATACTCTTTATTTTGCTCCAGAAGCACCCGATTTCTTTGAAGCATTTCTCCTGAAATGTAATTCTTTATCTTTCCTACTTCACCATTCTTCATTGCCGAAAAAAGGGGGTGAAATGCTTCATCTATCTGAAAAGGTTGCAAATATTCCGGAATAGTCGTCAGCCCATCCTTTGCTTGTGAGGGGCAAAATGTGACAAATACAAGCAATATGCCCAATAAGATTGTTTTCCTCATACTTATATCCTCTATGGTGTCAAATATAATGCCTCAAACCACTGCTCTGCCATGGAACGGTACCCCTGTCCGTTTGGATGGAGATTGTCGATATATTCAGTTTCGTAGCGATAAGTTTCGGTTACAGAATCATAATAGTTGAAATAGGCATAGAAATCCGGAGGGGTGATATCTATTTGATTCGATAAATCCTTTACCAATTCATCGATAACCTCATTATACTCTTTGATCAGCACACTTCTCTGGCCTATATCCGGATCTGGGTATGGTTCACAAATAGAAGGATCATTACAGTCCCCTAAAGCAATCGGTGCTTTTGCTAAACAGGTTTCCCTTCCATCGGCATTTATGGCGTTAATAATTTGCTGCATGTTATCTTTAAAGGTCCCTGGATACCCACCATCGCCCGGCCCCAATCCTAACCCACTGGGCACAGGCAGCCACGGCCAAGCATCATTCGTACCGTACTGGACAAGGAACCTCTGGGCATCGGGATGCTTTTCAAGTAACGTGTGAATGGAGGATGCTCCATCAAAAGAAACAGTTCCTCCGACTCCTTCGTTAATAATAGTATGTGGATAGCCCAGCGCGGCAGTGAGCAAGTTGTTCAATATCGGCTCGTAACCTCCTCCACTGTTTCTTCCATCGTTGGAGATATCATCAGATTCATCATCATCGCACTCTCCGTCTGTGATGCTGTCTCCCATTGCAACGTAATAGTCTCCAATGCCCACATTTGTTACATTGTAATGGGTCCATATGCCAATTACTTCCTCACTATTTTCGTCGATCACAAATGCATCTACTGTATGTTCTGACAAGCTGACGCCTTCAAAGATGATTTCGTAGGGATAAGAGTAATCTTCTATACTCTGGAGCCCCCCATCCAATAATATTTTTACACCTTGTCCACCAGCAAGACAGGCATTCACCAGCACGTAGAGATCAGACGACGTCTGTAAATGGTTACTCTCTGGTTCAAGAATAATAACGGAAGGAACTACACACTGTCCGAGCAAATTCAATTCAGCCATCGAAGTCCATGGATTACCATTGACCTCACTCAAGGCCCGAAGCCGGATAAATTGACCGGTTACAGGTAAAAAGGTAACCTCTTTCTCAAAAGCATCATTTGCAAACGTGCCCGTAGCTACCGCAGTCCCCCAGTCAGATCCATCCGTGCTTATGTAAAACTCGTATTGAGCTATTCGACCATTCACACCTCCATCCTGTCGAGGTAAATACCTGAATCCATCTATGTCATACACTCCGCCAAGATCTATCTGGATCTCGTGCGGATGAGGAGGAGCTGAAGCATACCACTGCGTATGCCACAATGTGTTGACATCTCCATCAAATGAATTGACCGCGGCTCCGTTCTCCCCGACCAGTTCCTCACTGTCTACGTAATAGAGACTCCAGTTTGTCTGGGGGATTACCGCACCACTCTGAACGGTAATTGTGCGCGTCGCAGGGGTAGGATCAGAAAGACCTTTAGCGTCCGTTACAGTGAACGTAGCCGTAAATGTCCCCACGTTGTCAAACTGCTTCAGACCCGGATCCTCATCGGTCGAATCCAGTATCCCTGATCCTTCACCAAATTCCCACAAAAAGCTCAAAGGATCACCGTCAGGATCACTGCCCGTGCCTGAAAAATCTACGCTTTGACCCACCGTGATAGTTACGTCGCTCACTGGTGTATCAATCACACCATTTGGAGACTGGTTGATACCTGCACTGACAGTAATCGTAACTGTTGCCTCATTGGAGGTGGCACCTTCATTGTCATTAACCGTGTACGTAAAGATGTCAGTACCTGTAAAACCAAAAACAGGGGTATAGGTTATTGTACCATCTCCATTTACCACTGTGGTTCCATTGCCGGCATCCGTTACTATGCT
>Ga0209121_10004024_pt1 | contig 13905 bp, 6 predicted proteins | sample Cruoilmetagenom3_FD_187292 | JGI IMG/M metagenome (GOLD analysis project Ga0209121, IMG submission 187292) | Oil polluted marine microbial communities from Coal Oil Point, Santa Barbara, California, USA - Sample 3 (SPAdes) (version 2) | ecosystem: Environmental > Aquatic > Marine > Oil seeps ...
AGTTACGATGCCGGCGACAACCAGATCTGGTACTCCTGGCATGATGGGCTTGGCTACGGCGCTTTCGGTACTGCGGATTTCTATGCCGGCAACGGCACAGGTGCCGCCGTAGGTGACGAAACCACCTCTTCGTATACCGAAGAAGTTATCGTCAACAGCGGCCGCCAGTCCATGCCGGTTGCCTACGACAACAACAAGCAGGGCTATTCGAAGTATTCGGAAGTAGAGATGCAGTTGACGGCGCCGCGCAACTGGACACAGCAGGATGTCACGGAATTGTCGCTCTGGTTCAGGGGCTTCCCGGGATCGACCGGCAGCTTCGTAGAGAGCCCGGCGGGCACCTATACGATGACCGGCTCCGGCACCGACATCTGGGACGTCAGCGGCATCGGAACGGGCTACCACGACGAGTTCCACTTCGCATACAAGATGCTCACCGGCGCCGGCTCGATTGTCGCGCAAGTCCAGAGCGTGGAGAACACCAACGCTTGGGCCAAGGCCGGCGTGATGATCCGCGAGTCGCTCGGCGCCGACTCGACGCACGCGATGATGGTAGTGACACCCGCTTCGGGAGTGTCCTTCCAGCGGCGCAACGCAACCGGCGATACCAGCGCCTCCGATACGACAGCCGGAATCACCGCACCGTACTGGGTGAAGATCGAGCGAGACCTGGCCGGCAACTTTACAGCTTACCATTCAACGAACGGGACTAACTGGCAGATGCAGAGCACGCCGGACAACATCTCGATGGGCTCGAACGTCTATATCGGACTGGCGTTGACAAGTCATAACGCCGCTCTGACCTGCGAGGCCGTATTCTCCAATGTCACCATTACCGGATCGGTCGGTCCGCAGTGGGCGAACCAGGATGTCGGCATATCCAGCAACGCCGCCGAACCGCTTTATGTGGCTCTCTCTAATGCCAACGGGACCTCTGCGGTGGTGGTTCACGATGATCCGGCCGCGTCGAACACCGACACATGGACCGAGTGGATTATCCCACTGCAGGCTTTTGTCAACCAGGGCGTTGTTCTGACCGACGTGGACACAATCGCAATCGGTCTCGGCACAAGAGGCAATATGACGGTACCGGGCGGTTCGGGCAAGATGTTCTTCGACGATATCCGGCTGTACCGGACCAGGGAGGCCGCAGAATAGTAAAAGCCGCTTTTATGGCAATAACATAAGGATTTGCATAAGTCAGGGGCCTGTACCGAACAATTCGGTACGGGCCCTGTTTAATAGGCATCATCCATATATAAAATAGAACCTCAGACCTCGACAGAATAGCCGTAGAACGGCTGTACAGCGTGTTTTAAGCGTTTAAATTAAGGTTTAAGGAGGGACTGCAGGCCTCCGCGCCTGCAGCCCCTCCCAGATGTCACACTATATTATACATAGAAAATTTGGACAATTCTATTGTGGTGACTACGTATTTTTCATACAAATTTACTCTGTAACAAAAAATAATATTTATCGTAATAATTAGCTAAAAAATGCCAAAATGGCTTTATTTATCGGGCAGTTTTAGATAATTTAGCCCCAGAAAAGATTATTATCGGTACTGGCAAATTTTGGACATGAAATTCTATTATTATTCGCAGATTGGAGATAACCGGTGAAAATTATAGATCTACGCAGTGATACCGTTACTTTGCCAACACAAGCCATGCGAGAGGCGATTTTTCATGCCGAATTGGGAGACGATGTATTCGGCGAGGACCCGACAACGAATAGGCTTGAGAAAATGGCCGCCGAACGTATGGGAAAAGAAGCGGCGATAATGGTTGCCAGCGGAACCATGGGAAACCTGGTGTGCGTTCTCAGCCACTGCAAACGCGGCGAAGAAGCCATCCTGGGCGACCAGTCGCACACGTTCCTCTATGAAGCCGGCGGCATGTCCACCGTGGGCGGTATACACCCGCACACAATCGCTAATCAGCCTGACGGAACAATGCGGCTGGAGGATATCGAGGGGGCGATTCGGGGCTCCAACTTGCATTTTCCGCGGAGCCGGCTTATCTGCCTGGAAAGCACGCACAACCGCTGTTATGGCTCGCCTCTGAAGCCGGATTATATGGAGACAGTCGCAAAATTGGCTGGCGATCGAGGAATTCGTGTTCACCTCGACGGCGCCCGCATATTCAATGCCGCCGTGTCCCTGGGGGTGGATGCCAAGGAACTGACCCGTCACGCCGATTCGGTGAGCTTTTGTCTTTCGAAGGGGCTTTCTTCGCCGGTGGGTTCGGTTATATGCGGATCAGGTGAATTCATTGCCGAGGCGCGTCGAAACCGAAAGGTGCTGGGAGGCGGCATGCGGCAATCCGGGATCATCGCTGCGGCGGGGATTGAATCTTTAGAACACATGGTGGATCGGCTGGCCGAGGACCATGAAAACGCCCGACGGCTCGCCGAAGGTATAGCCGGCACTCCGGGATTATCCATCGATCTAAACAGGGTACAGACAAATATCGTATATATTGATATCGCAGACAATGGACTTACAGCCGAAGAACTTGTCAAGCAACTTGCCGACAGAGGAATTAAAATCCTGCAAGTGGCACCGAAACGCCTCAGGGCGGTGACCCATTACGGCATAAGCGCAGGTGATATCGATTTGGCGCTGACGGCGTTGAATGAGGTAATGGCCAGGCCGTAGCTGTGGAGAAACAATCGGGGCCTATACCGAATCAATCAATACAGGCCCCGAAATCTTGTTATTTATGATCCGGCCGGGCGTAAAATAATCTGGTCAATGTATATGTGATCTCTGTCATCGCCACCCTGGCCTGAATCGGTGCCGTCACCTAAGCCAATAGTGATTTTTTTTACGGAGGTCAAATCCACACCCTCATCACTAAACTGCACAAGAGCAATAGGCCACTGACGCCATGAGTCGGACTGACACGCATGGGTGAATGTCTCGACCCTGAAGCTCTGGCCGGCAGCATCCTCCAGCGTCAAATACATCAGATGCTCGGCGTTTTCATGTTCACCAACGAATGACAGCAATAACTCACCAACACCTTGAGCCGTCCAATCCTGTGCACTGTCAAATGTCCGCATTATCTCGGTAAAGTAAGGATCATACTGGTTCTGGAATTCAAACAGCATGGCTTGGTTCTCGCCGCTAGCCAGAAGAACATACTCGACTCCCGGCTCTTCAATGTTGTCGACCCACGCGATCCTTACTTCTTCATCGCTGCTGTATGATTCGAAATCATCCACAACCAAATAATTCGCTGCCGTAAAGGTCCACGTGTGGCCTGTCACCGTGCCGTTGGCTCCTACTTGATCGACTCTCCACTCATACGTCTGGCCTAATTCGAGATTGCCGGGCGTGTAGGTGGTTCCCGATGGGGCGGGATCGACCTTTTCCATCGCTCCGGGCTTACCTATCCAGAGCTCCCGGCCGGTCGCAAATTCTGCCTCTACCCAGCTCAGGCTTGCATCGATAGGCGCATCAATCGCCCCATTGGCGGGGCTGGGATTGACCGCCGCCGGACCATCGGAAGCAGAAAAGATATCGTCGAAGGTGCAATGATAACCGACCGGTTCTTCGTTTTCATTCTGTGCGAATATTCCGCTTGCACCGCTCGTAAAGACTTCATCATTCACGGCCTCATCTTCCCACGGATCGTTACCGTTCGTATCCACCATTGTTGCCGTCCTGGCGACGAGCGGTCCGCCTTTGTACTCATAAATACTGGCGGTAACGTACACAGGTCCGGAGCCGACAACATCCATCTCGGCATAATAACTCCGGGCGTGATTAAGCCCCGGCACAACAATATCCAACCCCAACTCTCCTTCATTTCTCATGATGTTTTGCATCATGATGACCTTCTCGATGTCGATTCGCAGGTTGGCCGGTCCGTCTTCCCAATTTATGTGCATAACATAGGTCTGGGCAGCAACAAAACCGGGAGCCACACCGGTCAATGAGCCATCCGGGTCAACGAAGTATTCCGTGCGAGCAACGAGGCCGCAGTAGCGCCATGAGGCATCTCCGGTGACATTGACAACTGCGCCAATCCGGACATCGGTAAAAACCTCGTCGGTCCCGAAAGCTGCGCCGAAAGCCGAGCCGCCGACACCCGCCGAGCTTGTCTCATCCAGACTCAGATATTTGTTGCCGTTCGGGTCGGTCACGATGGTATTCGTGAACGTTTTGGTCATGTCGGGAAAACACTCGAATTGCCATGTTGCCAGATCAAGCTCGTCGCCGTCGAATGTTTCCAGCCAGTTAGCCTGTGTGGTGCTGCTCACGAGCACAATTATTCCCACGAGCACACAGATTGTTACTAAACTTCGCAATTCTTTGAACATAATATTCCTCCTTCAAAAAATGAGCTTTAGCTTCAAATACAGAAGTCTTTATTTCTCCTCATCAATGTCGAAACTGTACAGAATCCATCAGGTCAAAAGTTCAAAATCCCTAAGCTTCATTATATATTATATACCAAATCGACAACTATTTCATTAAGAAAAACAAAATAGGCAGTTGATTTGTTATTTCCTTACTATCATCCCTGAAATCGCCTGCACCATGTTATAGTTAAGTCTTTGAAAAAGCACATCTTATCAAAGCTTTGCACCTTATTCTCCGAGATCCATCTTGTTGGGCAAACCGGGAGTGGGGCTCTGTTGGTAGCTCCACGAATCATTTCCGTCCGGGAACCGGCCGAAGGATACATCCTCGAACTGGCTGTCGAAAAGAATCGAGTCGATGATAGTTTTGCCGTCGCTGTCAACCAGTACAATGGTCTCGCCGCTCCTGCTGAGCTGGTAATTCGTATGGTAAACGCCCTGTGTACCATCGTCGTCAGCGTAGAAGATGAGGTATTGGCCGGGTTCGATGCTGACTCCGGCACCAATCTGCCACTTGGTCAGGTCCTGTAATTTGTCCGTCAGGTACATGCCTTCGAGATCGATCGTGCCGGAGGTTCCGTTGTAAATCTCGATCCAGTCGGGGAATTCGTCCGGTTCGTCCGGATCTATGAGTGTTGTTTGATTGGAGGCCATGAATTCATTAATCACCAGCCCCTGCAACCCGACCGCGAACCGTGCTTCTGTCAGAGCGCCCCACCGGCCGGCATGGTAGGTCCGGGCTTGGGCCGTAGTGGTTTGGTCCAGGATAATCGGCGCCGAGGCGGAGCCTGCTATCGTACCGACCAGCTCAAGGTCGAAACTTATGTCCGAACTGGTTCTGCTGACCTGATGGATCTCGACGGCGATAATGTTTAAACCATCGAGAAGAATATCCGGATCGATATCGTACATGTAGAACGTCGATTCGTTGGCCCCGCCCACGGGTACTCCAGATCCGGAGGCCCACGTCAGATAGTTGATATTGCCACCGGGCATGTTGATACGCGGGGTGGCCTCCACGTCGTTTATGTACACGACTGCGCCGTCGTCCCGCACGATTTCGAGTGACAGTTCGGTAAATTCAGAGGCATCTTCGATATAGAACACGTGCCGGAAGTAGGTTGTGGGGTATTTGTTGCTGGAACTGGTTCCGTAACTTACTACGGTAGCTTCGTCGTTGTCGCCGTAGCCTAATTGCGCGGGTCCCTGTTTCCACAGGCGGTCGCTGAAATTCAGGTGTCGCCATGAGGTACCCTGGTCCGAGCCATCGTCTTTGTATCGCCAGACCGATCCCCGGCTGATTAATGTCATGGTTGTTGTGGCGTCCTCGAAGATTGCCGCGTTCGGATTGATACCGCCGCCCCGGAGGCGCGGATCGGACCCATCCAGTGTGTAATAGATGGTTCCCGGCGTGCCGTTACTCTGTGACATGAGCAATTCGAATCCGGGTATTATTTCTCCGCCGTGCCGGTTGAACGATATCATTGCCGTATCCGGGAACATGCCCACCGAGCGCATCTGGTTGATGACAATCTGTGTCCGGGCGGGGAAGAAAGTATTGACCATGTAATCGTTCTGGCTCTCCCAGTCGTCTTTGGTTCGCGGGGAATTTCTTTGGGCATCTCCCCATCGTGCCGACTCGGCAATAATCGCCAGATCGATCTGGTCCGCCCGGTCCATCCAGCGCTGGATATTCGGCGCTGCCGTCAGGATTCCGCCGTTAGAGAAATACATATTCACCCGGTCGGCGAACTGCATGAGATACTCCGGATTGTCGGTGAGGCGTATATGTAGCCAGGCCGGATTAAAATGACGCCACTGCTGCCCGATGGATCGATCCGTAGGATCGGTCAGGAGCCGGCCTTCGTTGACCCCGCCGTTGGCGCCCAGAGAGTGCTCGGCATCGTGCCGGTACCAAGTAAATCCCTCCTGCCAGACACGATTGTAAATGGCGAATACGTTGTTTGAGAAGTGGCCCCAGCAACTCACCGGCGCATCGGGGTCGCCTGTGTAGTAGGTGCAGATCATGTAATCCATAAGGTTCTCGGGATCGAGCAGTCTCTCACCTGTTAGATTATCCGGTGTTCTGACAGGCTTAAGGCCCTGTACGGCGAGGTATGCCCCGTCGGTGGCAAAGCCGTCGACCGCAGCGTCGTACAGCCGCCGATATGCATCCATATTACCGTCCGTTGCGTGCAGGGCGCGTGAGCCCGATGAGTCGTTTTTGATCACATCGTATTCTTCTTTATCTCCGCCCATGTAAGACTCGGCGAAATCTGCATCGGCCCTTTCCTGCGTCTGATAGAGACCCCAGTAGTGTCCGTTCAGATAGAGATGGTAGTATCGGCTGCGGGTATAAGGCTGGCCCATGTCACGCTGCACGTCGCGGGAGAAGACGTCTCTAATGAGCGTATTCTGTGAGCTGCCCTGTAACGCCCAGGAGTTGTTCTGGCTGGTTCGCAGATCGATCTTGTCAAACTCGTCGTCACCCTCGCCACCGAACAGCGGGTAGCGGAGCTTTCCCTCGCCGTATTCTGTGCGAAAGAACAGCCGAAAAGCATGCTTGGGATTACTGTTGCTTCTGCTGAATGCCCCGCGTATTCGCAGGCCGGCATCGAGCCCAAATCCCGGCATCCCGTCAGGATTGAGAAGCTCGACAGACGTGCGCCGCTCCCAGTTCGAGCCGTCGTTACGGGCATTGACGTATATGCCCGTGGACCGGTTAAAAAGATTCGCCAGATCCGTTACCAGCGAGATTGTCGGTATATCGAGTAACGCATCCTCGATCAGGCCGGCCCACCTCGGATTGTTAACGATATCCGGGTCCATGCCGTAATCAATAACTTGGCCGTTAACACTGCCTGTAGGCCAGCCGGGCCCCGGTGCCTGGCCGTTGGGTGATTGTCTCAAGACATCGCTGATAAAGATATAGCTTTTCGTAACAACATTTGAATTCTCGTAGCTCGGCCTGAAAGCGGCGGCCCGGATGACAGTCGTACCGCTGATTGTAAGAGGGCCTCTGTAGACGATGCCGGTATTCGATTTCGGTGTCGAGCCGTCCAGCGTGTAGCGTATCTGGGCCGCCTGCGTGGGTGTAGTGAGCGTCAACTGGAACGCCGCATCGTAGAATCCACGCTCGGCACTGAACTCGACATCCTGTACGACATCGGCTCCAGCGGCACTAAGTCTGAAGCATAACATCAGAAATAAAACAGTAACTGAAGGTATTGACCCGATCCTCATCCTAAACTTCATAATTGTCCTTCTTAACCCTTCTTTATCATTACCCCCACAAAGATACTGTATTATAGCATAATTGTGGGCAAAAAGCGATGGCTGTACTGAGTAAAAATCAGTTCCTGTTTATTAACAGGCATTTACGTACAATAGCCGACCGACGGAAAGCCTCACAGACGCAGTATATATTTCGCTATATCCGGATCAGCACTCTGCTGAGTTGACAATCTGCGGACTGGACAATACCATCGAGTGCTTGTATAATGGTGAAATAATCTCAATGATCATCAAGCACTGTTAGCTTTTAGGAGCAAACAGCATGAAGAGCCTGCTTTAGCTGTTAATAGTACTATGATGAAGTACAAAATTTTAATTTATATCGTAATTCTCCTGGCTCCAGTGACATCCGCCGCTCTCCCCTCACTCGAAACCCTCAACAGCGGCGTTTTCACTCAGTCGATCAAAAATCTGCCCGGCGAGTTTGACAACATCGAAGAAATAATTTTCGTACAGCGCGGTGGATACGAGGATCCGCACTGGTACGCAAATATCGGCTACTTCTGTGACAACCAGAACGATCCTGCCTATACGACGGGTGCACAGCTCTGCAAATTAAACTTGAAAACCGGAAAGATTACTATCCTGCTGGAAACGGCCGAAGGCTGCATCCGTGATCCGAAGGTTCACTACGACGGGAAGAAAATCATTTTTGCCTGGAGAAAAGCCGGCCGGCGAAATTACAATCTCTATGAGATTAACGTCGATGGCACCAACATCCGGCAGATTACTTCAGGGCCTTTCGACGATTATGAACCCGAATATCTTCCCGACGGCGGAATCGTCTTCGTCTCCACACGCGCCCGGCGATGGGTCGGTTGCTGGATGACCCAGGTCGGCACGATCCACCGCTGCGACGGGGACGGCAGAAATATCCAGACGCTCTCATGCAATATCGAACACGACAACACGCCGTCTGTGCTGCCCAACGGACAGATTCTATATATGCGATGGGAATACGTCGACCGCTCCCAGGTGGAGTTCCACCACCTCTGGACGATGAATCCGGACGGCACGAATCAGGAGATATACTACGGCAACGAAGTTTCGTGGGGAGTGTTCCTCTCCTGCCGGCCGATTCCCAACGACGAGCGCGTTATGGGAATCTACTCTCCCGGCCACGGACATCGAGACCAGTACGGCTGGCTGTCGTTCTTCTCCAGAAAATATGGCCCCGACGATCCACGAGGACTCGAACATATCATATTTCCATGGGGCAAGGGAATGCTTGCCGATCCCTGGCCGTTCAGCACGGAAACTGTACTTGCCGCCGAATTGGGCAAATCCCGGCTTGTTTTCGTTACAAAAAATAAAAACGACGCCAAATATACGCCGTACGCAATATACGAAATAAAAAACAACGACAAAAAATGGCTCACCCAGTCGCCCCGTCCCATTATGAAACGGCCCCGTGAAAGAATCATCCCAACACGTTCCGATTCGGCCAGCTCCACCGGAATGCACATCCTGGTTGACATTTATAATTCTCAGAATTTGAAAGGAATCAAGCGCGGCGAGATAAAAAAGCTGCTCATTATCGAAATCCTTCCCAAGCCCGTCAACTTCTCCGGAGGACCGGACACACTAAGCTGGCTCGGCTCATTCAATCTCGAACGTATTCTCGGCACCATCCCCGTCGAATCCGATGGCTCGGCATATTTCGAGTTGCCCGCAAATCGCCCCATCTTTTACGTCGCTCTCGACGAAAACGACCTCTCGTGCCGGCGAATGCAGAGCTTCACCTGCGTCAGGCCCGGCGATACAATGGCCTGCATCGGATGCCACAACTCACGTAACCATTCAAACACGAACGCGGGCGGTGCCCGCAGGATCAAGGCCATCCAACGCTCCCCCTCGAAGATCAAAAAAATCGAAGGTATAGCGGGTGTGCCGGACTTCATGCGAGACGTCCAGCCGGTCCTCAACAAATATTGCATCCGATGCCATAACACTGAAGATCGAAAGGGACGCCTCAGTCTCGAAGGTGACATGTCAGTCACATACTCAATCAGTTACTACTCGCTTGCCATAAGAAGCCAAATTGGAGACGGTCGTAACGGCCTCGGCAACCAACCTCCACGGTCTCTCGGCTCGAGCGCATCGGCCTTGCTTCGTAAGCTCGAAGGTTCTCATCACAACGCAAAGGCTTCACGTGAAGACTGGCTGAAAGTCTGGGCATGGACCGAGGCTGCCGCACCATTTTGCGGAACTTACGGAGGTCTGAGAAATCAGAAACAGCAGAATACGAAAGCAGGCGTCTTCGCGAACCGGGCCGGCGGTGTTCTCCAAAAACGCTGCTACTCATGCCATAAACCTGATGGGAAAGGTTCGTCTAATCGTCTCGTCGAAGCCTTTGATTGGGACGAGCGAAGAAAGTTCATAGATCGTCCCACCGGCCGGCACGAACGCCTGGTCTTAAAGGACGATCCGGCACGCTATTTTTCATGGAACGTGTTGATAAACGCAACCCGGCCCGAAAAATCAGCAGTCCTGCTGGCGCCTCTCGCAAAAGAAGCGGGCGGATGGGAAGCCTGCCCCGACGTTTTCAAGTCCAAAGACGATCCCGGCTATAAAATAATGTCAGCCGCAGCGGCAAACTGGCAGGCCGAGTGGCAAAAATCCCACGCATTCGGTTCACCCACCTTCCAGGTTAACCACCAGTACATACGTGAAATGGTGCGTTTTGGTATCCTGCCGGAAAACACTCTCGCAGAGAACGTAGATCCGTATGAGACCGATCAGCGATACTGGGAGATGTTTCATTATAAGCCGAAGGCGGATGGAAACCGGATGGCGAAAAACTAAGCCTTCAGTGACCTTCACTCATATATAACAAAAGGAGATGATATTATGAGTCGCTATATCGTGACGATGATAATTTCGCTGTATTCCCTGATGGCTTGTTCCGTTTCTGCCGCCGTTCCACTTGGAGTGAACCTGGCCGGCCTCGCCAATTGGGACATCATAACAGCAGAAGACGCCCCTCTGAGTGAAATTTACGCCGCTGAAGAATTCCAGAGCCATTTTGCCCGGGCAAGCGGTATTCGCCTGCCGATTGTCCACAAGGCGGAATCCGTAACCAGCGGACAGCGCCATATCTTTATCGGTTCAAACCCGGCGATGCGAGCCGGCAAGGTCGGTTTCAGCACAGATGAGTTTGGAGAGGAGGACTTCCGTATTGTCGTGCGTGATGATAACATTGCCATAGCCGGCTCACCACAGGCGGCAGCGCGGGGGACGCTTTACGGCGTCTATACCTTCCTCGAAGATTACGTCGGTGTGCGATTCCTCACCGTTGACCACACGTATGTACCTGCCATAGGAACGTGGCGAGTCGTCGGACCTCTGGACCGTTTCTATCATCCGCCGCTGCGTTTCCGCTGGAGCTATTACGGCGAGACCAATCGAAATCCCGCTTTCGCCACGCGCATTCGGGTCAATACTGTTGCTACCGACCCAAAGCTGGGCGGCAAGACGGGACTGAACCTGATAAACCACAGCTTTTTCCATTATGTTTCATCGCAGAAATACGGAAAGGAACATCCGGAATATTTCGCCCTCGTCGACGGCGAACGCAAACTGGAAATGGGAGGCGGAGGGCCGGAACTCTGCCTGACGAATCCCGATGTCCTCCGAATTGTTACCACGACGATTTTAGACGCTCTCAAGAAACACCCCGACATGGAGAACGTATCAGTCAGTCAGAACGACAACAACAAGTACTGTCGTTGCCCCCAATGTGCCGCCATTGACGAGCGAGAGGGCACGCCAATGGGCTCGCTGCTGACTTTCGTCAATGCGGTAGCCGATGAGGTAGCGAAGGAATATCCGGATGTTATGATAGGCACGTTGTCTTACTGGTATTCGCGCAAGCCGCCGAAAACAATCAAGCCCCGGCCAAATATTCAAATCCAGTTGTGCAGTATTGAATGCTGTGTCCTGCATCCGATCAACGATCCAAACTGCGAGAAAAACGTACAGTTTTGTCGGGACCTGGCCAACTGGGGCAGCATGTGCAAGAATATTTCGATCTGGAACTACAACACGAACTTTAGCAATTATCTGCTTCCCTGCCCTAATCTGCGGGTGATCGAACCGAACATCCGGTACTTTGTTGCGAACAATGCGATGGGGATATTCATGCAGGCAGCGGGCAATGCCCTCGGTGCCGAGCTGTCTGATTTACGCAACTACGTGATGGCGAATCTGCTATGGGACCCGACCAAAAGCGGCTTCAAGTTGATAGATGAGTTTCTTGATTTACACTATGGCCGCAGCTCCGAACCTATACGCCGTTTCATCAATCTGACGCACGAGCATGCACTGGCCAGCGGGTTGCATCCGAACTGTTTTGGCAGGGCGAAAGATTATGCAATCGATGAATCTATCGCACAGGCGGGTCTCGAAGCTTTTGCCGAGGCGATGGAGTTAGCCGAGAATGATACCGTCCGATCTCGTGTGGAAAAGGCCTCTATCTGCGCTTACCGGGCCGCTATTGAACCAATCTGGTACATGAAAGACAAATCAAAAGTTAATCCCGCCCTGGCCGAGCGAATGCAACCATTGGTCAAACGCTTCCTGGAGTTGTGCAGCAAATACGGCGTAACCAATGCCAGCGAACGCAGCAGAATCAAGGCCGAGAGTGAACGACTCAAACGCATCGTTGGACTGTAAGGCCCTCCAGATAAGTGATGGCCCCGGCCTCCTCGTCGGCCCGGAGGTAATGGGGACCCATTAAAATGAGTGAAGTATGAGATCAAATATTTTGATTTGGACCTTGCTAACATACTGCATATTTACATTAGACGCGAATGCCCAAACCGTTGAACGGAGTCGTCCTGACGAGTGGAATAACCTGGTGTATGGCGGCCGGTTTATGGACCGATTCTTAGCCATGCCCGTTCAGGCCCAGTTGACCAGTGAGACATGGGGAGCGGACAATGTTAAGCCGCGTTATATCGATAATGGCATTGAGGACAGAGAATGGTCTTACTGGGGGGGAAACACAGTATTGGGTCCGGACGGAAAGTACCATCTCTACGTCTGTCGCTGGCGTGAGGATTCCCGAAGGGGGCACCACGAGTGGCGGAATTCTATCGTGGTTCATGCCGTTGCCGATATATCTACCGGTCCGTATAAGGTAAAGGATACTATAGGCCCAGGACATAATCCGGAGATATTCCAGCTCAAGGATGAAAGATATGTCATTTATGTTATGGGGGGCTATTATATTGCGGACAGTGTGGACGGCCCCTGGCAGCGTGAGAAGTTCCAATTCAACCCACGTGACAGGCGTATTATAGAAGGTCTCTCCAATCTCTCCTTTGCCAGACGGGAGGACGGCTCTTATCTGATGGTGTGCCGCGGCGGAGGTATATGGTTCAGCGAAACCGGAATCTCTCCCTACAATCAGGTTACCGACAAACGGGTTTATCCCCCCGTTGCGGGCAATTTCGAAGATCCTGTCGTTTGGCGTACGACCATACAGTACCACATGATTGTTAATGACTGGCGTGGGCGCATTGCCTACTATTTGCGTTCGAAGGACGGCATCAACTGGAAGGTCGAGCCCGGCGAAGCCTACATGCCGGGTATCGCCAAATATGAAGATGGGACAGTGGTTGACTGGTTCAAGTACGAGCGTATTAAGGTGTTGCAGGATAAACATGGGCGGGCAATGCAGGCGCATTTTGCGGTCATCGACGTGTTGAAAAATCAGGATAGAGGCAGCGACATCCACAGTTCCAAACATATTTGTATTCCCCTGACTGTTGGTCGACTCCTGACCATACTCGACAACGAACGCATTACCGCCGAGACAAAAACGATCCGAGTCAAAATAGCCGCCGAGGATGATTTTAATCCTCACACGGACATTGATATAGATTCGTTGCGATTTGGTGCTTCCGAAGAGGTGAATTTCGGCAGGGGCAGCAAAGTAATCAAAACGGAACGATCGGGTGATGATTTGATTGTCACTTTTGACGGAACCGGCAATGGGATTACGAATAACAATTTCGCGGCTAAGCTGTTGGGGAAAAACAGTAGTGGAAAACTGCTTTATGGTTATGCCCGCCTGCCGTGGCTGAACTATTTAGAGCCTGCCCTGTCCGCCCTTGCGCCAAAAATTGCAAAAAAAGAGAGACTGTAGTAGCAATACAGAGTTTTTTTGACGTATCTTGTGTCTAAGTGCCGATATTCCAATATAAACTTGAATCTATGTTGGAGGTTATCGAGATG
>Ga0209121_10004026_pt1 | contig 13902 bp, 10 predicted proteins | sample Cruoilmetagenom3_FD_187292 | JGI IMG/M metagenome (GOLD analysis project Ga0209121, IMG submission 187292) | Oil polluted marine microbial communities from Coal Oil Point, Santa Barbara, California, USA - Sample 3 (SPAdes) (version 2) | ecosystem: Environmental > Aquatic > Marine > Oil seeps ...
TTGGGCTAAGGCGGGCGGGAAATAGGAGAAATTGATGGCTGTTCCCGGATTTGCCCCGCGCCTCGCGGCGGCTGCGTTGCTTAAAGGTGTGTTGGAAGAGGGGCGTTTACTCTCTGATCTGATACAATCATCCAGTGGACCGCTGGCCAGCTTGCCGCCACAAGGTAAAGCGCGCGCCCAGAGCCTCGCTAGTGACACGCTTCGTAATCTTGGCCGAATCGACATCGTACTTGACCAGTTCTTGCAAAAAGAACCACCGGTTTCCGTGCGCAATGCTTTGCGGCTAGCCGCTTGTGAACTGATTGTAGACGGCATCGCCCCGCATGCCGCGGTGGACGCCGCCGTGCGGATGGTTAAAAACAACCGGCAAACGACGCATCTTTCGGGGCTCACCAACGCAGTCGCGCGGCGGGTGGCCGAATTTGGCCCCGAGATATGGCCTGACCTGCCTCCTACACCCTTGCCACCTCATTTGGCTAAACCGCTGGCCAGCACCTATGGCCGTGAGGTGGTCACAGCCTTTGAAGCCGCTCACGAAGCGGGCGCACCGCTGGATATCACGCTGCATCCATCTGTGGATGTTGAGGCGCTCAACGAAGCGCTTGAGGGTGAGGTTTTGCCCACCGGCAGCTTGCGACTCACCGAGTGGGGGCAGGTTTCCAACATGCCCGGCTTTGATGAGGGAGCCTGGTGGGTGCAAGACGCCGCCGCCGCAATTCCCGCCAAGCTGTTGGGGAACATCAAAGGCAAAAAAGTGCTGGATTTGTGCGCCGCCCCCGGCGGCAAAACTATGCAACTGGCGGCTGCCGGTGCGGAAGTCACAGCATTGGACCTTTCGCCCCACCGGATGGAGCGGGTGCGCGAAAACCTCGCGCGGGTAGAGCTTAAAGCCAAAATTGTAGTGGAAGACGTGCTGAAATACGCACCTGCCGCCAAGTTTGACGCCATATTGCTGGATGCACCTTGCTCGGCGACCGGCACCATCCGCCGCCACCCCGACCTGCCCTATGCCAAAAGTGAGCTATCGCTGGCACCGCTTTTGAACCTGCAACGCGACATGCTGGCCGAAGCCGCTGGCTGGCTTAAAGCGGGCGGTGAAATGGTTTATTGCACCTGTTCGCTTTTCCCCGAGGAGGGAGAAGCGCAGGTCGAGGCTTTCCTCAACGCCCATCCGGATTTTGAACAGCTTCCTGCCGAAGCTGATGGGGTTGAACCAGCGTGGCGCGACGCAAGCGGCGGGCTACGCTTGCGGCCTGATTATTGGGCCGAGCGCGGCGGCATGGACGGCTTTTACATCGCTCATCTGAAAAAGAAAAACCAAGGGTGACAAGCTGGACCACGCCGACTAAAAAGAAGCCTCAACGGCTTACCTGCGGCGCGGAACCTTAATGCCAGAATCCGAAACCCCGAAGAAAAAGCAAAGCTGGCGTTTCGCCAGCCTTTCCAGCCTGCGCAGTCCGCCGCGTAGCTTTTTATGCCACCCGGAGCCGCGTGCGATTGGCTCTTTTGTGCGCGGCGAGCAGCTATTAGCATATCAGTTTACGTTCGCGGGGCAGCGAATCGAAGCCCCCGAAACATCTATCTGGAACCTCCAGCCACCCGGAGAGGCCTTTCTGCGCGCCACGCAAAACTTTAGCTGGCTTGATGATTTGGCAGCAGTGGGCGATGGCCCGGCACGCAAGCGTGCGCAGGCGTGGCTGCTGGAATGGATTGAAGCGTTTGGGCAGAATAACGGCATGGGGTGGCATCCGGGGCTTGCCGGACAGCGGGTCATCCATTGGTGCTCGCACGCTATGTTTCTTTTTAAGGGTCTGAAGCCTAAAGCATCTGCCGCAGTGTTCAAAAGCCTCGGGCGGCATGTGAATTTTCTCTCGAATAACTGGAAGAATACCCCACAAGGTGTCGCCAAATTTGAAGCGCTAACCGGCCTCGCCTATGCTGGGTTGGCGCTAGAGGGCTGCGAATATGTGCTGCGCCCGGCGCTCAAGGGGCTGGCCGCCGAATGTGCCAGCTGGATTGACGATAAAGGTGCTATTCCGACCCGTAACCCCGAAGAGTTGTCCGAAATTTTTACGCTGCTGACATGGGTTGCCAAACTGCTTGAACAAACCGGCCATCCGGCGGATTCTGCCCTCACCAGTGCGCTTGGGCGAATGGCCCCGGGCTTGCGCAGCCTGCGCTATGGCGATGGCGGGCTGGCACGATTCCACGGCGGCGGGCGCGGGAATGAAGGCCAGCTCGATCAGGCGCTTGCGGATGCACAAGTTCGCAGCGGCGCATCCCAAAACAGCTTTATGGGCTTTGAGCGGCTCTCGGCAGGCCGGGTTGTCGTCATTATGGATGGCACTACCCCGCCAATTTCCGACACCAGCCATGCCAGCCAGCTCGGCTTTGGTATGTCGTCGGGCCGCCTGAAAATTCTCGAAGGTTGCGGGCCCGGCCAGCGGTTGGGAAAAATCTGGGCCAATGCCTGCGCTCAAACGGCAGCGCATAACGCCGTTACCGTTGAAGGACAGGGCGCGCGCCCCGCCGACGTGAGCCTTGATCGTGCGCAAGATTTCGAGAGCGTCTGGCTTTCTGCAACTTCCAGAGGGTTCGAAGCGGCCTTTGGCCTGATACACGAGCGCCGTTTGCTCATCGCCAACAATGGCACCCAATTCAGCGGCGAAGACCGGCTGTTCCCGCATAATGCCGCCACTGAAAACACGCACCCTACAGCCGCCCTTGCCCGCCCCAGCCGCGGCCATTCCTATATGGCGCATTTCCATTTGCACCCGGATGTTGAAGCCGAGCAGAAAGACCAGATTATTACTCTCACCCTACCCAATGCCGAGGTCTGGAATTTCCGGCAGGAAGGCGGCTTGATGTGCCTGATGGACTCGGTCACCATTGATCGCAGCTTTACCGAACCACGCGCGACAAAACAGATTGTTGTAGCTGGCCGCAGCATCGACTATGTAGGCGGCATTCGCTGGAGCTTCACAAAAGCCTAGCCCATTTCCACCTCCTTTAAAGGAAAAGTAAATGCCCTCCCAAAATCTCCCCATCCGCCGCGCGCTACTCTCGGTTTCTGATAAAACCGGTGTGGTTGATCTTGCCCAAAAGCTGCACGAGCAAGGCGTTGAGCTTCTTTCAACCGGCGGCACTGCCAGCGCACTGCGTGATGCAGGCCTGCCTGTCAAAGACGTGTCCGACATCACTAATTTTCCGGAAATGATGGATGGGCGCGTTAAAACCCTGCACCCGATGGTGCATGGCGGTTTGCTGGCGCTGCGGGACAATGAAGAGCATGTAAAGGCGATGGACGAGCACGGGATTGGTCCGATTGATCTGCTGGTGGTCAACCTTTACCCGTTTGAGGCCACAGTGGCCGCTGGGGCCGATTATGACACCTGCATTGAAAACATCGACATCGGCGGCCCGGCAATGATTCGCGCCGCCGCCAAAAACCATGGCTTTGTTACTACGATTGTGGATGTGGAAGATTACGACACGCTGCTTGGCGATATGGCCCAGCATGATGGGGCAACCTGCCCGAAATTCCGCAAAAAACGCGCGCAAATCGCTTTTGCCCGCACCGGGGCTTATGATGCGGCGGTGTCTAGCTGGATGGCTGACGCAATTGGGGTTGAAACCCCGCGCCGCCGCGCGGTGGCCGGGACTTTGGCACAAACGTTGCGCTATGGTGAGAACCCGCATCAGAAAGCAGCGTTTTATGTGGATGGTTCCACGCGCCCCGGCGTTGCCACGGCCAAGCAGCTTCAAGGCAAAGAGCTTTCCTATAATAACATTAACGACACCGATGCCGCCATCGAACTGGTTGCCGAGTTTGACCCCGCTGACGGCCCCGCTTGTGCGATCATCAAACACGCCAACCCTTGTGGTGTGGGCCGAGGTGCCAGCATGATCGAGGCTTATCAGGCTGCTTTTAACTGCGATAATGTTTCTCCTTTTGGTGGGATTATTGCTTTGAACCAGCGGCTTGAGGCGGATACCGCTGCCGAAATCACCAAAATCTTCACTGAAGTTGTGATCGCACCGAGCGTGTCAGACGAAGCTATGAGTATTTTTGCAAAGAAGAAGAACTTGCGGTTGCTGGTGACCGACGGCTTGCCGGATGTATCCGAGGGCGGGCGCACTTGGCGCAAGGTTTCTGGCGGTTATCTCGTGCAGGATCGGGATAATGGCAGGCTCTTGCTAGACGACCTTAAGGTCGTGACCAAGCGCGCACCGTCCGAGGCTGAAATGGCTGACATGCTCTTTGCGTGGAAGGTCGCCAAACACGTGAAATCCAACGCGATTGTTTATGTGAAAGACGGCGCAACGGTGGGCATTGGCGCGGGCCAGATGAGCCGTGTGGACTCGACCCGCATAGCGGCGCGCAAAGCGCAGGACATGGCTGAAGTGCTGGGGTTGGCCGAAGTGCCAACCATCGGCTCGGTGGTTGCGTCTGACGCCTTCTTCCCGTTTGCGGACGGGCTGATTACGGCGGCGGAAGCGGGGGCTACGGCGATAATCCAGCCGGGTGGCTCGATGCGCGACAATGAAGTGATCGAAGCAGCTGATGAGGCGGGCCTTGCCATGGTCTTCACCGGTATGCGACACTTCCGGCATTAACCTCCCAGACAGCCGGACGACTGAATGACAAAAGATACCATCCCGCTTTACGATGTCATTGTGATTGGCGGCGGGGTGGTTGGCTGCGCGGTCATGCGGCGGTTTTCTCTGGCGGGGGCTAAAACCCTTTTGGTGGAAAAGGGCGCGGATATCCTCTCGGGGGCCAGCAAAGCCAATAGCGCGATACTGCATACGGGGTTTGATGCCCCGCCGGACAGCATTGAGGTGGCCTGCATGCAGGCGGGCTACACCGAGTATCTTGATATCCGGCAAGACCTCAATTTGCCTCTGCTCGAAACCGGTGCGTTGGTTGTGGCCTGGGATGAGGAACAGCTGGCGCAGCAGGACGGGATCATCGCCAAAGCCCATGAAAACGGGGTTGAGGATGTGGCACGGGTTGAGCGTGATGCGTTGCGACAGGCGGAACCGAATCTCGCCAAAACTGCGCTCGGGGCTGTGGAAGTTCCTCGTGAGTTTGTGATTGACCCGTGGAACTCTCCGCTGGCCTATCTCCGGCAAGCGGTTGATGCCGGTGCTGAGCACCGCTTCAAAACCAATGTTACCGGTGGTGAATTTGGCGGCAACGCGTGGCGGCTGGAAACCAGCCAAGGCGCAATTTCGGGCCGTATCGTTATCAATTGCTCAGGCAATCAGGGCGATATTGTTCAGAAAATATGCAATGAGCCGGAATTTGAAATCCGCCCACGCAAGGGGCAGTTTCTGGTTTATGACAAAAGCGCTTCTAGCCTGATTAACGCCATTATTCTGCCGGTGCCAACGCCTACGACGAAAGGCGTGGTCCTGACAAAAACCATTTTCGGCAACCTGCTGCTGGGCCCCACGGCGGAGGAGCAGGACGACCGTCAAAATGCACGGGTGGATCACGATATGCTGCAAGGGTTGATCGAGGTCGGCACAAAAATGCTGCCGGATCTGCCACAACATGCGGTTACGGCCACCTATGCGGGCTTGCGCCCAGCCACCCAGTTCAAAGATTATCAGATCGAGGCCGAGGCTGGTAAAAACTGGATCGGCGTGAATGGTATCCGCTCCACCGGCCTGACGGCAGCATTGGGGATTGCGGCTTATGTCGAGCAACTTTGCGCCGAAAAGTTTGCCGAATTTGGCCCCGCCAAAACCCCGACTTTCCCTCAAATGCCTATGCTCGCCCAGCACGAAGAGCGCAGCTTTCAGGAAGGTGACGGCACCGAGATCGTCTGCCATTGTGAAGGTGTAACCCGTGGCGATATCGAGCGCGCGCTTGTTGCTGACATTCCTGCCAAAAGTCTTGGCGGCCTTCGGCGACGCACGCGGGTAATGATGGGCCGATGCAACGGCTTTTATTGCTCGGCAAAGGTGGCAGCGCTCACCAAAGGCAAAATCACACCTGCACTTGACGGGGGTGACGAGACATGAGCGATTATGACGTTGCCATCATCGGTTCCGGCCCCTCGGGAATTGCCGCGGCAACCGGATTAATCCGCGCAGGTATCACCAATATTATTGTATTTGAGCGCGAAGCGGAAATCGGCGGCATTCCGCGCCACACCCACCACCAGAGTTTTGGCATGCTGGTGTTCAAGCGCCCTATGTCTGGCCCGAAATACATCAAAAAACTGCTCAAGCGTTGTGCAGGCGTGCGGTTTGAAACCAGCACCACCGTCTTGGCCATCCAAGAAGGCGGTGTGCTGGATTTAACCACGCCGGAAGGGCAAAAAACCATTTGTGCCCGCCATATCGTACTCGCCACCGGTGCCCGTGAAACCCCGCGCCACGGAAGGTTGATCTCCGGCCTTCGCCCGCAAGGCATAATAACCACCGGCGCGCTGCAACAGTTCATTTACACCGGCAAAATGAAACCGTTTCAGCGACCCGTAATTGTTGGGACCGAACTTGTCAGTTTTTCGGCTCTTTGGACATTGCGCCACGCCGGGATAAACCCTGCCGCGATGATCGAGGAAAACAGCCGGACCACCGCATACCGCCCCGCGGCTTTGTTTGCACGGCTGCTCGGTGTGCCGATATTTTACCGCAGCAAGGTTGTAGATATTGCCGATGTTGAAAAGCTCTCGCGGGTCGAGATCGAAAATGCGTCCGGCGAAAAACAATCAATCGCATGTGACGGTGTGATTTTCAGCGGCAAATTCACCGGCGATAATAACCTCGCTAAAGCCAGCCATATGGGTCTAAACCGGGGCACTCAGTTCCCGCTAGTTGATCAAAACTGGATCAGCACGGACCCAAACATTTCCGTTATCGGCAATACCGTACATCCGGCGGATATGGGGGACCAGTGCTATCTGGAAGGGCTGGAATCTGGTCGGAAGGTTGCCGAGAAGATAGGTGGGAACGCGCCATCTGGATGCCAGATTCCTGTAGAGCCAGGCGAAGGGATAAGGATGACCACACCCAATATGCTGCGGGTCGGAGCGAGCAAGATCGTTGTTTCCCTAAACCTTCATGTAACAAAAGCCTATTCCGGGCCAATATCCGTGACCTACAACGGCGAAACGCTCTATAAAAAGCGCCATCGCTGCCTGCCTGCACGCCGGATCACGCTTAAACGTATCCAACTGAAAGGCGCGGTAGAAAACACAGATCTGCCTCTGGAGATTCACCTCGGCGAATAGGTCCACAATGACTTGGCTGATGCGATGAGCGGAAGTCGAGCAAGCCCTTATGAGCCATATCGTTGCTTGCCGACTTAAGGGTTATTTCGTCCCATCAAGGATTTATCAATGTTTTTTGGTCAATCTGGTCAGACGCCACGCTGTTTCAATAGAAATTTGATTGTGGGGTTTGCAAAGGGGCGATAGATTTGAACGAAAAAACCGATAGCTCCGATCTGGCGGCGCTGAAAGCCCGAGTTTCAACGCTTGAGGAAACGCTCCAGCAAAAAAACCGGTTCTTGGCGATGGTCAGCCATGAATTGCGCACACCGATGAACGGGGTGTTTGGCATGGCTGACGCCCTTGCCCGAACAAACCTTGATGAAAAACAAAGCCGGTATCTTTCTGTGCTGAGGGATTCTTGCGATTCCATGCTGTCAATCGCCAATCAGCTTTTGGAAAAAGGCAAATTCGACTCCGGGCAAACCGCATTGGTTCCGGTTGATTTTGACATTGCGGAATTTATTTCGTGGCAGGTCGCGGACTTTGCAAGCCGGGCCAAAAAACGCGGCTTGATCTTGGAACTTGATACCAAAATTCTGATCGATTCCCGCATTCGATTTGACAAACAAAGGCTCGGGCAAGTCCTTAGCAACCTCATTTCCAACGCCATCCGGTATACTGACGAGGGCCGCGTTGTGGTACGGGCTATTCTGCAAATGAACCGGGACAACGAACGCCATCTGGTATTGAGTGTCGAAGACAGTGGCATCGGTATCTCCCCGGAAAAGCACAAACATGTTTTCGAACCTTTTTATTCGGCTGACCCGGTGGAGACGGCCAATCGCGGGGGTACCGGCCTTGGGCTCAGTGTTGTTGGTGATCTCGTGTCACTTATGAACGGCTCTATTCGAGTTGATTCCGCAACCGGAATGGGCTCAACTTTCACCGTGGATCTTATTGTGGATGAAGCAGAAAACCGCCCCGCGCCGGAGACCACCCCGCGCCGATCCATGCCAGATAATCTCCATGTGCTGCTGGCCGAAGACAATGACTCAAACGCCTTCGTTTTTGAAGTTTTGCTCGAAGATACCGGTGTAAAAACAACGCGCGTACGCAATGGCAAGGAAGCGGTCACCGCTTTTGCAAATGGGGTGTTCGATATTGTGTTCATGGACATCCAAATGCCGGTGATGAATGGCATCGAGGCTACATACGCCATCCGAAGCATCGAGGGCGAAGCCGATTCGCCAGTGCCAATTATCGCGCTCACGGCAGATACGATTGCCAGCCAGTGCTCCACCTATCAGGCCGCCCGTTTTACGGATTTCATCAGCAAACCAATGCGCCAGAAAGACCTGCTCGATACACTTTCAATATTTGACAAAGAAATCTGTTGAACAATAGGTCCGAATGGGTAATCGTCGGCAAAACCCCTCAAACTCCGGTGACCCCATGGACCATATTACCAATCATCCTGCCACGGCTGACATGCAAGCATCAGATGCGGCCCACCACCTTCATCCGTTTACAGATACAGTAGCGCTGAACGAAAAGGGTGCTCGCATAATAACCAGTGGCAAAGGGGTTATGATAAAGGACAGCGAAGGCGAAGAAATTCTGGATGCGATGGCGGGCCTTTGGTGCGTAAATATCGGGTATGGCCGGAACGAACTAGCAGACGTCGCCGCGCGGCAAATGCGTGAGCTACCCTATTACAACACCTTTTTCCAAACCAGCCATCCGATGGTTATCGCGTTGGCTGAAAAAATAGCGCAACTCGCCCCGGGTGACCTTAACCGCACGTTTTTCTCCTGTGGTGGATCAGATGCCAACGACACTAATATCCGCCTCGTGCGGCACTATTGGGCTTCGCTGGGCAAACCAACCAAAACCCACATTATCAGCCGCAAAAACGGCTACCATGGCTCGGCGATTGGGTCCGCCAGCCTTGGCGGGATGGAAGCTATGCACGCGCAGGGCGGCCTGCCGATCCCGGGTATTTCCCACATTGACCAACCCTATTGGTATGCCGAGGGTGGCGACCTATCCCCTGAAGAATTCGGACTAAAAGCAGCCCAGGCGCTTGAAGCCGAGATCGAGCGTGTGGGTGAAGGCAACGTGGCTGCTTTTATCGCCGAGCCGGTGCAGGGTGCCGGTGGCGTCATTGTTCCGCCATCTACCTATTGGCCTGAAATCCAGCGCATATGTGACGCCAACGAAATTCTGCTCATTGCTGACGAGGTTATAACCGGTTTCGGGCGCACCGGTGCGTGGTTTGGTAGCCAAACCTACAATATCCGCCCCGATATTATGACCATCGCCAAAGGGCTTTCCTCGGGCTACCAACCGATCGGCGGTTCGGTGATTTCAGAAAAGATCGCGGCTGTCTTTGCAGAAAAAGGCGGCGAATTTGCGCACGGCTACACCTATTCCGGCCATCCGGTAGCCGCTGCCGTGGCGCTGGAAAATTTACGCATTCTGGAAGAGGAGCATATCGTCGATACCGTTGCTTCCGACACCGGCCCGTACCTCGCCCAGCGCTGGGCCGAACTTGGACAGCATCCGCTGGTCGGAGAAGCCCGGATTTCGGGCATGATGGCAGCGCTCGAGCTTACACCTGATGTGTCTGCCCGGGCACCATTTGCCGAATCTGGCTCGGTTGGCCCGATTTGCCGCGACCATTGTTTCGCCAGCAATCTAATCATGCGCCATGTGGGTGACAAAATGATTATTTCGCCGCCGCTGGTCATTAGCCGTTCAGAAATCGACACAATGATCGAGCGCGCCCACAAAGCTTTGGACAAAACTATGGCTGACGCTAAGGCGCAAGGTCTGATGGTGGCAGGCACACGCTAGGGCGCTTTTTGTGAGTTGCATCGGCAATCTCGTTTTGCCGATGCACGCCCTACCCGATCACCGGCATTTCGGCAGGGGCCCTCCGTGACAGGAGTTGCGGCCCCTCTTCGCGGATCACAATATCCTCTTCGTGAACCATGACTTTTCCATCTCCAAAACTCATGCCCGGCTCTAGTGTGATCACCATTCCGACTTCAAGAACCGTATGATCTTGCGCGGTGTGTGAAGGCCATTCGGTTAGCTGCATACCCAGCCCGTGGCCAAGGCGGCCCACATCGCTATCCTGCGCGCCACTGGCAGACATAACGCTGGCCATCGCGCGAAACAAATCTGCGCTGGTTGCCCCCGGGCGGGCCGCGGTAAGCCCGGCCTCGGTTGCGGCATAAACCACATCATAGGCGCGTTTAGCTTCGTCCGGCACATACCCGAAGGCAAAATTACGATCAAAATCGCAATGATACCCGTCAAAAACAGCCCCGGTATCGAGCAGCATCAGATCGCCGTCGGCAAACCTCCGATCCGTGGCTGGCCGAATGATATCATCAAACCCTCCCGGGCCAGAGGCACCAACCAGATAGGGCACCTCGTCAGCGCCGCGCTGCAACAGATCAATCCGCATCCGGATAAAAGCATCGCGCTCGGTGTCACCCAAGGTGACCAGATCAGGAAAATTCTCGAAGGCATCTGAGGCAATCGCGCATATATGGGCGATTTTTTCGATTTCGGCTTCCGATTTGACCATGCGCTGCTGGCGAACAATGTTGGTGGCGTCTTTAAAACGGTCTGCGCCAAGCAGCTTGCGCAAACGGTCAAAATCATGTGCTGGCATTCGGATATGGGTCTCGTGACCCATTGGCAGGCCGATGCGGCCATCCATACCCGCAACTTCATTCAACACATCCGCCAGCAGTGTGATTCCGTCATCTTCCGGCCGCGGGGCTGGCCATGTGCGAATATCATCCAACCATGTGGCCGCCATACTGGAAGCGCCAATTCCGGGGATTACGGCAACAGGTTTGCCCTGTGCAGGAACAACCAGAAACCACGGGCGGGTCGGGCTTTGCCAAAATGGGGTATGGAATCCCGAATAATAGCGCACTTCCGGTTCGGTACAGACAAGCAGAGCCTTTAGCCCCTGTTCCCCCATCAGTGTTTGCGCTTTGGCCGTGCGCGCTTCGAACTCGCTCTGCCTGAAGCCGCGCTCAGGCGCTTCACTTTTTCTGTTTTTCATCGGGATTTCCTTGAGCCATTGCTATTAAAAGGAAGATTAAACAGTTGCCCGAACCCTTCTATTTTGTCTTCAACACCTGCGCGGCGCAAACAGCTCCAAAACTGGGCCTGATTACTTGTTATCACCGGCTTTCCAGTCAGTTTTTCGATTTCCTCAACAACTTCCAGTGCGCGAATCCCACTGCACGACAAAAATATCGCCTCGGCATCGGGGCGGTCGATCTCCTGTGCAAATTCCTTCCAGTAAGCTGGCGTTACGCGGCCAAAATCCACGCCGGTAGTCAGGTTCAGCCCTTGAATGTCAAGCACATCAAACCCGCGCTCGTTTAGGAAGGCGGCTTCAACGGTATTGATCTCATCGAGATACGGCGTGCCGACGACAATTTTTTTGGCGTCCAGCGCCTGAAGCGCATCGACGACTGCCGTTGCAATACACATAGGTTGCGCCCAAGGCGCTCCTTTCCGGATTTCCTCAAAAACCCGCTTTTCGCCATTTACAATCGACCCGCTGGTGCAGTGATAACTGACAATCTCGGGTTTCGTATCGGGCTGTAGGCGCGCGGCGGCTTCGGCCATATGATCAACATGCCGAGCCAGTGTCTCATTCGTGGTAAAATCTTCGGTCTTGAGGCGGGTAATGTGCACCCCCACACCCGCCGGCGCCATGTCAAAAAAGTCCGCTTCGGCGGCTAGATCGGTTGACATCAGGATAAACCCCAACCGGGCGCGGCTGTGCCTTCCGGCGTCCATTTCTGGCGATCTCAGTTTTGATTTGATGGTGCTTCCGGGCCTGTACATTCGCAAAATCTCCGAGGTTCAACCGATATTGTTTTTAGATGTTTCCAACGCTTCTGTTATTTTAGCCTGTCTTTTACCAGAGACACCCAGAATGAAGCACCAAACCCAAGCGCCTCGTCACAAAAGTCGTACTCGGCAGAATGCAGCGGTTTCGCATGATGGCCCTCGGTTCCGTTTCCGATCAACAAAAAGCACCCGGGGCGGGCAGCCGCCATATGGGCGAAATCTTCAGAAAACAGTTTAGCAGCGCAATCACTTTCAACAGCTTCTGCCCCCACAAGCGCGCGGGCAACGTCTGCGGCCACTTTGGTTTGCTCGGCAGCATTTATTGTAGCCGGAAAGATAGTGTTATAGGTCACGCGCCCCTCTACACCGTGAGCCAGGCAAATACCTTCTACGATTTGCCTCATTTTCGCCTCTGTGGCCGCGTTGGTCTCGGGGGTGAGAGCTCGCGCATCGCCGGAAAGTGTGGCCCTTCCGGGGAGTACATTTCTCTTCCCATCGGTTTTAAATTCGGTCACCGAAACTACACCATTCTGGCTAGGATCAAGCTTGCGAGAAACAATCGTCTGCAGCGCCCCGACAATCTCTGAAGCCACAACAATTGCGTCAACGCCCATATGCGGTAATGCTGCATGACCTCCCCTTGCCTCCACCTCAATTTCAAACAGGCTTTCACTGGCTGCAATCGGCCCGGCACGGGTTGCAAACGTCCCGACCGGCATGCCGGGGATATTGTGCATACCATAAATTTCATCCACATCGAATCGCTCGAACAATCCGTCTTTGATCATTGCGGGTGCGCCCTTGCCGTTTTCTTCGCTGGGCTGGAAGATGAAGATCACACGGCCACTGAAATCGTGGCTTTCGGACAGCCGCTTGGCCGCGCCGAGCAGCATTGTCATATGGCCGTCATGCCCGCAGGCATGCATAACCCCCGCATTTCCTGAGCGATGTGAAAAATGGTTTTGTTCTTCAATCGGTAGCGCGTCCATGTCGGCGCGTAAGCCGATGCTGTGCCTGCCGTTGCCGCGCTGCAACACGGCAACAACGCCGGTACCACCGATCCCCTGATGGACTTCCAGCCCAAAACTGGTGAGCAACTCCGCTACCCGCGCCGCAGTTGTGCGTTCCTGAAAGCCGAGTTCCGGCGCGGCGTGAAAATCCCGCCTCCAACGGGCCATATTGTTCTGGAGACCGGGGTCGATCAAAGGCTCAACCATCTTCCGGCCCTTCTGAAACCACGACAAGGCATCGGCTATCCGAACCGGGGGCTACGGCGATCAGCCCAGCTACGCCAGCGGCTCCGCTCGGGGTTGTGGCAATGCCAAATTGGCTTAGCAAATCGGTGGCTTTTGCGGCATCGCTATCGGAGATCGTTACAAAAGCATCTGCGTCGCGTCGGAGTGATTCGAAAGCAATCAGCGACGCATCTTTGCAATCGAGCCGCCCCATGTTTGAATCCGGCCCCGGTGCGTGGGTAAGCGCCCCTGCGCTGATGCTCTTTAGCAGGCATGGTGCCGCCACGGGTTCAACCACGGTTATAAAGGGCTGTTCGGGCCAGAATTCACGGATATGCGCCGCAAGAGAAGCTGCCAACCCGCCAACCCCGGCCTGCAAGAACACATGGGTGGGCCAGTTTTTCAGCCGTGCAAATTCCTTGCGGCATTCTTCGGCTAGAACCGTATAGCCTTCGACGATTAATGCCGGGGCCTTAATAAACCCTTCCCAAGAGCCGTCAGCCACATGGATCCAGCCCTTTTCTTCCGCCAGTTTCACGGCCTCTGAA
>Ga0209121_10004027_pt1 | contig 13898 bp, 12 predicted proteins | sample Cruoilmetagenom3_FD_187292 | JGI IMG/M metagenome (GOLD analysis project Ga0209121, IMG submission 187292) | Oil polluted marine microbial communities from Coal Oil Point, Santa Barbara, California, USA - Sample 3 (SPAdes) (version 2) | ecosystem: Environmental > Aquatic > Marine > Oil seeps ...
CGAACGGCATCTGCGAGCGCTTTCACAAAACGATCCTGCAGAAGTTCTATCAGATCACATCTGCACCACTATATATTATTCGACCCACTTGAAGGCCGTATCGTGTTCCTGAATTGTGCCCACCGAAGGAAGAGGGAAATGGCTTCCAATCACCAGATGTCCGGCGCTAGATGCCGATGCAAGAAATGATCGGCGCGTTCTGCCCGCTTGCGCGCCGTCATAATCGCGCGCGAAACTTAATTCCGGCTTATAACACTGAATTGCGCTGTGCATCATATCGCCGGTAATGACGGCCTCATGACCCGCGTCTGCAATGCGCACCGAGACATGACCGGGTGAGTGACCCGGAGTTGATATGAGCGATACATAGTCACCCAGCATGTGATCCGAACTTACGAAATCGGCCTGTCCTGCGGCGATAACGGGCAAGACGCTTTCAGTGTAAACGACGCCAGGATCGACACTGAAATAGGCGTTGTCGGCTGCGGGCATGATATAACGGGCATTGGGAAATGTCGGGACCCAGCGACCGTTTTCCAACCGTGTATTCCACCCAACATGATCGACGTGCAAATGGGTGCACAAAACGAAATCGATATCAGCCGGAGTTACGCCAGCTGCCGTCAGGCCAGCCATGAAACGCCCGTCGGATCGTTGGTGCCAATTCTCGTAAAAACTGCATGTCTTATCGTTGCCAACGCAGGCGTCGACCAGAATAGTATGCTGAGGTGTTTTGACCAAGAAACCCTGAATGGGTAGCAGAATAAGGCCAGTGTCAGGACACAGTTGACGTGGCACCACATGTTGCATCAACGACAGTCCATCTTCTCCCAAATCCGGAAAAAATTCCAGCGGGTCCATATAGGCTTCGACGCTTTCCAGAATTCGCCATATTTCGATGGCTCCGATACGGGTGAGCAAGTAAGCCTCCTGTGTGTGTGCTACAAACATGTTAGGGGGCTCAGGCCGTTTCAGCAAGCTAGCGCCTCAGTTTTTCAGGTGTCCGCAAGTCCGCACCTTGTCTGATGGTCTGATCGCTGATTCAATTTTCTCAACGGAGCGGGAGATTGAACAATGATGGGGTCAAGGCAGTGTAGCCTAGACGAACCCGCGGGCCTTCACCAACGCAGGCCTATCCGTAACAATCAGCCCGAAGCGGCGCCGGGCTTGCCTATGCTGGGATGTTTTGTCGGTTTCAGAATGCAGGCGCTGACCGGGACCTGCTAAGAACACCGGAAGCCAGGAAAACACCGGCCGCCACTAGGGCGACGCCAGCGATTTTAAGCGGGGTGACGGTTTCGCCCAGAAAAGCCACGCCCCCCAGCAAAGCAAGGATAGGTGTCAGTGCACCAAAGGCGGCGGTCTCGGCAGCTCCGAGAATCTGCACCGCGTAGCCGAACAGGAACATCGCAAGAATGCCGATTACGAAACTTTGAAGTACGATCATCACTGTGATGTCGCCCAGACTGGCCTTGGCGAAGCTCACGTTGCCCGTCGCGAGGAGCAGTGGGGTGGCAAGCAACGTGCCCCAGAACAGTCCGATGACCAGCCCGTGCAAGGGGCTGAGCCTGCTTTGGCGGAAAATTACCGAATAGATCGCCCAGAGCCCCGACCCGGTCAGAAACATCAGGTGGCCCTTCCAAGCGTGCTCGTCAGCACCGCTGAGGATCTGCCATAGGCCAACGATTATCGCGCCGGTCAAGATCATCGCCAGCCCAAGCCGACGGCGTGGGCCGGGGATTTCTCCGGCCAGGGCATAGGCCGCCAGCGCGGTCCAGAATGGCAGCATCCCGGGTGCCAGCACCCCGCCGTCCGAGGCAGGTGCATAAGCCAGCCCCTTGCTCACCACGAAGGGAAAGACTGCGCTGGCACCAACCATCAGAATCGCCGCGCGTGGCCAGGACTGCCCGTGCGGCATGACACCCAGCCGCCACATAACCGGGGCCATCACGAAGGCACCGGGGGCGAGGCGCAGGATCAGAAGCTCTTCGACTGTGAAACTGCCCTGTACGGCGAACCGCGTGACCAGCATGAACGCCGCCCAGATCGTCACGGTCGCAAGCGCTGCCACCAATCCAAGTGCCCATGTCCTGGGTAGGTCCATCGATCCGGCCTTTCATCGGTTGATCATCGCCCGGACTTAACGTCATTGCGCGAGAGCACGCCAGTCGAAAGCGAGGACCGCCCGGCTTATTTGAGCCATTCCGGCCCCGCTCCCTCGAAGCCAAAGAGGTTTCGGGGCGCTTGAAGCGGAGACATCGCCAGATGTTGTCGCGTGAATCTAGGCCCGCACTGTCGTCGGGCGTGAACAGCGGCACCCTTACCTTCTGGCTAAGGGTCGCAATCAAAGTTTGATCCCGCCCAACTCAGCAACGCCCACGAAGCTTCGGTTCCACGTCGGGCTGATCAGAACCTCGTTCACGCAGACATGCGGCGGGGCCTCGGCGATATAACGCACCATCGCGCCCAAATCATCGGCCTGCAACATCTTTCCAAGATCTTCAGCCGAAGGCGGCTTAGGTCGTGATTGCATAATAGGTGTGGCAACTTCGCCCGGCATCAGCGCAGTGCAGCGGATTCCATTCACGCCCTCATCTTGATTTATCGAATGGCTGAGCGCCACAACCGCGTGCTTGGAGGCGCTATAGGCCGGACCTGTCAGGCGCGACGGATGCCGTCCCGCCCATGAAGAGGTTAAGATCAACGTGCCCGTACCCTTGCTGCGCATCTGCGGCAGGACAGCGAGAACCCCGTTCATGACCCCGTTTAGATTGACATCGACCACCTTGGCAAAATCCGTCGGCGTAATCGCTGCGACAGCACGATTGGGCACATTGATGCCAGCGTTTGCCATGAAGATGTCGATGCCACCAAGGCGCGCGATCATGTCATCGGCAATCGCCTGCGTCGCCTCGGCGTCAACCACGTCAAGCTGTGCCGCTTCAGCTGAGCCACCAGCGACCTGGATCTCTGCCACGACCCGTTCCAGTTCCTCCAACCGGCGACCAGACAGCACAACATGCGCACCACTGGCCGCCAATGCCTTGGCCGATGCTTCGCCGATGCCACCGCCTGCGCCCGTCACCCAAGCAATTTTTCCAGCTAAATTTCCCATATCGTCCATCCCTGATATATAAGCATCCGGGGCTAGGAACTCATAGAACCTGTGATTTGTCCATGAAATGCGCTGAAGAGGAAACGGATATGAAGCTGAGTATGATTTGCGATGGGCTGGATTTTCCCGAAGGACCGATTGCCATGGCGGATGGCTCTGTCATTCTGGTGGAGATCCGGCGGCAAACATTGTCACGCGTTTATCCTGATGGCCGGATCGACGTCATTGCAAGGCTTGGTGGTGGCCCGAATGGGGCCGCCGTCGGTCCGGACGGTATGATTTACGTCTGCAACAATGGTGGATTTATCTGGACCCAAGCCGACGGCATCACCCGCCCAATCGGCACGCCCGATGATTACGTCAGCGGCTCGATCCAGCGGGTTGATCCGGATACAGGTGCGTTTGAGACGATCTATGCAAGCTGCGACGGGCAACCGCTCAGAGGGCCGAATGACATCGTGTTTGACGCGGCGGGTGGCTTTTACTTTACCGATTTGGGCAAAACGACGGCTGAATATGTGCATCACGGCGCATTCTATTATGCCAAAGCAGACGGCAGCCAGATCAGGCGCGTTCACGCCCCGATGATCACGCCGAACGGCATCGGCCTGTCGCCTGATGACAAAACCGTACACGTCGCCGAAACGCGGACTGGCCGGGTCTGGAGTTTTGATCTGGTAGCGCCGGGTGGAATAGCGCCCTTGCCCTTCGACATGCCGGGAAGACTGGTGACCACGCTGCCCGAATACCAACTGCTCGACAGCCTTGCCGTTCAAGCGGACGGTCAAATCTGCGTGGCCACCTTGATGCGTGGGGGGATCAGCGTCGTGCCCGCTGATGGCGGTCCCGTTGCGTTTGTCGAAGTGCCCGGTGATCCCTATGTCACAAACATCTGCTTTGGCGGGCCGGACATGCGGGATGCATGGATCACGGCGTCAGGGACCGGATGCCTTTATCACACCCGCTGGCCCAGCCCCGGGCACCGATTGCATTTCAACGGATAGGTGCGGGCGGGCGTTATCGACCAATCTCACTAAGCCATCAGCCAAGATAAATTCAACGAGAACCCGAATGCGCAGAGCCTCTTCAGGCGTGGTTAAATGAACCGCCCCGGGTTTGCCGGAGAGTGGTTTGTTCAAATGTCGGGCGGCTTTATCAAGCGCGTTCATGCTTGCATAGAAGGTTCCCTCTGCTTCTTGCGGTGTGACGCACCTGTCACCCGACAGGCAATGCTTGCGAAGCACGCAGTTGGATGAACCTCAAGCCAATGAATGAGGCCAGCGCCGAATGCAGAAAACTTTACCCCAATAGGCGTAACCGCCCCTGACAGCGCCGCCGTAGCAGGGTAAACATACCCGCATGTCTGTCTGGACCCGCATATCCGAGGCCCTGTCGGCGCTGACCAAGGGCGAAAGCCTGACCGAGGTGTTCGACCGGTTGCGCACGCCGCCCGAACGCAGCGTGGCCTTTGCCATTGCGGTGATCGCGCTGGGGGCCAAAATGGCCAAGGCCGACGGGCAGGTCACCCGCGACGAGGTGACGGCGTTTCGCGATGTGTTCCAGATTGCCCGCAAGGACGAGGTCGGCGCGGCGCGGGTGTTCAACATGGCGCGCACCGATGTGGCAGGCTATCAGGACTATGCCCGCCAGATCGCGAGGATGTTCGCAGCAGATCCCGATGCCTTGCTGGACCTGATGGAGGGGCTGTTTCACATTGCCCTGGCCGATGGGTTCTATCACCCGAGTGAAAACGAATTTCTTGAAGATGTTTCGCAAATATTTGGCCTTCCAGGCGCTCAGTTCCGCGCGCTTCGGGCGCGGTTTGTGCCCGACGCGCATCCTGACCCCTATGCGGTTCTGGGGGTGACACCAGATATGGACCCGGCCGAGATGCGCAAGATCTGGCGCGCTTTGGTGCGCGCCACCCATCCCGACGCGATGATCGCCCGTGGTGTTCCCGAAGAAGCGATCCGGCTGGCTGAAAAGCGGATGATCGACATCAACCGCGCCTGGGACGAGATTAACGCGGCGCGCGTCTGATGCGGCTGGCGACCTATAATGTGGAATGGTTTGCCAACCTGTTTGACGATGCGGACCAGATGATTGTCGATGACAGCTGGTCCGGGCGTCAGGACGTTACCCGTGCCCAGCAGATTGAGGCGCTGGCCAAGGTGTTCACGGCCCTGGACGCCGATGCGGTGATGATCATCGAGGCGCCCAATTCCGGGCACCAACAAAACACGGTGCGCGCGCTTGAAGGTTTTGCTGCTGCGTTTGACCTGCGCACCCGTAAGGTGGTGATCGGTTTTGCCAATGACACCCACCAGGAAATCGCGCTGCTGTATGATCCCGATGCCCTGCATGCCCGCCATGATCCGCGCGGCAGCGACACCGGCAAGAAAGGCAGCGCTGACGCGCCGCGGTTTGATGCCGTCTTTCGCATTGATCTGGATATCGACGCCACCGAAGACCTGGTGCAGTTTTCCAAACCGCCGCTAGAGCTGGCCGTCACCACCGCCAAGGGGACAAAATTGCGGCTGATCGGGGCACATCTGAAATCTAAGGCGCCGCATGGCGAACATACGCGCGACGGGATCATGCGCGCCTCGATCGCCAACCGGCGCAAACAACTGGCGCAGGCGATCTGGTTGCGGGCCCGGATTGATGCCAATCTGGCCGAGGGCACGCCGGTGATCCTGTTGGGGGATCTGAATGACGGGCCGGGGCTGGACGAATTCGAAGACCTGTTTGGCCGCTCGTCGGTGGAAATCCTGTTGGGCGATACCCTCTATGATCCCCACGCCAAAGAGGCGTTGACCCGGCGGGTTGGCGCGGTGCGCAGCACGGCCCGGTTCAAGATGCCCAAGGGCGAGCGGTATTTACAGGCGCTGCTGGATTACATCATGGTTTCAACCGATCTGATGAACTATCGGCCCGTCTGGCGCATTTGGCATCCGTTTGATGATGCCAAATGTTGGGAAATGGAAGATTTGCGCAATGCGCTGTTAACGGCTTCGGATCACTTTCCAGTCACGTTGGACATTGACATCTAAAGGCACGTTTGCAGCGGATCGTAAAACGCGTTGGCTTTTATGTTAACGCGACAAACTGAACCCACGCCAACCCTTACACCGGGGGCAATTCGCCCCTATATTGGTCTTATGTCCCTTCGCTTTGTCATACCGTTTACCCTTGCGCTGGCCGCGTCCCCTGTTTGGGCGCAGCAGGATGATGACAGCCGCAGCCTGATGGAACGCGGTGCCGAGCTGTTTCTGGAAGGGCTACGCCAGGAAATGGCGCCGACCTTGGATGATCTGCGCGACATGGTTGAACAGTTCGGTCCGGCGATGCAAAGCTTTCTGGCGGAAATGGGCCCGGCGCTGGGGGATATTCTGGAAGAGGTCAAGGATTGGTCGGCCTATCACCCGCCGGAAATCCTGCCGAATGGCGATATTATTATGCGCCGCAAAACCGACGTTCCCCCGAAAAAGGAACCGAATGTCGACCCTGAAACCGGCCCCCAGGATGACAGTCCCCAGGACGACAGTGCGCCGTCGGGGCCAGCCGATATCTAAGGCACCCGGGCCAAAGTGTGGATCAGTTTTTGATTATGATCGCTTGGGTGTCGGATTTCAACGCATTTGCCAGAGATAGAAACCGGGCCTCGGCGACTTCGCCATAAAGCGGTCTGACGTTTTCTGGCAGGGTTAGCTGCAACAGCTTCTTCTTGGGAAACCATTGAAGGGTGGCCATCTGCTCATTTTTCATCGGCCAAAGCATCGCGCCAAACCGCATTGCCTTGCCCAGAATTTCGGCCTGTCTCTGGCTCTTTTCGTCCAGTAACTTATATAGCGGTTCAAACCGTGTGCCTTCGCGCCGGTTGGAATAGCGGTGCAACAGCGCCAGTCCCAAGAACACCCGTTCCGAATGCTTTAGCCCACCCATATTGGCGCGTGTGGCATAGTCAAAACACACTTCAGCCCGGTAATCGGGATGGGCGCGCCAACTGACGTCATGCAACAAGCAGGCTGCCTTGACCAGGCGTTTCTGAGCGCCGGGCGCCGGTCTGAACAGCGGCAGGACAAACTGAAACAGTGATTTACCAAACCCCGGCAAACGCGCGTCCTTGGCCTCGGCAAAGCGGCAGGCCTCGATCAGCGGGTCGCGGTCGCGCAGGCGTTGGGGCATTTGTTCGTATAGCAAGCCCTCGCGGATGCCATAGCTGGACACGGCGATGTCCTTGGGCCTGAAGGTGCTGACCAGGCGCGACAACACGTCGGTCGCATAAGGCACCAGCGCCATTCGCGCCGAGGAAACTTGGGCCAGGGAACGCAGGCTGCCCATGTCTTCGGTTTCAATAAATCGGATAGTTTCACGCACCGACGCGGCGGTCATGCGGTATTCGTGCAGCACCTTCAGCGGATAGCCCTGCCGCGCCATGTCGATCTTGGCAATGGCCCGCCAACTGCCGCCTACCAGAAATAGCCGGTCGGGTTGCGGGCCCATCGCCTCGCTCAGGCCGCTGATCACCGTTTTGATATGCGCCTTGCGCCCGCGCCGTCCACCGCGCACATCGCGCAGTTTCAGCGGCCCCAGTTCTGATGTCACGCATTTGCCAACCTCGCCATCGGCAATCTCGGCCAGTTCCATCGACGACCCGCCAATGTCACAGACCAACCCGTAGGATCCCGGCCAGCCCAGCAAAACACCCTGGGCCGACAATCGCGCCTCTTCCTGGCCGTTGATCACCCAGATTTTCAGGCCGGTTTTTTCCTGCACTTCGGCGCAGAAATCCGGCCCGTCAATAGCGTCGCGCACCGCAGCGGTGGCCACAACGCTAAGCGGGGCCAGCCCCATGCCGTCGGCCACATGGCTGAAGCGGATCAGCGCCGACAAGGCGCGCGCGCGCCCGCCGGGATTCAGCCGTCCGGTTTCCGACAGGCCAGCCCCCAGTGCGCACATGATCTTTTCGTTATAAAAATAGGCCGGAGACCGCGCCGCGCCATCAAACACCACCAACCGGACAGAGTTTGACCCGACATCGACAACCCCAACCCGCGACAACGCCCGCGCACTAGGGTCGTCAAATAACGGGTGCCCAAACGGACCCGAATCGGCGGCAGCCTGTTCCAATTGCAAGTTCATGTCATCCCCAAGCCAAGCCACCGCAGAATGCGGGATAGAGGCGCCCCGGTCAATTCCCGGTTCAGTCTTCAGTATGCGTCAATTTGGGAACATCAGATGCCCCCGCCGATCCGCGCCCGGACAAGGACGGGTTTTCCATGAAAAACCGGTGACATGAGAATGCAAATTCGCCTTCTGGCACGCGGTATCGGGTAAAGGAGCCATCTGGTGACATCACCCAGCTTTGCGCGACATCCGCCAGATTAGCTGCCATGATCTGGCTGACAATCTGTGCTTTGACGGTGGCATTATTGATCTCGACCAGCGTTTCGACCCGCCGGTTCAGGTTGCGGCCCATCCAGTCAGCAGAGCTGATGAACACCCGGGCCTTTTTGGCAGGCAGGCCAAAGCCATTGCCAAAACACACAATGCGCGAATGTTCCAGAAATCGGCCAACCACCGATTTCACCCGAATGTTTTCACTTAAGCCTTTGACCCCAGGCCGCAATCCGCAGATGCCGCGAATGATCAGACTGATTTTTACGCCACTTTGGCTGGCCGCATACAGCGCGTCGATCACTTCGCTGTCGACCACCGAATTCATCTTGGCCCAAATCTCGGCCGGGCGCCCGGCTTTGGCATGCTCGGCCTCGGCGTCAATCATATCGATCAGGCGCTTTTTCAGGTTCAGCGGTGAAATTGCCAAATTATCCAGCGATTCTGGTGTTGCGTAGCCGGACAGGTAATTGAACACTTTGGTGGCATCGCGCCCCAGTTTGGTGTCACAGGTGAACAGCGAAAGGTCGGTATAGATACGCGCAGTGATCGGGTGGTAATTGCCGGTGCCGTAATGGGTATAGGTCACCAGTTGGTCACCTTCGCGCCGCACGACGGTGCTGATCTTGGCGTGAGTCTTCAGGTCAACAAACCCGTAAACCACATGCGCCCCCGCCCGCTCCAGCCGCCGTGATTGCCGGATATTGGCGGCCTCGTCGAACCGCGCTTTCAATTCGATCAGCGCGGTGACGGATTTGCCGTCTTCGGCCGCCTCGCACAGGGCTTCGACGATGGGAGAGTTTCGTGACGTTCGGTAGAGCGTCTGTTTGATTGCCACAACATCCGGATCGCGCGCTGCCTGTTGCAGGAACCGGACGACCATGTCGAAGGTTTCATAGGGGTGGTGCAGCAACATGTCCTTTTGGCGAATCGCTGCAAACAGGTTGCCCTCAAAATCGGTGACCCGTTCGGGGACGCGGGGGGTGAAGAATGGCCATAGCAGATCGGGGCGATTGTCCAGCACCAGTTCGCTTAGGTCGGCCATGCCAATCATGCCCTCGACCTCGATCACCTCTTCGGGGTCAACATGCAGTTCATTCATGATGGTGGCCATCAGTTTGGCCGGGGCGCCCGCCGAATGGGTCATGCGCACCACTTCGCCGCGACGGCGGCGTTTCAGGGCGGTTTCAAACTCGCGCACCAGATCTTCGGCCTCTTCTTCGACTTCCAGATCGCTGTCGCGCAGTACCTGGAATTCGAAATGCGCCTTTAGGCGATAGCCGGGAAACAGGCGGTCGATGCTGTGGATCAGCAATTCTTCCAGCGGCAGAAAGCGGCTTTGTCCAGGGGCCGAGGGCAGGGCGATAAACCGGTCGATCTGGCGCGGGATTGGCAACAGCGCCTGCAGGCTGCGTTTGGTGCTGATCCGTTCCAGTTGCAGTGCCAGCGTGAAGCCGGTGTTGGGAATGAACGGGAACGGATGCGCCGGGTCGATGGCCAGCGGCGATAAAACCGGGAACACCCGGTTCAGAAACACATCTGCCAAAAACTCCTTATCCGCGTCATTCAACGCATCGCGTTGCAGAACCGAGATGTTTTCCGCTTGCATCTGAACGTGCAAATCGCTGAGCACCCGCTGCTGCGCCAGCATCAAGCGGCGCGCATCTTCGTTGATCAGCACCAATTGTTTGGCGGGCGACAAGCCGTCGGCGGCGGGGGTTGTGTGCCCTTCATGCGCCAACTCGCGCAGGCCCGCGACGCGCACGGTGTAAAACTCGTCCAGATTATTGGCCGAGATCGACAGGAACCGCAGCCGTTCTAGCAGGGGAACCCGCGGGTTTTCAGCCTCTTCCAGTACCCGCCAGTTGAATCCCAGCCAGCTGAGTTCACGATTGTAAAAACGCCCCGGCCCGCTGATGTCTAGATCAGGCAGTTCAATGGCGGGCTCAAACGGGGATTGCAAGAAATCTGCGTGTGTCATGTTTACCTGAATACAGGAGCTAAATGAGGAAATTGTGACTGTGTTGGCAGGATGTTAGCCGTTTGCGTTCAGATCGGCAATCAGCCGCACCGCAAGTGGGCGCGACATAGTGCGCGATTCCGACAGGGACATCTGGTCCAACTGGTCGACAATCGCGGCGGCCGCCTCAAAAGACCGGTCCATGTGATGCACCAGATAGGGGATGACATTTGGTTTTGGCGTGATCTGGCGGTCATCAAACAGCTTGGCCAGCACAGCGGCCAGCAATGCATCATCGGGGGCAGGCAGCGCCACGTGATGCGCCGCCTCGACCCGGCTTTGCAGGTCAGGCAGGGTCAGGCCCCACAGGTTGGGGGCGCCCTGGCCGGTCAGCAACAGCGCGTGGCCCTCGGCCAGCACCAGATTGTGCAGGTGAAACAAGGTGTTCTGGGCTGATGGCGCATTGGCGATCTGCGGCACGTCCTCGACCACCACAGGGCCGGTTGCCAATCGCGGCACATCCGCGTCAACCAGATCGCATGCCGCCACAATCGGGGCACCGGTCAGCGCTGCCCAGACATGCGCCAGATGGGTCTTGCCGGATCCGGTGGGGCCGGTCAGGACCAGTTTGCGGTTCGGCCAACTGATGGACGATTCTATCATCGCCACGGCCAGCGCATTGGTGGGCGACACAAAAAAGTCGTCCCGACCCAGCGCGGGTATGGCGGGCAAATCAAAGCTTAGCTGCTGTGGCACGGTTATGGCGCGTCCCGGTGTTGGCCGCCCTGGTATAAACGGCTGTCCAGATATTGTTCGACAGCGAACCGGGCCACCACGCCCAGGGCTGCGGCCACCGGCACCGCCACCAGCATACCGACAAAGCCGAACAATGTGCCGAACACCGACAATGCCAGCAACAACCAGACCGGATGCAACCCAACCGAGTTGCCAACCAGCTTGGGCGTCAAAAAATTGCCCTCGACCACCTGACCGATAACAAAGATTACCGCCACCAGCCCGATCGACCCCCAGTCGCCCCAGAACTGAAACAAGGCCAGCCCGATCGCCAGCGCCCCGCCAATCATCGCGCCCAGATAGGGGATAAAGGTCACCAACCCGGCGATAAATCCGACAGCCAGGCCAAATTGCAGCCCCACCAGCATCAGCGTCACCGCGTAATACGTGCCAAGGATCAGGCAGACCGTGCCCATTCCGCGGACGAACGACGCCAGCGTGTCATCGATTTCACCTGCCAGCCGCCGGATGACCGGCGCATGATCGCGTGGCAACAGATCGTTGATCTGGGCGATCATCCGGTCCCAATCCAGCAACATATAAACCGAAACCACCGGAACGATCACCAGCAACAGAACGACATTCAGCAGCGACAGGGCCGATCCCAGCACACCTTCCAACAAGATGCCGCCTTTGTCCTTAAAGGCTTCACCGATGGAAACCAGCGCCTTTCGGGTGGTTGAATCCTCGTCCAGCAATGCCGGGAATTTTTCGTTCAAAAAGGCCTGAAGATCCCGGAACAGCTGTGGAATGATGTTGATCAGATCAACCATTTGCGAGATCAGCGCCGGGAAGACGGCCAGCGACATCACCACAAAGATCAGAATGGCCGCAATGGTAATCACGCCGGTTGCTGCCGTGCGTGACAGGCCCGCGCGTTCCAGCCGGTCGGCCACTGGATCAATGAAATAGGCAATCGCACTCCCCAGCACAAAGGGCAGCAATACATTGCCCAGCAACCACAGAACCACCACGAATATCACTGCCGTGATACCCCAGTATTTCAGCTGTTTATTGCCTTGATGTGCCATCATTTTTCCGTTGTCTGTTGACTGCATCGCCGATGCGCGACCAGCATTCAAGGGTTGATCGTGTGAAACATACCATCGTTATATGGTCTTATCGCCGGGTATCTGTCAGTTGCCAATCCATTTCGCACCCGCTTGTGCGGCGCAGCCCAAGCCGCTAGACCGGGCGTGATCTGAAACCATCGAAAAGATACAGCAAATGCGCCTGTCCCGTTACTTTCTGCCCGTCCTCAAGGAAAACCCCGCCGAGGCACAGATCGTCAGCCACCGGCTGATGCTGCGCGCCGGGATGATCAAGCAGGCCAGCGCTGGTATCTATTCCTGGCTGCCGCTGGGGTATAAGGTGCTCAAGAACATCGAGAATATCGTGCACCAGGAACAGGCCCGCGCTGGCCATCTGGCGATGTTGATGCCGACAATCCAGTCTGCTGATCTGTGGCGCGAAAGCGGGCGCTACGATGCTTATGGGGCGGAAATGTTGCGGATCAAAGACCGCCATGACCGCGACATGTTGTTCACGCCTACCGCCGAAGAACTGATCACCGATATTTTCCGCAGCCATGTGAACAGCTACAAAGACCTGCCACTGACCATGTATCAGATCCAGTGGAAATTCCGCGACGAAATGCGCCCGCGTTTTGGCGTCATGCGGGGGCGCGAATTTTACATGAAGGACGGATATAATTTCGACCTTTCCAAAGAAGGCGCGATGCATGCGTATAACCGTCATTTGGTCAGCTATCTGCGCACCTATGAACGGATGGGCCTGCAGGCGATCCCGATGCGCGCCGACAGTGGCCCGATCGGCGGCGAGGATACCCATGAATTTCTGGTTCTGGCCGAAACCGGCGAATCCGAAGTGTTCTATGACAGCGCCGTCACCGATCTGACCTTTGGTGACCGTGCCATCGATTACGATGATGTGGCCCAGTGTCAGGCGATCATGGAAGAATTTACCACCAAATACGCCCGCACCGATGAAACCCATGACGAGGCGCTGTTCAATCAGCTGCCCGAAGAGCGGCGCCGCACGGCCCGGGGCATCGAAGTTGGCCAGATCTTCTATTTTGGCACCAAATATTCCGAAGCGATGGGCGCAACCGTCCAGAATGCCGACGGCAAGCCGGTGCCGGTGCATATGGGTAGCCACGGCATTGGCGTGTCGCGTCTGGTTGGTGCGATCATTGAGGCCAGCCATGACGACAACGGCATCATCTGGCCCGAAGGTGTCACCCCGTTTCATTGCGGTATCGTCAACCTGAAGCAGGGCGATGATCAGGCCGATGCTGCCTGTAACCAGCTTTATGCGGCGCTGACAGCCGTAGGGCTAGAGCCGCTGTATGATGACCGCAAGGAACGTGCCGGGGGCAAGTTTGCCACGATGGATCTGATCGGCCTGCCATGGCGAATCACTGTCGGCCCACGCGGGTTGAAAAATGGCGTGGTTGAACTGACCAGCCGCCGCACCGGGATCAGCCAAGAGCTGAGCCCGGAAGAAGCGGTAAAGAAGGTGGCGGAAATCTATACCCCGCACCGCGCAAAACCTACCCATTGGGAACCGATGGCGCAGCAGTCTTTTCACACTTGGGTGTAACCGGGC
>Ga0209121_10004028_pt1 | contig 13898 bp, 11 predicted proteins | sample Cruoilmetagenom3_FD_187292 | JGI IMG/M metagenome (GOLD analysis project Ga0209121, IMG submission 187292) | Oil polluted marine microbial communities from Coal Oil Point, Santa Barbara, California, USA - Sample 3 (SPAdes) (version 2) | ecosystem: Environmental > Aquatic > Marine > Oil seeps ...
CAACCAACGAAAAGTGTCCGATATATCTAAAATCGCTGGTATTAGCAGTAAAAAATCATTACTATTAATTAGAATAATTGAATACTTTAAATTAGAAACCATTTTAGAAATTGGGACTTCAGTTGGCTTAGGAACTGCTTCAATGAGCATTGGAAATTCCAAAGCAACAATAAAAACACTTGAAGGTTGTAAAAATACGGCTATAGTTGCACAAAAATTATTTGATACATTTAACTTAGAAAATATTCTGTTAATCATTGGAAATTTTAGTGACACATTACCATCAGTCCTAGAAAATAAACAATTCGATTTAATTTATTTTGATGGAAATCACCAAAAAGATGCAACACTTAACTATTTTGAATTATGCTTAAAAACTGTTCATAACAATTCAATATTTATTTTTGATGACATAAATTGGTCGGTTGAAATGCAAGAAGCTTGGTTAAAAATTAAAAATCACCCAAAAGTAACAGTTACTATAGATACTTATTTTTGGGGAATCGTTTTCTTTAGAAAAGAACAAAATAAAGAACATTTTACAATTAGGGTATAACTAACAATAAATTATTAAATTCACGCTATGAAAATTTACACAAAAACAGGAGATAAAGGAACTACATCTCTCTTTGGAGGAACACGTGTTTCAAAATACGATTTACGCATTGAAGCTTATGGTACCATTGATGAGTTAAATTCATACATCGGTTTAATTCGTGATCAAAAAATTGATAAACATACTTCTATCATTTTACTTAAAATTCAACATGAATTATTTACTTTAGGATCTATGCTTGCAACTTCTCCTGAAAAAAAAGTGTTAAAAAGCGGTAAGGAACGTCTAAATATTTCAAAAATTAATGCTAAATCTATTGAACTTCTGGAAAATGAAATTGATACAATGAATGAGGATTTACCACAAATGACTCACTTTATATTACCTGGTGGGCATACAACAGTGTCATATTGTCACATTGCTCGTTGTATTTGCAGAAGAGCAGAAAGAATTAGTACACAATTAAGTGATGAAAGCAGTATTGAACCTCAAATTTTAGTCTATTTAAATAGACTTTCTGATTATCTTTTTGTACTGGCACGGAAATTGACTATTGACAATAAAGCGCAGGAAATTAAATGGATTCCTAAAAAAATAACATAAGTTCTTTTAAATACTAAAAAAAAGTAATAAAAAACTTGACTATTTAAGTAAAAAAATTATTTTTGCAAAAATTTAATACGAGAAAACACATGTATTGGACATTAGAATTAGCATCATATTTATCAGATGCACCTTGGCCAGCAACTAAAGACGAATTGGTTGATTATGCAATTAGAACAGGAGCACCTTTAGAAGTTGTAGAGAACCTTCAAGAAATTGAAGACGAAGAAGAAAATTTTGATTCTATAATCGAAATTTGGCCAGATTACCCTTCTGAAGAAGATTATCTTTGGAATGAGGATGAATACTAAAAAATAATTAAACCAAAAAAAGTCTCAACGGAGGCTTTTTTTTTGCTTTATTAACTATATTTTAAACATATTTTAAGCCTTTTAAAATTTAAATATTTTAAATTCGCTAATTGAATAAATAACATTACAGTTTACTTAAAAAAGTAATCATTAAAAATTGACACATTAACTATGAGTATATTAAATTCAGTTCTGAAAGTATTTGTTGGAGATAAAAAGAAAAAAGATTTAAAGCTACTTCAACCAATTGTTACAAATGTACTTGCTTTTGAGAAAGAAATTTCAGGGTTAACAAATGACGAATTAAGGGATAAAACTAACTATTTTAAGAAAAAAATAGCTGAAGCTACAAACCAATTTACTTCTAGAATAACTGAACTAGAAGAAGAAGCTCATGAAGCAAATGTAGATAGAAAAGAAGAAATTTATACTGAAATTGATACTTTAGAAGACGATTCTTATCAGGCTTCAGAAAAAGTACTGTTTGATATTATGCCAGAAGCTTTTGCTGTAATTAAAGAAACTGCAAAAAGATTTACTGAAAACGATTCTATAACAGTTACAGCTACACCTTTTGACCGAGAACTTTCGGGTAGTAAAGATAATATTACACTCGACAATGAGAAAGCAACTTGGGCTAACAAATGGGATGCACAAGGTAAAGAAGTTACTTGGGATATGATACACTACGATGTTCAGCTTATTGGTGGATCTGTTTTGCATCAAGGTAAAATTGCTGAAATGATGACTGGTGAGGGTAAAACTTTAGTATCAACGCTTCCTGTTTACCTAAATGCACTTACAGGAAAAGGTGTACACGTTGTAACAGTAAATGATTATTTAGCAAAACGTGATGCGGCTTGGATGGGACCAATTTTTGAGTTTCACGGTTTAAGTGTTGATTGTGTAGATCATCACGAACCAAATTCTGATGCTCGTAGAAAAGCTTATAATTCAGATATTACTTATGGTACTAATAATGAATTTGGTTTCGATTATTTACGTGATAATATGTCACATTCACCAAACGATTTAGTACAACGTCCACATAATTATGCTATTGTAGATGAGGTAGATTCAGTTTTAATTGATGATGCTCGTACACCTTTAATTATCTCTGGAGCAACTGCAAACGCTGATAGACACGAATTTAACGAATTAAAACCGAGTATTGACAAAATTGTTTCTACACAACGTAATTATTTAACCTCGGTTTTAGCTGAAGTAAAAAAACTGATTAAAGAAGGTGACACAAAAGAAGGTGGTTTTTTACTACTTCGAGTATTTAGAGGTTTACCTAAAAGTAAAGCTTTAATTAAGTTTTTAAGTCAAGAAGGTATTAAGCAGTTATTACAAAAAACTGAGAACTTTTACATGCAAGATAACAATCGTGAAATGCCAAAAATTGACGAGGAGTTATATTTTGTAATTGATGAGAAAAATAACTCTATTGAGTTAACCGATAAAGGAATTACCTTTTTATCTGGAGATGATGGTGATGAAAACTTCTTTATTTTACCAGATTTAAGTACAGCAATTGGTAAAATAGATAATGAAGATACTACGGCAAAAGATAAAACTTCTAAAAAAGAAGAATTATACCGTGATTATAGTATAAAAAGCGAACGAATTCATACCATGAATCAACTTCTAAAAGCATATACTTTATTTGAAAAAGATATTGAATATGTTATTATGGATGACAAAATTAAAATTGTTGATGAGCAAACTGGTCGTATTATGGATGGTCGTCGTTATTCAGATGGTTTACACCAAGCAATTGAAGCTAAAGAAAATGTAAAAATTGAAGCTGCTACCCAAACATATGCTACTGTTACACTTCAAAATTATTTTAGAATGTATCGCAAACTTTCGGGTATGACTGGTACAGCAATTACTGAAGCTGGTGAATTTTGGGATATTTACAAATTAGATGTAATTGAAATTCCAACAAATGTACCTTTAGAAAGATTTGACAGAGAAGATTTAATTTTTAAAACAAAAAGAGAAAAATACAATGCTGTTATAGATGAAATTGTAAAATTAGTAGAGCAAGGTCGTCCGGTTTTAGTTGGAACAACTTCAGTTGAAATTTCTGAATTATTGGGTAGAATGCTTGGTATCAGAAAAATTAATCATAATGTATTAAATGCAAAATTACACAAGAAAGAAGCTGATATTGTTGAGCAGGCTGGTAATGCTGGTATAGTAACTATTGCAACAAACATGGCAGGTCGTGGAACAGATATTAAATTATCTGATGAGGTAAAAGCCGCTGGTGGTTTAGCCATTATTGGTACAGAACGTCATGATTCTCGTCGTGTTGACCGTCAATTACGTGGTCGTGCCGGTCGTCAAGGAGATCCAGGTTCTTCACAATTCTATGTTTCTTTAGAGGATAATTTAATGCGTTTATTTGGTTCTGAACGTATTGCTAAAATGATGGATAGAATGGGATTAAAAGAAGGTGAAGTAATTCAACATTCTATGATTACCAAATCTATTGAAAGAGCACAACGTAAAGTTGAGGAAAACAACTTTGGAGTTCGTAAACGATTATTAGAATATGATGATGTAATGAATTCTCAACGTGAAGTAGTTTACAAACGTCGTCGTCACGCATTATACGGAGACCGTTTACAAGTTGATATTGTAAATATGGTTTTTGATACGTGTAATTTATTAGTTAGAGAAAATAAAATTACCAGTGATTATCAAAATTTTGAATTTGAATTAATTCGTTTTTCTTCAACAAGTTCACCTTTTACTGAAGAAGAATTTAAAACACTTTCTGAACAAGAGCTTACTGATCAACTTTTTGATGTAGTTTACAAACATTATAAAGAGAAGTTAGAAAGAAGTGCAAAAGCAGCGTATCCAGTTATTAAAGATGTTTATGAAAACCAAGGTGATAAATATGAACGTATTGTAGTTCCTTTCACTGATGGAACTAAAGAATTAAAAGTTGTAACAAATTTAAAAGAAGCTTACGAATCTGAAGGTAAAGGTTTAGTTACAGACTTTGAAAAGAACATTACTCTAGCTATTATTGATGATACTTGGAAAGATCACTTACGCCAAATGGATGAATTAAAGCAGTCTGTTCAAAATGCCACATACGAACAAAAAGATCCTCTTTTAATTTACAAATTTGAATCGTTTGAATTATTTAATGAGATGCTAGATAAGGTAAACAAAGAAGTTTTATCATTTTTATTTAAAGGTGAATTACCTTCACAAGATGCAAATCAAGTTTCACAAGCTAGAGAACGCAAACGTGATAAAGTTCAATTAAGTAAAGAGGAGTATACAAGTCAAACAGAAGGTACTCAAACAAATCAAACTCAAGCTCCACAAGCTGTTGAAACAATAGTTCGTACAGAACGAAAAATTGGAAGAAACGAAAAAGTTACTATTAAAAATGTTATGAGTGGAGAAAATAAATCTTTAAAATATAAACAAGCAATACCCCTAATTCAAAAAGGTGAATGGGTAGTTGTTGAAGACTAAAATAAGTTATCTTTCTCTACCAATGAAACGGTTATGGGATAAATTCTGTTTTTGACTATATTTGAAAAAAGGGTTTAACTTTAATAAAAGTTAAACCCTAATATTTTACACGTATACACTTTAAGGGATAGTACCCATTTTTGCAAAGCCTTTTTATTTTATAAATAACTAAGCATCTTCCTTAGGAAGTTTATTTTTTTTAGCCTTTTTACTACCAGCATACATATCATATCTTACAAATTTACAATCTAAATCACCATTTTTAACAGGTATTTTTCTTGAAGTTCGTAAACCAACGTGTTTTAAAGCCTCAAAGTCAGATGTAATAAACCAAACTGTAGATTCTGGATATCCATGTTTTAAAGTGTCTCCAATTTTTTTATAAAACTCTTGTACATCAACATTTAAACGCTCACCGTAAGGCGGATTAAATAAAATAGTTGTTTGTCCAAATACTTCTTTTACTGAATTGAAAAAATTAACATGGTGTACTCCAATAAATTCATCTAAATTGGCATTTTTAATATTCTCCTGTGCTTTTCTAATTGCTGAAGGTGCTTTATCAAAACCCATAATTTTAAAATGTGAACTTCTAATTTTCTTCAACAAAGAATCTTGAATTATAAAAAATAAGTCTTCATCATAATCTTCCCATTTTTCAAAACCAAATTCTTTTCTATTAATATTAGCTGGAATATTATTAGCAATCATAGCTGCTTCAATTAATATAGTTCCAGAACCACACATTGGATCAATAAAATTACATTCACCTGTATAACCAGAAAGCAATACCAAGCCAGCAGCTAAAACCTCATTTATAGGTGCAATATTGGTAGAACTTCTGTAACCACGTTTATGAAGCGAATCTCCAGAGCTATCTAATGAAACTGAACAAAAATCTTTTTGAATATGCACATGAATTTTAAGATCAGGATGTTTTACATCAACATTTGGCCTTTTGTGGTATTTGTTTCTAAAATAATCGGCAATCGCATCTTTAGATTTTAATGAAATATAATGAGAGTTTGTAGTAAAATTATTTGAATTAACTACAGCTCCAATTGAAAAAGTAGTATCCACATTCATATATTTCTCCCATTCTATTTGCATTAATTTTTTATACAAATCATCCTCATCAGCAACTCTAAAACGTCTAATAGGTTTTAAAATTCTTATTGCCGTACGTAATGCAATATTTGCTTTATACATAAAACCTTTATCTCCTCTAAAAGATACACTTCTTACCGCAGGTTCAACATCTTGTGCTCCAAGGTTTTTAAGTTCAGTTGCCAACAATTCTTCAAAACCAAACATAGTGGTAGCAACCATTCTAAAATCACTGTTCATATTTATAATTTTTGCAAAAATACGGAAACATTTTTGATAATAAGTGTTCTATATCGTATAGTCTATAACCTTTCTTAAAACTGAATTAAAAATGATACACTAAACTAAAAACTATTTGTTATTTTTGTAAGCATTTTAAAATTATGACTGAAAACAAAGATTGGTTTGCATCGTGGTTTAACACTCGCTACTACCATATATTATATTCACACAGAAATTATTCTGAGGCACAAGAGTTTATGCAGAATATAATAACCTTTTTAAAGTTAAAAAAGGAGGACACATTATTAGATTTAGGCTGTGGAAAAGGAAGGCATTCAATCTTTCTAAACTCATTGGGCTTTAATGTTGTTGGTGCAGATTTATCTAAAAACAGTATTAAAGAGGCAAAACAATTTGAAAATAAAAGCTTAAAATTTATTGAACATGATATGCGTAATCCTTTTAATGCAACATACAATGTTGTTTTAAATTTATTTACAAGTTTTGGTTTTTTTGAAAATGATGCTGAAGATATTGCAATACTTCAAAACATTAAAAATGGCTTAAAACCTAATGGTTTAGCTGTTATTGATTTTATGAATGTTAAAAAAGTGATAGCTAATTTAGTTTTAGAAGAAATACAGGTTGTAAAAGGTATAACGTTTAAAATTAATAGATATATTAAAGGTGGTTTTATTGTAAAAAAAATTAGTTTTAATGCTGATGGGAAAAACCATACGTATTATGAAAAAGTTAAATGTTTAGATTTGCCAAAAATTAAATCTTATTTAAATTCAGCTAACTTCAAAATAAAGCATACTTTTGGAAACTATCAATTAGAAAAATTTAACGAAGAAACATCTGATAGATTAATTTTAGTTTTAGAATGACCTATATTGCCCTTATATTATCCGTTTTAGTAGGAATTGTAATTGTGTACGGTTTAAAGCCAAGTAACAAAACAGTACAATTATTGTTAGCTTTTAGTGGCGCTTATTTACTTTCAATTACAATACTTCACTTATTACCAGAAGTATTCGCTAGTAATAGTACAACTATTGGTTTATTTATCTTGTTAGGGTTGCTACTGCAATTAATACTAGATTTTTTCTCAAAAGGTGCTGAGCATGGACACATACATATTCAAGATAATATCACTTTTCCTTGGGCTTTGTTTATAAGTATTGGTATTCATGCTTTTATGGAAGGTATTCCTTTAGCTAATAATCATGAACATGAGCATTTACTTTGGGCTATTGTTATTCACAAAATACCTATTTCAATTATACTAGGTACATTTTTTGTACGGTCAAATATTTCTAAGTTTAAAGCTGTCTTATTTTTACTAATTTTCTCGTTAATGTCTCCTTTAGGAAGTCTTGCAGGTGAAAATATTGGGTTTTTATTATTGTACAAATCTGAAATAACAGCAATAATTATTGGAATATTTTTACATATCTCAACCATTATATTATTTGAAACTTCAAAAGACCATAAGTTTAACCTTTTGAAGTTTATTGCTATTTTAGTAGGTATGCTTGTTGCTTATTTAGCTTAATTTGCTACTTGGCTAATAAACTTTATACGCATTAATCGTAACTCTTCATCATCATAATCACCATCAAATTCATCCATTGCATCTTGTATTCTATCACTTTCAGATTCCATAAAATACTCAAAAATTTCTTCCTGTTGATCTTCGTCTAAAAGTTCATTAATACAATAGTCTATATTAATTTTTGTTCCACTATACACAATACGTTGCATTTCTTCAATAAGTTCATCAAATTTTAGACCTTTTGATTTTGCTATATCCTGAAGTGGAATTTTTCTATCTGTATTTTGAATGATATATAATTTTAAACCAGAATTTACACCTGTACTTTTAACTACAAAATCATCAGGTCTAAGAATATCGTTTTCTTCTACATACTTTGCTATTAATTCTACAAAAGGTTTTCCATATTTTTTAGCCTTCCCTTCTCCAACACCAAAAATATTTGTTAATTCATCTATTGCTATTGGATATTTTAACGCCATATCTTCTAATGAAGTCTCTTGAAAAACAGCATATGGAGGAACTCCAATCTTTTTCGCTACAGATTTTTGTAAATCTTTTAAAAGCTTTACTAACATTTCATCAGCCGCAGTACCACTGCTCTTTTGGTTAGTAATTATAGTAGCATCGTCATTTTCATCGTATATATGATCTTCTGTCATCATAAATGAAGATGGATTTGTAATAAATGCTATACCATCTTCAGTAATTTTAATAACACCGTATTGCTCTATTTCTTTTTTAATATAACCAGCTACCAAAGCTTGTCTAATTAAAGCCATCCAATATTTATCTGAATGGTGTTTTCCGCAACCAAAAAATGGTTGATTATCCGTTTTATGAGACTTTAAAAGTGCGTTTACTTTACCTATTAATGTATTAATAAGTTCTTTAGCTTTATATTTTTGAAATGTTTTTTGAACAACTTCAAGTAAATTTTTTAAATCTTCTTTTGCTTCATGCTTTTTCTTTGGATTTCGCATGTTGTCATCCATATCTGCACCTAACCCATTTATCTCATCAAACTCTTCACCAAAATAATGGAGTAAGTATTTTCTTCTAGACATTGATGTTTCAGCATAACCAACTACTTCTTGCAACAAGGAATTACCTATTTCTTGTTCAGCAACTGGTTTTCCAGATAAAAATTTCTCTAATTTTTCAATATCTTTATAAGCATAATAAGCTAAACAGTAACCTTCTCCTCCATCTCTACCTGCTCTACCAGTTTCTTGATAATAACTTTCTAAACTTTTTGGAATATCATGATGAATTACAAAACGAACGTCAGGTTTATCAATACCCATTCCAAATGCAATAGTTGCAACAACCACATCTACATCTTCCATCAAAAACATATCTTGATGTTTTGCTCTTGTTTTACTATCTAAACCAGCATGATAAGGCACAGCTTTAACGCCATTTACCTGTAGTACTTGTGCTATTTCTTCAACCTTTTTTCTACTCAAACAATAAATAATCCCAGATTTATCTGCATGTTGACGAATAAATCGAATAATATCTGAATTTATGTTTTTAGTTTTAGGACGAACATCATAAAATAAATTGGGACGGTTAAAAGATGCTTTAAAGCATTTAGCATCAACCATACCAAGCGTTTTTATAATGTCCTGCTCTACCTTTTCTGTAGCAGTCGCTGTTAATCCAATAATTGGTACTTTATCTATTTTCTCAATAATAGCGCGAAGATTTCTGTATTCTGGTCTAAAATCATGCCCCCATTCAGAAATACAATGTGCTTCATCAATAGCAACAAATGAGATAGTTTGCTTTTTTAAAAAATCAATATATTCTTCTTTTATTAAAGATTCAGGAGCTACGTATAAAAGTTTCGTAATTCCGCTTTCAATATCTTTTTTTACTTGAGCTACTTCTGTTTTATTAAGTGATGAGTTAAGTACATGGGCAATTCCATGTTTATCTGAAATACCCCTTATAGCATCAACCTGATTTTTCATTAATGCAATTAGTGGAGAAACTACAATAGCAGTGCCATCCTTTATTAATGCTGGCAATTGATAACACAGAGATTTACCACCACCTGTTGGCATAATAACAAAAGTGTCATTCCCATTTAAAATACTTTTAATTACTTCTTCTTGTAACCCTTTGAATTTATTAAATCCAAAATTCTTTTTCAAAGCCTTATGTAAATCAATACCTTTACTACTCATTATATATTTTAAATTATTAAAAACGAATTTAAATTTATAACTAAATTAAATAGTTTTACAAATTTGCCTTTTATTTTTTATTAGTTTATTCAATTTCTAATTAAATAAATTTATTTTTGTTAGCTATTACAATATAAAACATTTTTTTAATTCGAAAACCAAATCTTTTGAAAAATAAAAAAACAATTATAGAAAACGCAAAACAAACAATTTTAGCTGAAAGCGAAGCTATTGCTAATTTAGTGAATTTTCTAGATGATAACTTTATAAACGCCATAAATTTTATGCATAATTCTAATGGTAGAATTATTGTTACTGGTATTGGTAAAAGTGCAAATATTGCAAGCAAAATTGTAGCTACATTTAATTCTACAGGCACCCCTGCTATTTTTATGCATGCAGCTGATGCTATTCATGGAGATTTAGGAATTATCCAAAAAAATGATGTTGTTATTTGTATTTCAAAAAGTGGAAACACTCCCGAAATAAAGGTTTTAGTGCCACTTATTAAAAATTACGGCAATAAAATTATAGCTATTACAGGTAATATTGAATCATTTTTAGGTTCAAATGCAGATTTTACATTAAATTCTTATGTTGAAAAAGAAGCTTGCCCTAATAATTTAGCACCTACAACAAGTACAACAGCACAATTAGTAATAGGTGACGCATTAGCCGTTTGTTTATTAGAACTAAACAATTTTTCGAGTAATGATTTTGCGAAATACCATCCTGGTGGTGCATTAGGAAAAAAATTATATTTAAGAGTTAGTGATATAATTGAAAAAAATGAGCTTCCACAAGTTTCACTTACCACATTAATTAAAGATGTAATTATTGAAATATCAAAAAAACGATTGGGAACCACAGCTGTAATTGATAACAATAAAATTGTTGGAATTATTACTGACGGAGATTTAAGACGAATGTTAAAAGATAATTCAGATATTAGCCATTTAATTGCAAAAGATATTATGAGTAAAAATCCAAAAACCATTCAAATCAATGAGATGGCTATTACAGCATTAGAAACAATGGAAAATAATAATATTACTCAAATACTAGTTGAAGATAATACTAAATATGTAGGTGTAGTACACTTACATGATTTATTAAAAGAAGGAATTTTTTAAGATGGCAAGAAAAATAGTACAAGAAAAAGAGATGTCATTTTTAGACCATGTAGAAATACTTAGGTGGCACTTAGTACGTTCAACGGTTGCAATATTTGCTTTTGCTATTGCAGCATTTATTATGAAAGATTTTATTTTTAATGAAATTTTATTTGCTCCAAAAGATGCAAATTTTGTTACGTATCGCTTTTTTTGTGAAGTCTCTAAAATATTTGGAACAGAAGGATTATGCATTACAGAAATACCATTTACTTTTCAGAGTTTAGCAATGGCTGAACAATTTAGCGTACATATTTGGACTTCTATTACAGTTGGATTTATAGTTGCATTTCCTTTTGTTGTATGGGAATTTTGGAAGTTTATTAGTCCTGGCTTATACGAAAAGGAACGTAAAGGAGCTTTTACTTTTATTATAATTTCTTCACTTTTATTTTTTATTGGTGTACTATTTGGGTACTTTTTAGTAACTCCTCTTTCAGTAAATTTTTTAGGAAATTACTCCGTAAGTGATATTGTTGAGCGTAATATTACTCTTGGGTCGTATATTTCGTTAGTACGCTCATCAGCTTTAGCTTCTGGATTAATATTTGAATTGCCAATAGTTATGTATTTTTTAACAAAAATGGGACTTATAACACCTGATTTTTTAAAGAAATACAGAAAACACGCATTAGTTGTTGTATTAATTTTAGCCGCAATTATAACACCACCAGATATTATTAGTCAAATAATTGTAGGTATTCCTATTATGATTTTATATGAAGTAAGTATTTTAATTTCTAAAATAGTTATTAAAAATGAACTTAAAAAAGAGAAACAAAATGCCTAACCAAGTAGAAGAATTTAATGCATATCGCTTAAAAATGAATGATAAAATTTTGGCTGATGATAACAAAGTTATTAAAAGAATTTTTAATTTAGATACCAATGCATTCAAAAAGGGGCATTTAGATGTAAAAACAAAAGAATTGTTAGGCCTCGTAGCTTCAGCAGTATTACGCTGTGATGATTGCATTAAATACCATTTAGAAAGCTCTTTTAAAGAAGGTATTAGTAAAGAAGAAGTTATGGAAACATTATCAATTGCAACATTAATTGGAGGAACTATAGTTATCCCCCATTTACGTAGAGCCTATGAGTTTTGGGAAGAACTTGAAACAGCAAATGGCAAATAAATTTTAGAACAAACAAATACACAACTCAATAAATAAACATAAAAAAAGTGATATTAAGAGCTGAAAATATTAAGAAAAAATACGGAAGTAAATATGTTGTTAAAGGAATTTCTTTAGAAGTTGAACAAGGGCAAATTGTTGGGCTTTTAGGACCTAATGGAGCAGGTAAAACAACCTCGTTTTATATGATTGTTGGTATGATTAAACCTAATGGAGGCGAAATTTATTTAGATAATGAACCAATAACTAAATTTCCAATGTACAAAAGAGCACAGCAAGGAGTTGGTTATTTAGCGCAAGAAGCTTCTGTTTTTAGAAAACTATCTGTTGAAGACAATATTATGTCTGTTTTACAATTTACAGACCTTTCGGTAAAAGAGCAAAAAGAAAAATTAGAATCGCTAATTGAAGAATTTGGTTTAGGTCATGTGCGTAAAAATAGAGGTGATTTACTCTCTGGTGGAGAACGAAGACGTACAGAAATTGCTCGTGCTTTAGCATCAGATCCTAAGTTTATTTTATTAGATGAGCCTTTTGCTGGCGTTGATCCAATTGCAGTAGAAGATATTCAAAATATTGTAGCACATTTGAAAGATAGAAATATTGGTATTTTAATTACGGATCATAATGTACAAGAAACTTTGGCCATAACAGATAAAACATACTTAATGTTTGAAGGAGGTATTTTAAAAGAAGGAACACCTCAGGAACTTGCTGAAGATGAAACTGTTAGACGTGTTTATTTAGGTAAAGATTTTGAGCTAAAAACTCGAAAATTTTAATACACATCTAAATTCATGAATTATAAAAGAGTAATTACTAGTGTTACTAAGCAATTAGAAAGCACAAAAGATAATGGTAAGGTTGCAAACTATATTTCTGAGTTAAGTAGTGTTGATCCATCAAAGTTTGGTGTACACTTAACAACAATTAACAATAAACACTTTAATTTTGGAGATGCTAATGATAAATTTTCAATTCAAAGTATTGCTAAAGTTTTATCATTATCACTAGCCTATAAACTTGAAAATGAAAAATTATGGAAACGTGTTGGTGTAGAACCATCGGGTACTGCATTTAATTCACTTATTCAATTAGAAACAGATTTGGGAATTCCTAGAAACCCACTTATAAATGCTGGAGCAATAGTAATTTGTGATATTTTAATAACTCATTTAGAAAACCCCAAAAAAGATTTTATTGAATTTGTGAGAGAAATTTCTGGCATTTCAACTATTGAATACTGCCCTAGAATTGCTGAATCTGAAAAAGCAACAAGTTATAAAAATACGGCTTTAATTAACCTTATGAAATCCTTCGGAAATATTAAAAATGACATTGATGTTGTAATGGACTTCTACTTCAACCTCTGTTCAATTGAAATGACTTGTAAAGAGCTTTCTCAAACGTTTCTTTTTTTGGCAACTTATGGTGTTTCACCTTATTCTGAAGAACGTGTTTTAAGTAAAAGTAAATCAAAACGTATCAATGCAATTATGCAATTGTGTGGTTTTTATGATGAAGCTGG
>Ga0209121_10004030_pt1 | contig 13893 bp, 12 predicted proteins | sample Cruoilmetagenom3_FD_187292 | JGI IMG/M metagenome (GOLD analysis project Ga0209121, IMG submission 187292) | Oil polluted marine microbial communities from Coal Oil Point, Santa Barbara, California, USA - Sample 3 (SPAdes) (version 2) | ecosystem: Environmental > Aquatic > Marine > Oil seeps ...
ACCCTGGACCATCATAAGCAGCATGTTTGTCCACGGCGGTTTTACCCACATATTATTCAATATGATAAGCCTGTATTTCCTGGGGAGCTTCCTCATCCGGGTAGCGGGGGAGAGAAGCTTCCTGGCAGTATTTTTTCTCGGCGGGTTGGCGGGGAATATTCTCTTTGCCCTTCTCGCTAACCCACTTTCAACAGGGATAGGAGCCTCGGGGGGCGTTCTCGCTCTCGGTGGAGCCCTGGCAGTAATAGTCCCCAGGGCGCCAGTTCTTATATTTCCCATCCCTGTCCCCATGCCACTCTGGGTAGCTATCTTAATCTTCTTCTTTATACTCATCATCCTGCCTATGCTCATCGGTGGCATGATATCTTGGCAAGCTCACCTTGGAGGTTTGTTGCTGGGGCTCATAGCTGGTCTCACTTTCAGGAAAAGAAGGCGAATCTCTTATTTTTGACCTTTTGAAATGATGTTTGAAAATGTAGTGCGAGGCTTTAGCCTCGTGCCTGCACGACCCTAAAGGGTCGCACTACAGAATTTGGGGGTGAAAAACTCTGCGGATAGCCAGAATGAAGCTGGGAACAAATTTGTGGCAAAACTGAACGCCTGCACCTCTAAAAGATGCAAATAAAAGAGATCCGATTGAAAGCCGATGGACTCGAGCTTGCCGGCGAGCTTCATATTCCATCGAAGGACAAGGTTCACCCTGCCCTATGCATCTGCCATGGCATTCCGGCTGTCCCTCCCGACCCCACCGACAGGGGATATACCCTGCTGGCACAGCGCTTCTGCCACGCTGGCTTCATCACCTTAATCTTTAACTTCCGGGGGACGGGAAGGAGCGAAGGTAACCTGGACATCCTGGGCTGGAGTCGAGATTTACAGGCTGCTCTTGATTTCCTTTACCACCAGAAGGAAGTGGATAAAGCCCGTTTCTGCCTGCTGGGATTCAGCGGAGGGGCAGCGGTTTCCGTTTATACCGCCGCCCATGACCCCAGGGTATCTTTGGTGGCGACCTGTGCCTGCCCTGCGGATTTCCGCTCTCTCACTCAAAAAGAAACGACTCTGGACACCATCCAACAGTTTCGCCAAATCGGGGCAATCAGAGATAAAGATTTTCCACCCTCAATAGAAGAATGGGAAAAGGGATTTGAGACCGTCTCCCCAATCAAGTGGATTGATAAAATTTCCCCCCGTCCTCTGCTTTTGCTTCATGGAGACGCCGACGAACTAATACCCCTGGACCACGCATACAGGCTCTACCAGAAAGCTAAAGAGCCCAAAGAGCTAAAAATACTACCCGGCGCCAGACACAGAATGCGCCTTGAACCAGCAGCAATGGATTTTGTTCTGGATTGGCTAAAGGCGAGGTGCTAAACCGGAAGAGCATTTTCAGTATTTGTAACAGCCTTCGAATAATGCTCTCAGTAGTAGTATAATGGAAGTAACAAGTTGCGACAAATAGTTTGACACTGTGAAAGCATTGAAGCCTTTATCTGAACTTATCTCCTTGGCAGGAAAGAGAGCCTTGATTACTGGCTCTGCCGTTGGTATCGGCAGGGCAATGGCCTACAGGTTTGCAGAAGCGGGTGCGGATTTAGAACTTGTAGATATAAATAAAAGGGGGCTAGGACTGGTGAGAAACGAGCTTTCACGGTTCGAGCCGGAAATAGACATTTATAAGATAGACCTTTCCAAAGAAGAGGAAATAGATGCTCTATGGGAAGAACTAACTGGAAAAGAGCCTGACATACTGGTAAATAACGCTGGAATATACCCTTTCAAGAATTTCCTGGAAGTAGATGATGCCTTTTTCAGCAAGGTACTAGCTATAAATTTGAAGTCAGCTCTTTTGATGTGCCAGCATATGATAAGGAGAAGATTAAAGAGAGGAGGGGTGATTATAAATATCGGTTCTATTGAAGCCATTTTGCCTTTCGCAGAAGATTTGATTCCCTATGATATTAGCAAGATAGGAGTCATCGCCCTCACAAGGGCTTTAGCCAAACAGTACGGCAAAAATGGTTTCAGGATAAATGTAATTATACCCGGAGGCATAACGACTCCGGGAACAAAGGCTGTTGCCAAAGAACTTTCCCGCTTTAAAGTAGGCCTCCTTAAAACGGGCGCTCAATTTGCAATGAGATTGCCCCTAAGAAGGGGGGGACAGCCAGATGAAGTGGCCCGTATTGCTGTGGTTCTTGCCAGTGATTTGTCCAGTTATGTCCATGGAGCACTTATACCCGTTGATGGAGGGTTTTTGTCCGCCTAGCGGGACAGAGGTTGACCTTAAGAATTTATTACCCAGTACTATCTAAGCAAAAAAAGCTGGGGTGCCGTAAGACATGAATCTTCTTATGCTGTAGTTGTGAGAAGTCGCCCATTACTATTTCTCTTTCAAGAAAGTATACGTTCTTTGGCCTTTTCTCGATAGCCTTAACAACCCGCCATTTGTTACCTCAGCCACTATTTCCTTTTCCTTCATATGGTGGTCACTGAAGGATAGGATTCCACCTGGTTTCAATACTCGATGTAACTCCTTTAATACCGCCTCTGGGGCACTCAGGTGGTGAAAGGCATCGTACAATAGAACCGCATCTAAGGTGTTATCCTGCAACCCGGTTTGGCAATCAGAAAGAATGGTTTCCACGTTCGTCAGTTGCTTTTTTGAGGCGACATGTTGAACCTTACGAATTGCCAGGGGGTGGATATCCAGGGCATAAATTTTCCCTGATTCGCCTACCAATTTTGCCAGGGGAATTATGTAACTGCCAGGTCCACAGCCATAATCGAGCACATAAAAGCCCGGCTTTATCCCCACCTCTTTTAAGATGTTCTCGCGGGGCAGAAAAAAATCGCGAAACTTGTAGCCCAAAGACATAAATCGAAAATCAAAATTGGATGCAGGTCTACCCATGGTAGTCTCCCCTTCCTCTGTTAAGAGACAATTTTGTGCACATTCGGCGGATAAAAGAAATTCCGCCGAAGGCATGAAGCCAGATGCGCTCTGTTATGTGACCGGAACAAAGCGAGCATACTTCGGCTGTGCGTTCAAAATGTAACAACCTTATCACATTCCTTTACTTTCTCGTACAAGTCTTTCATTGTGGACAATGAGCATATTTCAGGACCTTCGGATTGGCGGATTTTGAGGCAGGCGCCACAGGCAAATGTTTTCCCGCCAGTGCCAACAGAGGAACGTATCTGTTCTGCCACGTTCAATTTGTCGGTATCAAGAGATTCACACTCTACTCCTTTTGCCATCAGGAACACCCATACTTCACCGTCTTCCTTCAAAGCGGAAGGCATTCCATACGGTTTAAGAGTCATTTGCATAGATTACGATTCCTATCCTCATGGGTCTACCTCTTTCGGGCAGCGATTACGACAAAACTTCCTTCTCCATAACCCTCTTTAACAGGCTCAATGGTAGTTATTACTTTTGGATTTTTGAAGATTGTCTGGCAGGTTTTAATATGTTCAAATCCTGATTTCTCAAGCCAATCCAAAACTTGTCTGACAGAATAAAACTTGGCGTGCCGATAGAAATTACTCTCCTTCTTTTTCGATTCATACAGCTTGCCAAGGAAACTTCCTCTATCAATCATCCCTATAATGTTATGTCCTCCCGGTCTAAGCACTCTTCTCACTTCATTGAGCGCTTGTATAGGATCCTGTACAAAGCATAATGTTGTAACCATCAGCACAAAGTCAAAAGAAGAATCTCCAAAGGGAAGTTTTTCGGCCCTCGCCTCACAGACCTGTATCCCACGTTTTCGTGCTATCTCTGCCATTGCTTTTGCAGGCTCCACTGCGACCTTTATACCGAGAGGAACTGCGAATCTTCCTGTCCCCACTCCAACTTCCAAACCGTTATTACTCGTTGGGACGAACTTCCTTAAAGCCAGAACTTCAGACTCATAAGCAAATCTATTTGCACCAAACCACTCATCGAATTTTTGAGCATATTTTTCAAAGACTTCAATGCTATTCACGATTCCTCACAAAATCGTGAAGGAACCCCGATTTCATCGGGGCTTCACACCTCGGTAATGCTTAGATGCTAAAACCAGTTCGTTGTGTCATTTGGATTTTGGGCTTGTCCCGATTAAATCGGGATTGAGCTTTGGTATTTGTCATTGTATATAATTCAAGATTTGGACTTTAGAATTTCAATTTGAACATTCGCACAACGAAAATCAGCCCTTTGCCTTCCCATCCTGTTTTATCAACCAGTACTCGATGCTGTCGGCCAGGGCCAGCCAGCTAGCTTCGATGATGTTAGTGGAGCTGCCTACTGTCCGCCAGTTTTCTCTGCCGTCGCTGGATTCAATCAGCACCCTGACCTGGGCTGCCGTGCCTGCGGTTTCTTCCAGAATGCGTACCTTATAATCAATAAGCTTAATAGCAGACAAGTCAGGATAGAATTGGAGGAGAGCTTTACGCAGAGCCTGGTCGAGGGCATTGACCGGGCCATCGCCCTCAGCAGCCGTATGCACTACCCTGTTATCCACCTTGACCTTGATAGTGGCCTCGGATAACGGCTCCTCTTGATTTCCTCTGGTAGGCGGGCGGCGGCGTTTCTCCACCACAATCATAAAGTCAACCAGCTCAAAAGGTGGCTGATAGTCCGGCTGAGCCCTACGGAGCAAGAGGTCGAAGGACGCCTCGGCAACATCGTATTGAAAACCCTGGTTTTCTAATAGCTTAACTTGCTTCAGCACCTCCTCGATTTTCTTGCCTTCAGGGATAGGTAGTCCACGCTCCTTAGCTTTAAAGATAATACTTCCCTTCCCTGCTAGCTCAGAAATGACAACGCGAGGGTGGTTGCCCACTAAATTCGGATTTATGTGCTGGTAGCTATCTTCCCATTTCATTAAGCCTGATACGTGAATCCCACCCTTATGGGTGAAGGCATCATCACCCACGTAGGGAAGCCGGCCATAGTGAGGCATGTTAGCTAGTTCGGATACATAGCGAGAGACCTCGCTGAGCTTGCTTAGCTGTTGGTCAGTAACACAATCAATGCCCATCTTAAGTTTCAAACTTGGTATGATAGAACAGAGATTGGCATTGCCACAGCGCTCGCCATAGCCATTCATGGTACCTTGAACCTGAATAACCCCCGCTTCCACAGCAGCCAGGGAGTTAGCTACGGCAAGCTCGGCATCATTATGAGTGTGAATGCCCAAAGGAACAGGGCTTGCCTTTTGAACAGCTTTAATAGCCTCCACTATCTGTTGTGGAAGGCTACCGCCATTGGTATCGCAGAGAACTACGCATTCCGCACCGGCCTTAGCCGCTGTCGCCACCGCCTGCAAAGCATATTCAGGATTACCTTTATATCCATCAAAAAAGTGCTCGGCATCGAAGAAAATCCTTAGCCCTTTTGCCCTGAGATAGCTTATGGAATCCGTAATCATGTTGAGGTTTTCTTCCAGTGTTGCCTCCAGAACCTGGGTTACCTGCTTATCCCAGGCTTTTCCTACGAGAGTGACCACACTGGTTTTAGCCTTAAGTAGAGCCTCGAGATTACGGTCTTCTTCCGCCCGGCAACCTACGTGTCTGGTGCTGCCAAAGGCAACCAGGGTAGAATGTGCCAAGTTCAAATTCCGTGCTTTAGCGAAGAATTCAGTATCCTTGGGATTAGAGCCAGGCCAGCCACCCTCGACGAAGTCAATGCCCAACTCATCTAGCTTCTGAACAACCTTCAACTTGTCCTCAACAGAAAAGGAAATCCTTTCCTGTTGGGCACCATCCCTCAGAGTAGTATCATAAAGTTGCACCGTTGACATGAAAATTTCTCTCAACCTTTCACTTTTTGAGCAATCAAATCACCCATCTCCTTCGTTCCCACCCAAACCTTGCCCTCTGACATTATATCGTAAGTCCTATAACCTTGCTCCAGGACGGCAAGGACAGTGTTTTCTACAGCCATGGCTTCGGTTTCCATGGCAAAGGAATAGCGAAGCATCATAGCCGCACTCAAGATAGTGGCAATAGGGTTAGCCAGATTTTGCCCCGCTCGTCTGGGAGCGCTGCCATGAATTGGCTCGTACATGCCGAGGGTTTTTCCCTTGGGAATTCCCGCCAGACTGGCTGAGGGAAGCATGCCCATGGAACCAGCCAGCATCGAAGCCTCGTCAGTGAGAATATCACCAAACATGTTTTCCGTGACCACGACATCCAGGTCAGTAGGACGCTGAATAAGCCTCATAGCACAGGCATCAATAAGCATGTGTTGAAGCTCAACATCGGGGTAATTGGCAGAAACTTCCTTGGCAATCTGCCGCCATAACCGGGATGATTGGAGGACATTGGCTTTATCCACCGAGGCCAGCTTCTTACGGCGGTTCCGGGCTAACTCAAAGCCCACCTTTAATATGCGTTCAATCTCCACCTCGGAATAAGCCAGGGTATCAACTGCCTGCCTTCCCACCGGAGTTTGCCACTGTTTCTTGGGCTGACCAAAGTAAAGCCCGCCGGTGAGCTCTCTAACCACCACCAGGTCAACCCCCCTCACTACCTCTGGCTTTAGGTTAGTAGAATCTACCAGCATAGGAAAAACTTTCACAGGGCGCAAATTAGCAAACAACTCCAGCTCTTTGCGTAAAGCCAGTAGTCCGTCTTCAGGATGGATTTTGGCTTGAGGGTCATCCCATTTAGAACCGCCAACTGCACCAAGCAGCACCGCATCACACTGTTTACACATCTGCAAAGTCTCATCGCTAAGGGCTGTTCCCAGGGCGTCTATAGCAACGCCACCTATGAGACCATCATGGAGATGAAAGCTGTGCCCGAATTTCTCACCCACGGCCTGCAAAACCTTTAGCGCCTCGGCTATTACCTCAGGACCAACACCATCACCTAGTAAAACCGCTATATCAAATTCCATACAATGCACCTCTCATTCTTCGCTGTTTATCATGGGAACCGCGCTCATTATGACAAGTGTTAAATTCATCACAAAAGCCTCTCGTTTTCACCTAACAAAATAATATTGTCAGCTACCTCATCATATAAATCGCTCAGCGTGAATATGATGATTTGATAATCCGAAGCCAGCGTTTTGAAAAAGTTCAGCGTGCAAGCTAGGCGAAAAGAGTCAAAATTAACAAAGGGGTCATCCAATATCAAAGGTGGTTTCTTATCACCAAATATCAACCCCGTCAGAGCAAGTCGAAATGCTAGATAGAATTCGTCAATCGCCCCGCCACTTAATTCCTCGGGCCTAGCCCAGTCTCCTTTCTCATCTGAATATACCCAGAACTCCAGGGCTTCTTTGTTAACTCTTACTTGCCTGTATTTGCCATTGGTGAAGATGGCCAGATATCTCTGAATTTCGTTCTCCAGGGCTTCTTCGGCTGACGAAAGCACCTCGGTTCTCGCCTGTGCCATAAAATCCCTGGTTAATTCGTAAACGCTCATCTTTTTCTCTTCACGTTTCAACTGTTGCCGAAGATTCTCCGATTCCTCTTCTAGTCCAATTTGAGTTTCTATATCAAACCTTGCCTGTTCAATGATTACTTCACAACGCCTTTTCTGGTTCTCAAGAGAGATTTTCCTGGCCTCCAAAATCTGGATTTTCTTTTCCAATTCAATGTATTCCTCCGGGCTCAGTCGCGTCTCTATCAAGTCCTCGGTAAGTTTCGCCTGCTCAACCGCTAAGTTTCTGGCTCTTTCCAGCCTTTGCTGCTCAATATCCTGAGTCGTCCTACCACTCAGTATTCCCTCTAAGCGGTATTTCGCTCCCTCTTTCTGTTCAAGCCAATGATAGAAGCTCTTTTCCTTGTCATTGAACTCGGCAGACGTTTTGCACCTGGCCCTGGCCAGCAGTTCTTGTTCGTCCCTGCCGAGTTCATTAAGGGACTCCTTCATCCTTTGGATACGCTCTGCAACGCCCGAAATGCCGGCCCTCTCTCGAATGAGAGAAATTCTGGCCCGTATAGTGACGACCAGAGAAGCGGCCCCCATCACAACCAAGCTAAACAGGTAGAGGGAACCAACCAGAGTTCCGATTATCCCGCCTGCGAGAATTGCTATGGCAGCGGCTATACCCTTCTCAGAACCAAGCAATCTGACAGATTTTCTCGTATCCAGCCTTTCCTGTGCTTCAGCAAGTTCCTTCTGCCGCTCAGTCAGGTCCTTCTCGATATCCTTACGTCTGTTCTCAATCCCGTCCAGCTCACGTCTGAATTTTACAACTTGTTGCTTATCTGCAAGGCCGTCGCTAGCTCTGAGCGCTTCGTCGGCCTTCCTGAACTCCTCTGCCAGGCTCTTTATTTTGCCAAGTAGTTCTTCCGTGCTGTTGTAATCTTTGGTCAACCTTGCGATGGCGGACTCAATATCCTTACGCTGCTTGTTCTTCTCGAGCAATACCCTGGCACTTTCATATTGACCGTTGACCTCAGCCAGTTGTTTGCTTACTTCCACTAGCTGGATCTTTTGAGCTTCCACTCTGGAGACTTCGCTCCTGACCTCATCATGTCGCTGCGAAGTTTCTTGTAGTTTATTCTTGAGATTGGCCAGTGTGCCGGGGTTTTTCGACAGTTTATCCAATCCTCTCTTCATATCAGCCATTTTGTTATCCAGTTTCTCTATCACCTGCGAGGCAAGGGTACTTTCCTTACCTCCGCTCACAACTTCCTCCAGGCTGGCAGTAATTTCCTTCTCACCCGACGAGATCTCAGTTACCTGTGATTGCCGAATACAAGACGAGGATAAGAAAAGCTTGTCAGATTTGGTTCCCAGTAGCTCAGCCATTTTCTCTGAAACCTCTTTGAATGTATCAAGTCCTTCCCGACCTTCATCCTCAATAAGCCTGACAGCCCCTCTGTCAAAATCCTTCTCCAGTAAACATCTATTCCCTTTCTCCTCAAACTCAAGGCTGGTTTGATATTGCCTGGTTGAGCCCCAGGAAACATACTCCCTGATCTCCTTTGAAGTGCTCTTAGGATTATAGAAAAGGGCAGCAATAATACCCTCAAGTAAAGTGGACTTCCCCATTTCATTCAAGGGTCCTTTGACCACATTTATTCCGGGGCTGAACTGAGCCTGGAAATCAACGAGTCTCTTGAAGTTTTTGAGCTCGATCCTCTTCAACCTCATTATAAGACTTCCTTCCCATCCAGAAGGGCTATGCCATACTGAAGAGCATTTTCAGCAGTTTCTCTTGCTTCACCTTCCGAGTTCTCCATTTGCCTCTTCATTAATTCAACGAATCTATTCCGAATTAATCGCCCTTCATCCACTGATATTTCCTCCGACCGGGCATGAGATTCATCCATAACATTAAGACGGAAAAACTTCTCTCCCAATTCGGCTTCCAATTCTTCAGGATTTACTATAAGTTCGGCATCGCGAAGCCCCCTGAGAGTGACTTTTCTGATCAAATTCTGATTTGTCCCCTCGGAGATTCTCGTTTTTAGCGCCGCCAGTTCTTGTATTTCGCTCATATCTATCTCTACTTCGTCATAGTCGCGAAGTCCAAGCTTTATGGGTTCGACCTTAACCTCACCCGAGTCCGAAAGGCTAACTAGAAGCACAGCACCTTTCTCCCTCTGGTCAGGTATCCACTCCGGCGGGCCGGAATACCAGGCTGCAGGCTCTTCTGAACACCGATAGAGCCGGTGCCAGTGCCCCAGCGCCAGGTAATTCATTCCACTGGCTTGAATTTCCTCCAGCCTGAAGACATGGTCATCCTCCGCCGTCTTCCCCGGGATATAGAACGACCCATGTGCCAGAACAATATGAAATTTGCTTGAGGTCGAAGGCTCGAGCCCTTTCAATGGGCTCACGTAGGACCTATTACTTAAATTCGGCTTCCCATATACTGTCAAATCGAGGTCAGTATATTCCTTACAGGATATATGCTCGTCGGTGAAAATTTTGAGATTGGAGCATTTCCCTTCAAAGTCAACCTTCCTGTAAATTGACGAGGAATCAAGAGAATCATGTGTGCCAGGGACAAGGCAAACTGGAATATTCTTCTCCTTGAGCAAATTAAATTGCTCTATTACTAAATCTATATTTTGTTGTGGCTGCTGGTTAGCATCGAACAGGTCTCCCGCAATTAAAACGATGTTTGCCTCTTGATTTATAGCAGTGGCCATCACGTTCTTGAATGTAGCCCTCAGTTGCTCTCGTTGAAGATTACCCTTATTCCCCAGACCTGAGAACTTCGTCCCGAGGTGAATATCAGCAGTGTGCAAAATTTTGAGCATGCCAAATATCCTTTTATGAGAAAGTCCCCTAAGATTCTTGAACCATTGTTCTCCTTGACATTGCTTCGCCCCGATAAATCGGGGCTCACAATGACTTTATTAGCCCCGAATCTTGGGGAGCAGAAAAATATCTACGATAACTGCAGTTGCTATAACGGAGAGCAAATATATTACTACCCCCTCTTTTTTCCCGCCAACAGACGATTTAGCGCATTCATGTACGCCTTGGCACTGGCAACAATGATATCAGTGTCAGCACCACGTCCAGTATAAGTTATACCATCGCTCTCTATCCGTATCAAAACCTCCCCGATGGCATCAATCCCCTCGGTAACCGATTTAACAGTGAACTCCGTGAGTTTATTAGGTATGCCAACCAGACGATTGATAGCTTTACACACGGCATCCACCGGGCCTGTCCCCAAAGCAGCATCCGCCAAACTCTGCCCATCTGGCCCGATAAGTCTGACTGTGGCCGTAGGGAGACTGTGGTCACCGCAGGAGACTTCAATATGGTCAAGATGGTACACCTCCGTAACGGTGCGCAGTTCTTCGGCTATCAGGGATTCAATATCTCGGTCTGCGATTTCCTTTTTCTTATCCGCCAATTCCTTGAAGCCTCGAAAGGCACGGTTCAAGGCTTCTTCGCTTAAAGTATAGCCAAGCTCAGATAGCCTCTCCTTAAAAGCATGTCGTCCACTCACTTTACTTAACACTAAGGTACTCGAGGGGATGCCCACCGATTTTGGATCTATGATTTCGTAGGTGATAGCCTTCTTAAGCACCCCATCCTGATGGATACCTGACTGGTGGCGGAAGGCGTTGGCGCCAATGATAGCCTTGTTAGGCTGGATGGAAAACCCGGTAAGCTCACTCACCAGACGACTTGTGCGGTAAATTTGAGTGGTATCAATATTGGTGGTGAGCTTAAAAAAGTTCTGGCGAGTTTTTAGAGCCATGACAATCTCCTCTAGAGAAGCATTGCCAGCTCTTTCACCGATGCCGTTAATAGTACATTCAACCTGCCGTGCGCCCACCCTTATTGCCTCGAGGCTATTAGCCACAGCCAACCCCAGGTCATTATGGCAATGTACACTGATCACGGCCTTGCCAATGTCAGACACGTTGTCCCGTATGCCCTGGATTAAGCCACCAAATTCCTGGGGGGTAGCATAGCCCACGGTATCGGGGATATTAACTGTGGTTGCTCCAGCATCAATCACTGCCTCCAGAATCTGGTAGATGTAAGCAGGGTCAGCTCGACTGGCATCCATCGGTGAAAATTCAACGTCATCTAAATAATTCTTAGCTCGAGCCACCATTTCTTGAGACATCCTCAGCACCTCATCCCGGCTCTTTTTAAGTTGATGGGCAAGGTGAATATCCGAGGCTGAAAGAAAGACATGAATTCGAGGATGTTCGGCTTCTTTAACCGCCTCCCAGGCCCTGTCTATAGCCTTAATATTGGCAAGGGTCAGAGCACAAATCGTAGGACGCTTAAGCTTCTGGGCAATAAGACGGACAGCCTCAAAATCTCCAACTGAGCTGGCAGGAAAGCCCGCTTCAATAACATCAACGCCAAGTTTATCCAACTGCCTGGCTATTTCCAGCTTTTCCTGGAGATTCAAGCTCGCTCCCGCGGCTTGCTCGCCATCTCGTAAAGTAGTATCGAAAATGATAACCTTTCCCATGATTCTCTCCTTCAATAAAATGGGTAATTCCCTCTACTTCTCCGGCGAATTTTATCCTGATTTCTCATTCCACTTCTACTTTCCTAAATCCAGATAACACATAAAGAAGCACATGGTCTTCGAAGCCCTAGCCAAGAGGTCCTTTTTTCAGTTATGATACAGCAAATAACATCCGCACCCAAAAAGCCTGCCTGTACCCACACAGCAGATTAGTGCTTGTAAGGAGACAGTGATAAATAGGATAAACACCAAAGACAAATTTGTCAACAACGACTAGATAGAGATATACTTCAGCACTAAGAAATTAAACACACAGGGAGAAGAAGGCTATTCCATCCTGGCAGTAACTTTAAAAATGATACTAATAATAGACAACTATGATTCCTTTGTTTACAACCTGGCCCAATGCGTGGGGGAGGTGGGCTGGGAACCAGTGGTCTATCGCAACGACCAGATTACCTTAGCTCAAATCGAAGAGCTAGCCCCCAGCCATATCATTATCTCACCAGGACCCTGCACACCCCTGGAAGCCGGCATCTCCGGTGAGGTCGTGCAGTGCTTTGGAGGGAAAATTCCCATACTGGGAGTATGTTTAGGACATCAATGCATTGGCTACGCCTACGGCAGCAGAATCGGCCGAAGCTGGCCAGTCCACGGCAAGACCTCTCTCATCCAGCACGACGGCAAAACTATCTACCAATGCTTACCCAATCCCTTTCCGGCAACACGCTACCACTCTCTAATTATCGAAGCTGCAAATCTTGCAGCCTGTCTCGAAGTCACTGCCAAAACTCCTGAGGGCATAATAATGGGGGTGAGACACCGAGATTATATAGTGGAGGGAGTCCAGTTTCATCCCGAATCCATCCTCACCAAAGTAGGACACGATATTTTGACTAACTTCCTTCGTTTTACCCGCCCACTCTGGAGTGAAAGTCAAATGCCAAATCCGAAATGCTAAACAAATGCAAAGCACGAGTGACAGAAACTCAAAACTGTTTAGACCCTTTGGGTTTTGGTCATTTGATAATTGTTTCGAATTTGGTGCTTAGGATTTAGGATTTTTCTAAACGTGGCAGAAACTATTTATCTCAACGGCCGACTTATCCCTCGCTCTATGGCTAAGCTATCTCCCTTCGACCATGGCTTCCTCTACGGATACGGGCTATTCGAGACCATGCGGGCTTACAACGGCCATATCTTTCGCCTCGACTCTCATCTCACCCGCCTTCGCTGCTCTGCTGAGAGCATCGGTCTGACACGTAGTATCCTGAGCACAGATGAGGGGAAGCAATCTTTGAAAGCTGCTTGCATGGAGACCCTGGAAGCCAATAAGCTCAAGGATGCCCGCATAAGGCTCACCATTTCAGCAGGAGAAGGCGGCATGACGCCTGACCTAGGTACATGCTCTAGCCCTACCGTCTTAATCACCGCCCGAAACCTTGTTCGCCCGCCACCGGAGAAATATGAATCAGGCTTTAAAACAGTGCTATCCTTCCTGCGCCGCAATAGCCACTCGCCCTTATCTCGACTAAAATCCACCTGCTATATGGAAAATATCCTCGCCCGCATGGTAGCCAGGGCTGCCGGATACGATGAAGCCATCTTGCTCAACGAACGGGGCTACTTAGCCGAAGGCAGCACCAGCAATATCTTCCTGGTCAAGAAGTCCCCCTCCCCCGAAAGAAAAGGGCGGGTGAGGGTGCTCATCACACCCTCCCTGGAAAGTGGCGTCTTGCCCGGAATCACCAGAGAAGCGGTTTTGGAAATAGCTCGGGCTTCAAACATCGAAACCCAGGAAAGGCAGGTGGAGTTAAAAGAGCTAATTGAGGCTGAAGAAGCATTTATCACCAATTCCATACTGGAGCTTATGCCCCTGACCTGGTTTGAGGGCAAGCCCATCGGCTCAGGCAAAGCCGGCCAGCTAACCAAAGAGTTGCTGGCTGCTTATAGAAAAATTGTAGACGAAGCAGTAAAATAGTGAG
>Ga0209121_10004031_pt1 | contig 13892 bp, 9 predicted proteins | sample Cruoilmetagenom3_FD_187292 | JGI IMG/M metagenome (GOLD analysis project Ga0209121, IMG submission 187292) | Oil polluted marine microbial communities from Coal Oil Point, Santa Barbara, California, USA - Sample 3 (SPAdes) (version 2) | ecosystem: Environmental > Aquatic > Marine > Oil seeps ...
TTCATCTCGGTCAGTTCCGGGGCCGTCACCGGCGCGCGCCCGGCAACGATCTGTGCCGTCTGCGCCGCGCGTTCCAGCGGGCTGGACCAAAGGTCGCCATCATCCCATGGGGCGGGCAAGGTGAACCCGGCCAGATCGGCGCGGGCCTGATCGTCCAGCGCAATGTCGCTGCGCCCCTGTATGCGGCCCATGCGGTTCCAGTGCGTGTGGCCATGGCGCAAAAGGGCAAGACGGATCATCGACGGTTCTCCAACAGGGGGGACACGGCGGACCAGAAGGTCCGGGTGGCCGCGTCAGTCAGGTGGTTCTGCGCGATCCGGTTGCGGGCGGCGCTTCCCTGACGTTGGCGTGCGTCGCTATCGCTCAGCAAGTGGTTCAAAACCGCGGCCAATGCCTCTGGTCCGGCCTCGGGGGTCGGGTGGCTGCCGGACAGCAACACGTCGCGCACACCGGGCCGGTCCTGCGCCAGCACCGGCAGACCCGCAGCCTGCGCTTCGAGATAGACCATGCCATAGGCTTCGTTCACACCGGGCCAGAAAAACAGGGCGGCGCGCGCATAGGCCCGCGCCAGACCGGCCCGGTCAAGTTGGCCCAGAAAGGTGACCCGGGGGGCAAACGGGGCCATCAATGCCTCAACCTCGGGCCTTGCAGGGCCGTCCCCGGCAATTTCCAGATGCCAGTCGCCGGATAATGCGCCAAGCGTGTCGGCAATGATCCGGTACGAGGCGAGCTTGGCACCTTCGCGCATCATGCCAACGCTCAACATCGGGCCGGTATGACAATCGGCGGGCGCAAGCAGGGTGCCACTTGGCAGGAAGGGGCGCAGGTGGACCAGGCTCTGGTTTGCCACGCGGTCGCGGGAAATGGTTATGAGGTCCAGCTCGGTCAGGTAAAAGATCACGTTGGCGGCGTCGCTGGCAGCCTCGGCGGCGGCGGCGTATCTGGCCCAGGGGCCGCTCAGGCGGCTTCGGGCGCGGGTGGATTCGATCTGGACATAAGGAAGGCCAAGAGCGCGGCAGACGGCGGGTCCGATCAGGTCGGGGGCTTTGTAGTAATTGTGGTAGGTGACCCAGAGGCTGGTACCGCCGTCTGCCAGCGTGGCGGTCAGGCGATCAATCTCGGTCCGCGCCCGAGAGCACATTTCACCCTGATATGCGGCGTCACCAGCACGGTCATGAACCCGCAATTCCGACACCAGATCGACCGTTGCACGGGCACCGATTACCGTCATCAGGCTGCGGGCCATTTCCCGGTCGCCGGATGGCACCGGATGGGTTGGCGGCTTCATTGGCGCATAAAAGGCAACCTGGGTCATGCGCTCAGATCCCGGCGCACAATTGGCTCAGGCGCTCGGACAACCGCCGGATACCGGGGTCCATGCCAAATTCACTTTTCAACCGCGCCATCGCGGCATCGGCCATGGCCGAAGCACTGGCCGGGTCGTCGGCCAGTGACACAATCGCCCCGGCCAAGGCCCGGGGCGTGTCCGCGCTCAGCAGCCCATGCGTACCGGATTGGATAAACTCAGGAATGGCCGAAACGGGCGTCGACAGGATCGGCAGGCCTTGCGAAGCGGCCTCCATCAGCACATTGGGTAACCCGTCGCGGTCGCCATCGGCGGCGATGCGGCTGGGCAGGACAAACAGGTCAGAGGCACGCATGGCGGCGATCACTTCGGGTTGGTCGCAGGCCCCGCGCCAGGTTATCCGCCCGGCGATGCCTGCGGCCTGCGCCTGGGCGGCCAGTTGATCGTGCAAAGCGCCGCCGCCGATATGGGTCCAATGCCAGTTCAGGCGGTCCGGCAACAGCGCCAGCGCCTCGATCAGATGGTCAAAACCCTTTTTCTCGACCAGCCGCCCGACTGATAACAGGCGCATCACATCACTGGGTTTGCGCAGATCGCGGATCGGCGGAAGGGGGAAACGGCGCAAATCCAGCCCGTGATAAATCAGGCCGATTCGCGCCGGTTCCGCCGCCAGACCGCGCAGATGTGCCGCACCGTATGCTGTGCAGGTGGCTCCGAAAGCGGCCCCTGCGCAGTCGCAGGCGAGTTTTTCACGGATTTCCCAGTCCGGCGAAGTCCAGATGTCCTTGGCATGGGCGGAAAAGCCCCAAGGCAGGCCCCGCATAACGGCCGCATAGCGGGCAACCGAAGATGGGGTGTGCAGGAAATGCGCGTAGAGCCCACGGGTTTCAGGCGGCAATTCGGCTGCCAGAACGCAAGCCTGACCAAAGCGGCGGATGCGGTTGTGGCTGGCATCACGGGCCAGATCGGCGCGCCATATGCGATAGGCTTGACGGTAACCGGGAAGGGTGCGGGCCACGTCGCGGGCGCGGCCAACCCGGTCTGGTTCCTGATACAGGTATTCCGGCAGATAGCGCACCTTCGCGCGCAGTTTTCCATGCAGCGGATGGCGCTTTTTGTCGGTGGGAAAGCGCAGCGACCAGATATCAAACCGGTGACCGGCCTCCTCAAGCGCCACCAGTTCCTGGGCGATAAAGGTCTCTGACAGGCGCGGCCAGCCTTTGACCAGCACAGCCAGTGGCGGCGGATCATGTGTCATTCGGCGGCTTGATCCGCGCGGCCCGCCAGCAGGGCTTTGACCCGGCGAGTGACGTACTCCAGGCCGTCCAACAAGCCGCCGGTTATTGCCTGCGACGGCAGCGGCTGATCGGGCAGATTGCGGATTGCGGTGATCATCGCCTCTGGTGTCATACCATCGCGGGTCTCATCCAGCATCCGAATCAGGCCCATTTCCTCGGCCCGGCTGGCACGAATCCACTGTTCCAGCCGGGGCACCGTGCGCGGGACAATCACGGCGCGTTTGTCAAATGACAGGACTTCGCAGAATGTGTTGTAGCCACCCATTGACACGACCCCCTCGGCCCCGGCGAACAGGGTTTCTATCCGGCTTTCGAAACCCGAGGCCGTGACCCGGCCATTCAGGTTTTCGACCCTTGCCTCGAAACTCTCGCGGTCGTCCCCGGTCAGGAACGGACCATAGATCAGCACCGCGCGCGGCGCGAGATCGGGGTCTTGTTCATAGGCGGTCAGAACCAGATCGACCATCGCCTTGCCATCGCCGCCCCCACCCGGCGTAATCAGGATATAAGGTTGTTCGGGCGGCTCGCCCGTCGGGCCAAGATCGCGGCGCAGGTAGCCGGTCCAGTGCATTCTGGATTGGGCGCGATCTGAAAGGTTCAGCCCGGTAGTCGGGTCGTAAACCGACGCCAGCCCATAGACCCATATTTCGTCATAATATTCTTCGGCGGCCAGAAGCGCGCCTTTGCGTTCCCATTCGGCGGCCAGAACTTCAGGCTCGTCAAGCACATCACGCAACCCCAGTACCAGGCGGGCATGTCCGCCGGATTGCAGTTCGTCCAGTGTCGGCAGCAATTCCCCGCGAAAGCCTGTTGGTTCCTTGTCGACGATCAGAATGTCGGGCTTGTACTGCCTGACCGTAGTGCGGATCAGCCCGGCGCGCAGTTCGGTGGTTTCCTCAATCGTCATGTCCATCGTCTGGCTGGCATAGCTGCCATCTGCCAGTTTGGTGACACCCGGCAGGCGCACATGGTCAACGCGGGGCGGGAAAGTGAACCGCCCGGCCACCGGAGAGCCAGTCAGGATCAGCGCCGAGGCCGTCGGATCGGCGTAGGTGATTGCGGCGGCCAAGGCACGCGAACGTCGCAAATGACCCAACCCGAACGTGTCGTGGCTGTAAAGCATCACACGCGGTGCGCGCGTGCCTGTCGTTATCTGGTTTTGCGGAGTCGCACTGCTCATATTTGCGCCCGGTTATTGCGCCTGATTGTCAGCGCTAAAAATTCAGCAAGCGCCTCGCTACTAGTAATAAATAACACACCGTTTGAAAACCCGGATTAATGTTTTCCGTTCAATCCTGTTTTCATCAACAATTGGCGGCAACTCCTTCGGAAACGCGTGGATTCCGTCAGCACCGCCTCAATTGGGGCCATCAAAGCCAATCATCCGTCAGGAAGCACATCGGCAGGCCGATCACCCTGATCGGCCCGCCCGCATATTTGACTAAGCTGTTAGGTCAGAGAACCGATACGCGCCCGTCCATTACCACACCCGTGGCGTCTGAAATCGTTCCCATATCGCGGATCGCGGCGATGATTTCGTTGCGATAGATCAGACCGGTGTGGTCAAACGGCAGGCCGCGCACGTCATAGCCGGTCAACTCGCCCGCAACGCCGCCGGCAATTGGCTTGCCGTTCCAGGCTTCGGAAAACGCCCCCAGCGCAATGTAGCTGTTGAAGGCCATCGTGAATGCCTGATCCAGGACCTCCTCGATCGGTTTGCCCTTCAGGGTGATGTCGGTGGCCCTGGCTTTGGCCGCAGACCCGCCAAGGGCGATCTTGTAGCGGATACCGGAGGAGAACTGCAAGAAACCGCGCGACACAAAACCGCCAAGGTCTGTGCCGGCGACCTCTTCGGGGCGCAGCAGGCGTTTGGCGTTCGAGTTCAGCAAGTCGCGGATCTGGGCACCGGTAATCGTCGCCACCTCCACCGCATCGGCATAGGGCATCACGTTGAACCATTCGGTAAAGCTCAGCGGGCCATTATCGACGCCGCGTGACAATCCGGTGGCGTTGAACAGGGCGAAATCAACCTGGCCGCCGGGAAAGCTGCCGGATCGTGCAACCAGCGTGTCGTTCATGAAGTTGCCAATCGCCACTTCGCCCACGTAACGGTCGGCAAAGGTCCGGTCTGTTGAAATCAGCGTGTCATCCGCCACGGTGCCAATGATCTCGGCCATCTTGGCCTCAAGCGCCTTGATCATCGGCGCGATTGTCTTGGCCTCGAATGCGGCATCATAGTCGCCGTCTTGCTCAAGCCCGGCAAATTTGTCTTCGCCTTCCTTGACCCGGATATCGCGCTTTTTGGTAGCATGCAGCGCAACCGAGCTGAACCAGTCGTCACGCCCTTTGCCTGCGGCGATCGACATGGCAATCTCACCCAGATACTTGCCGTGTGCCTTGGCCTGGGTCAGCAACACGCCGCTGACCATGTTGTCGGCGTCAAGACCGTCGGCGTTCAGGGTGGTGTGCGAATGGCCACCCACCAGAACCACCGGCTTTTCGGTCACCGGGCCAATCGCCTCGGCGATCGAGAAATCCCCCTCGCCGATATCGCGCGCGGTGGCCGCCTTGCCCGAAGAATGCATGTCCTTGCCATAGCCACAGTGCGACAGGATCACCACCACATCCGATACGGCTTCGACCGCTTTGTAGATGTTGGCAATCGCCTGAACCGGGCTGGCGACGGCCAGTGTCGGGTCGCTTTCCTGACCGGTGCGCACGTCGACGGCGGTGGTCAGGCCGATGATGCCAACACGCAGGCCTTTGATTTCGGCCACCACGGCGGGCACGTAATCCTTGTCGCGGGTCAGATGAGCCGACCCGTGGATATTGGCCGAAAGCAACGGAAAATCGGCGTCCGCGTTGATGCCCATTTTCAGCAATTCGGCCCCGCGATCAAATTCATGGTTGCCCAGCACGCCAATGTCGACGCCCCCGGCCGAGGCCGCGCGATAGCCCGCGTCGGTCACGAATTCTTCCGGCGACCAGCCCATCAACTCGTCAAACACTGATCCGGTGTGATCATCGCCGCCCGACAGGAACAGCACGGCCTCGTTTTCGCCGGCGGCGGCACGCTTTTCCCGGACCAGCTTCACCAATTGGGCAAAGCGATGCGTGTTACCTTTCTTGCCGCTAATCTCGGTGATGTGGTTATGCATGTCGTTGAAATGCAGCACGCGCAGAACGCGTCTTGTGCCGGTTTCCAACACCTGTTCAGGCACTTGCGTGCCGGTTTCGGAAACGATGGTTGTGATGGGTCCGGCCAGTGGGTCGCCCTTGAGCAGGAACAGTTTTTCGACGGTTCCGTTCGGGTTTGGCATAGCCGGGATCATCGCCAGTTCGCCCGCGTTGGGCGTGGCGTTTGCACGGGCGACAAACACCGGCGAGATCACGACAGCCCCAGCCAGCAGGCTGGTCTGTTTCAGAAAATTGCGGCGGGTTAGATCTGATGTCACAATAATGATTCCTTGAGGTTTGAGTTCCAAGGGCACCTAGCCCGGCCAGGTGACAACCACGTGAATGCGCCATGTCGGTTTTGTAAAAGTCCGGCGCGCCAGTCTCTGAGACGATCTGTGAAAATGCGCAGCCTTCTGCCGGATGCGCGCTTTTGCGTCCGGGCCTGCCTTGCACCGTCTTTCGCGGGCAATGCATTTGCAACGGCTCAGATGCACAGGTAGCTTCTGCGCAAGGAATTGCCAAAGGATTGCCCGGTTCAATGCCCTCCAACTGTTCTCGTCTGTTTTTCCGCATTGTTCTGACGGTATGGATCGGGGTCTTTGTATCCAGTCCAGCTTTGGCGCAATTGGTTCCTGGACTGCCCGGTCAGGGGAGCGGGGATACAGAGGCCGCAAGCTCTCAAAGTGATTTGGCCGAGGCGCTGCGAGAAGCAATGCACAATGGCGTAAGCGTGGTGGTGATCGACAGCACCGGGCAGATCGTCACTGCTGCCGGACAAACGGCTGCTGACGATCCGGCCGGCGGTACGATGGACGGGGCATCCGGCCTGATGCAGGTTCAGTCCAGGGTCAGCAAATTCCGCGAAAGCCTGAAGGGACGGTTTGAGGCGCTGCCGGTTTCGCTGGTCGAAGTGGCCTATATCCTGCGCGCCACCAGCCCGGACGGGCGTATCATGACCTATGTCGAGGTGCTGGGCTGGAGCCTGCTGCTGATTTTGGGTTCGGCGCTGGTGACCCTGGAAACCTATGGCAAACGCTTTGCTCGACAGTTCACCATCGCCCGGATCAAGCAGCATCCGCAGGGATATCGCGACAAGATGCCATTCCTGACCTTCCGGTTCATGATGGGTGTCGGCGGCACTTTGATCACGATGTTTTTGTCCTATATCGCCGGGTATCTGATATTCGGATCGGTCGACGATGTGTCTGTCCAGTTCACGGTAACGGCGATCTATGTGGCCTTTTTCGCGACCCGAACCGTGTCCGACCTGTGGCGCATGGTGCTGTCACCGTATCTTGCCCAATACCGGATTCCCAGGTTTTCGGATCGCGATGCAAGGCGGCTTTATTTCTGGCTGCGCGCTCTGGCGACCTATGACATCATTTCGATCATGTTCAGCACGTGGATTGGTGATTTCGGGTTGAACTACAACGTTTACGCCATTCTTTACGGAGCCTTGGCGCTGGTCGGGGCAATTGCCAACAGTGCCATGGTCCTGTTCAATGCCAGGCCGATCTCGGCTGTCATCCGGGGGGGGGAACCCGCCGCCGAGGTGACGTATATCGCCAGGGTTTTCTCGCTGACCTGGGCACCTCTGCTGATCGCCTACATAGTGTTTAGTTGGCTCGAACTGGCCTTTGACCTGGTTCTGGAGCAGAATGTCTCGATCCCGCTGGTGGTGGGAACCTATGGTGTTTTCATGTCGGCCGTCGTGGTTTACGGCATCATCAACTATGCCATTGAACGCTATTTCGCCCGGCTGAGAAAAGTCGAGCAGATCAACAGCGAACATGCCGCCGCCGAAGCCGAAGAAAACGCGGCAGGCCCCGGCGAGACTGGGTCCGGCGAGACTGGCCCGGCCACAGCAACAAGCCACCCGATTACAACCTACGAAGCACTAGCCCGCAGGGTTGCCGGCATACTGGCCTTGGTCGCGGGCAGCTACGCGCTGGTCGTGATCTGGAACCCCGAGGCGGCGATGCTTGAAAGCTCTGGTTTGTCGCGTGGTCTGGATGTCATCGCCATTCTGTTCATCGGCTATATCCTCTATCACTTCTTTCGCATCTGGATCGACACGCGCATTGCCGAGGAAAGCGGCGATGCAGCCGACGGCGGTGAACTGGGCGACGAAGGTGGAGGCAACAGCGCCAGCCGGCTGGCAACGCTTTTGCCGCTGTTCCGCGGGGCCATCCTGGCGGTGGTGATAGTGTCGATCGGCCTGATCGCCCTGATGGAGATCGGCATCAATGTCAGCCCATTGTTTGCCGGTGCCGGTGTGGTCGGCCTGGCCGTGGGCTTTGGCGCGCAAACGCTGGTGCGCGACATCTTTTCCGGGGCGTTTTTCCTGCTGGACGATGCGTTTCGCAAGGGCGAATACATTGATCTTGGCGATGTGAAGGGCACGGTCGAAAAGATCTCGGTCCGGTCGTTCCAGCTGCGCCACCACAAGGGCGCGCTGAACACCATTCCGTTTGGCGAAATCAAGGTGCTTTCCAACTATTCCCGCGACTGGGTGATCATGAAACTGCCCCTGCGGGTGACCTATGACACGGACGTGGAAAAGGTCCGCAAGCTGATCAAGAACCTTGGCATCAGGCTGCTGGATGACCCGGTGATCGGCGCAAGTTTCATCCAGCCGCTGAAATCGCAGGGGGTGATCGAAATGCAGGACAGCGCCATGATCATCCGGGTCAAGTTCATGACCAAGCCCGGCGATCAGTGGCTGATCCGCAAGAGGGTTTACGAGGAAATCCGCGAATTGTTTGCCCGCGAAGACATCCACTTCGCCCATCGCGAGGTCACCGTGCGGCTGGCCGATGGCAAGGTTGATGACCTTAGCGAGGCGCAAAAAGAGTCGGTGGCGGGCGCGGTACAAGCGGCCATCGACGAGGAAGCTCTGGACGACAACAGCGGCGGCGGGGGAGATCGGTAGAACAATCCCCTGCCGTTTCTCGTCGGCGTGAAATAGCAGGCTTTGCAATTAGCATTCGGAAAGGGTTGTTTGCATCAACCCCTGGATTTAGAGCGTTTCGCCTGCCGCACCATCGAAACTGTATAGAGCACCAGTGCGACCCAGATCATCGGAAAGGCAAGCATCTGCGCCCGCCCGAACTCTTCCCCGAACACAAACACCGCGAACAGGAAAATCATCGTCGGGGCGATATATTGCATGATGCCGATGGTCGACAGGCGCAACAGCTTGGCCCCGTTGGCATAAAGCATCAGCGGCGTCGCCGTTATTGCGCCGCAGCCGAACAGCAGCCAGGTGTCCTCGGGTATACCTTTCAGAAAATGCCCCTGCCCGGTAATGGTCAGATAGGCAAGATAGGCCAGTGCCGCCGGCGTCAGCAGAAGCACCTCCAGCAGAAAACCCTGATTGGGACCAATCGGCAGCGATTTCTTCAGATAGGCATAAAACCCCCAGGTAAACGTCAGGCCTAGCGCCGTGAGAGGCAGGTGCCCAGCCTCCAATGTCAGTACCACCACCGCCACCGTCGCCAGGGCAATGGCCAGCCATTGCATCCGGCTCAGGCGTTCACCCAACAGGGCCGACGCCAGAAATATGCTGAACAGCGGGTTGATATAATATCCCAGCGCGGCCTCCAGCGCCCGCCCGGTTGCAATGGACCAGACATAGAAACCCCAGTTGATCGATATCAGCACCGCCGTCAGCGCCGCCATGCCCAGCATCCGGGGCGACCGCAGGGCGGCCGGGATATCGCCCACCCGACCGATTGCCCACAAAACGCCCCCAGCCAACGGCAACGACCAGATCACCCTGTGGGCGATTATTTCGGTCGGCGAAATGTGCGACAGCGCCTTCATGTACAGTGGCAACGTGCCCCAGATCAGATAGGCAGACAGCGCAAAGGCAAAGCCCTTTGGGGTGTCCTCATTGATGGCCATGTCTGCTTTTCCCGCCGCCAGATTTCAACTTGAGTAGGGATCAAGTGAATCGCGCAAACCATCCCCAAGGAAGTTGAACGCCAGCACCACGATGATGATCGGCAGCATGGGCAGCGCCGTCCACGGATAAATCTCGATCGAGGCCAGGTTTTGTGCGTCATTCAGCATCAACCCCCAGCTGACCGCAGGCGGGCGCAGGCCCAGGCCGAGGAACGACAGCGCCGTTTCGCCCAGGATCATTGCCGGGATCGACAAGGTGGCGCTGGCGATCAGATGCGACATGAAGTTGGGCAACAGATGTTTGCTGATCACCCGGGATGAACCGGCCCCCATCATTTCGGCGGCCTTGACGTATTCCTCTTCGCGCAGGCTCAGGAATTTGGCCCGCACGGCGCGCGCCAACCCTGGCCAGTCGAGTATCCCCAATATCACCGAGATGATGAAAAACACCGCCACCGGCCCCCAGTTTGACGGTACTGCCGCAGACAATGCCAGCCAAAGCGGCAGCTCGGGCAACGACCGCAGAATTTCGATCACCCGGTTGATCACCCAGTCGATTCTGCCGCCGAAGTATCCGGCAATGCTGCCAAATCCGATACCCATGACGAACGAAACGGTAATGCCGATCAACCCCACAGTCAGCGACAGTTGCGCCCCGTAAGAGATCCGCGAAAACACATCCCGGCCAAGCCGGTCCGACCCCCACAGGAATACCGTCGCCCCGTCCGGCGCACAAAACAGATGCCGCTTGGTTTTGAACAGCCCAGACAGCCGATAGCTGCTGGCCTCGCAGAAAAACTCCAGCTTCATGGGGCGGGTTTCATCCGGGACGAATACCCATTGGAAGGTTTCCAGATCGGCCTCTGAGGTGATGGGATAGACAAACGGACCGATGAATTCACCTTCGTGTACCCAGTTCACCGCCTGGGGCGGTGCATACAGGTGGTCTGAATGGCGTTCGTTCGGCGTATAGGGCGCGATGAACCCGGCAAAAGGGATCAACGCATAGGCAATCAGCAACAGGATGCCCGAGATCAGACCCAATCGGTGCTGTTTGAACTTACGCCAGACCAACACCATGTTGGGCGCGTCCAAATCGCGCCGCTCAAGTGTCTGAAGGCTGGCATCCGGATCATAAGGTGCATCATCGACATAGCGGCCATCGGGCAGTTCGGTCATGTCTCGCGCCCTTCATATTGGATGCGCGGATCAAGCAGCACCAACAATACATCCGAAATCATCGTGCCCACCAAAGTCAGCAGCGCCACGAACATCAACACAAACCCCGAAAGAAACAGATCCTGCGTTTTTAGCGCCGTCAGCAATGTCGGGCCGATTGTTTGCAACCCCAGCACGACCGATACCAGAACCGACCCCGAGACCATCGACGGCAGCAGGTTGCCGATATCGGCGACAAACGGGTTGAACGCCATGCGCAGCGGATATTTGGTCAGCATCCGCGCTGGTCCCATGCCCTTGGCGATGGCGGTCTCCACGTAAGGTTTTCCCAGTTCGTCCAGCAGGTTGGCCCGCAGGCGCTGCATCATCGCCGCCGCGCCCGAGGTGCCGATCACAAAGGTGGGCACAATCAGATGCACCAGGATCGACTTGACCTTGTCCCAGCTCATCGGCTCGCCTTCGTAGACCGGGTCCATCAGCCCGCCAATGGGCAGGTCGAAATATTTGTGCCCGTAATAGAACATGATCAGCGCCAGCAGAAAGTTGGGCGTCGCCAGCCCCAGATAGCCGACAAATGCTGAAGAATAATCGACCCAGGTTTTCGATTTCGCCGCGGCCAGAACCCCCAAGGGCAAGGCGACCATATAGACGAACAGAACCGCCGCCAGATTGACCAGCACTGTCAGCCAAAGGGAATCCCCGACAATCTCGGCGACCGGGCTGTCAAATTCAAACGACCAGCCGAAATTGCCCTGAACAAGCCCGGAAAAACCGTGCGGGCCGGGGATGAAACCGATCCAGATCAGGTATTGCTGGTAAAGCGGACGATCCAGCGCATATTCGGTGCGCAGAAACTCCGCCTTGGCCACGCCTGCGGATTGCCCGGTGGCGCGCAGTTCGGATATCTGATTGCTCAGATAATCGCCGGGCGGAAGGTTGATGATGGCAAACACCAGCAACGACACCACAAGCAGCGTCAGCAGCATGGTGGCAAAGCGATAAAGCGCATAGCGCAATATGGCCATCAATTGCCTCCGTCGTCAGAGAAAAAGAACTCGTCAGGACGGTGTATGCCGAAATGCGCGCCCGGATCCCAGGCCCAGATGCCCTTTTTCGGCACGTTGCGCAGCTTGAGATTAACCACAACCGGCTGCGGGGCCTCGGCCAGAATGCCGATACCATAGACCTGATCCGCATGAATTTCCAGCATTTCGCGCCACGATGCGTCTCGCTCTTCTTCCGATGTGGCGCGGTCCCAGATCAGCGCCAGATCCATCAGGCGTTGTGCCTCGGGCAGGTCAGGTGCCTCGCCCACTTCGCCATTGGTTTGAAAGTGCTGGCCCCATTTGGGCCAGGCAAAGAACTCCTGATAGCGCGGTGCCAGATAATCAGGCGAGGTATAGGCCTGCGGGATGCCATTGTCCCAGCCGAACCAGACCGCCGCCATGGTGGTGCCGGCATAAATCCGGTTGCGCAGAATGTCGCGGTCCAGCGGGCGCATCACCAGTTTCACGCCAATCTCGCGCCAGTTGTCGGTGATGATTTGCAGCGCGTTCTCGACCTCTTGCCGCTCGCCTGCGGTTTCGATGACGATCTCCAACGGCCGGCCGTCGCGCAGTTGGCGAATGCCGTTGCCCGTGCGCGCGCTCAGCCCGGCCTCGTCCAGCAAGGCATTGGCCTGACCAATGTCATAGGCTGCCCAGGCATCGCGGTTGGCCTGATCAAAAAACGGGCTTGAGGGCAGGACGGTCATGGCACCGGGTTTGGCCAGCTTGAAATACAGCGCTTTGTTGATCGTGTCGCGATCAATGGCGAGACTCAGGGCGCGCCTGACCCGTACATCGCGCAACACCGAGCGCCAAGTGTCGTCATTATAGTTCAGGTTGGGATAGATTGCGATCTGCGATGCCGCGCCATTGCTCCACAGGTAGGTCTTGTAGTTGCCGCCATCTGCCTCGCCCTTACGCAGGATGGCAATGTCGCGAAAATCAAGCCCCCGGCTTTGCAGGTCGGACTCGCCGGCGTTGGATTTGGCCGCGACCAGCCCGCCGCCGACGATCTCCATTTCGACAATGTCGATATAGGGCAACTGAACGCCGTTCTCGTCGATCCGGTGGTAATAGGGGTTGCGCACAAACAGGTGGCGGATCTTCTTGCCCGAGGTCGAATTCATCCAGGGCTGCAATGTGGGCAGCAGGTGATTGTCGAACTTGTACATGTTGTCGCGTTTGTTGTGCAGCGCGGCCCAACTTTTTACTCTCACCTCTTCGACGGCCTCGGCCAGTGAGGCCGGATCGGCGTAATCCTCGTGGAATTGTTTCAGGAAATGCGCCGGGCGATAGATGAACGGTGGGCGGGCCTGTGCCAGTGTTTGCAGAAAATTCGGATTTGGATTGTCCCAGGCATAGATCACCGTTGTCTCGTCCGGAAAGGTGACAGTCGGCAGCTTGCCCTCGATGCGAAGGAAATCGGGCGGGCCGGATGGGCTGAGCTTGTCATTGTTGGCCACGTCCTGCCACCAATAGGCAAAATCGGCCGAGGTGAAGGGGTGGCCGTCAGACCAGCGGTGGCCGGGGCGCAAATGCAGGGTGAACGTCTTGAAGTCCTGATGTTCATAGGCCGCCAGAATATCCGGCATCAGTGTATAGTCGTGATCATACCCCACCAGCCGGGCATAGCCGTAAACCACCATCTGCCGGATGTCCTTGGAGCGGGTAATCATGGTGTTCAGCGTGCCCCCCTGATGGCCCGGCACCCGGCCCCTGGCGGCCAGATCCGCGATCAGAGGTTGCGAAGGAAGGCGTTCGGTCACCGGGGGCAAATCGCCTCGGTCAACCTCGGCTTGCCAAAAACCTGATTCCTGCAATGTGGGGTTTGCAGATGCCGCAAACGGGGCAACCGCACCCAGCAATAGAAATGGGATCGTCAGGAAAGATCGCGGGAAATCATACATGGCAACGCACCTTGTGGCCTGGTTCCAGTTGGGTCAATGACGGTATCGACGTTCCGGAAAACCGAAATGCCTC
>Ga0209121_10004032_pt1 | contig 13891 bp, 9 predicted proteins | sample Cruoilmetagenom3_FD_187292 | JGI IMG/M metagenome (GOLD analysis project Ga0209121, IMG submission 187292) | Oil polluted marine microbial communities from Coal Oil Point, Santa Barbara, California, USA - Sample 3 (SPAdes) (version 2) | ecosystem: Environmental > Aquatic > Marine > Oil seeps ...
CATAAGGAAGCCCTCAGCTCCAACACGCCTCTTCATCTGGCTAAAGTGCCCCTCACATGGGGCTCTGTCACCGTAGCCACATACCTTCCGCAGATACGGATTCCTCCTGAGCCGCTTCACCAGGTCCTTGATGTACGGTATATGTTCCAGCTGCTTCAGCATCAATGCCTTCAGGTCCCATTCAGGGTTGTAGACCACGGGTCTCCCCGGCCCATAGCTATGTAAGCCAGTCCAGAGGATGGAACGGATAGGAGTTAAATCCAAGCACTCGAATAATACCTTGGGAGAACCTGCTTCCATCCCTGTTCATTCAAAAGAAGCAGGTCTCCCACATAAAACATGAATTATTGAATTAGCCTGCGCGCGCTATTTAGTGCAGAATGATGAAGAAGAGCTTTAGTCTGTTTTGGAACTAAGATCTATTCTTTTGATAACTTTGTTTAGTGGGCTTTTGCATTCTATTCCGTAGATCCTAGATCCGCCTATGATTGATAGAAGTTCTGGATTCTTCTCTATGTCCATGGTTTTGTGGATCGCGAGGCATATTTGCGGGTTGTCGGGGTCGCTTGCTATTGCTGTGAGGTATTCTATGAAGGTCTTGATGTGGTTGGTGTCGTATCGGTCGGTGGCTTCGTCGAGGACGACTGGTAGGTTAAAGGTTTTTGCCAAGGCCATCATTATGCCTAGGCTGATAGAGGCTCTCTGGGATCCTGATGGATGCGTTATGGGCTGGTCATTTAAGGTGTTTCTAAACATGGCCTTGCCGATGTGTTCGAATTTTAGGCTTTCATCTGCTAGTATTCTCTGGTAGGCTTCTTTTACCTCCACTTCTATACTTTCAGCGAGTCTTTCGGTGATGGTCTCTAAGTCTGTCTTTTCATAGATTGGGTCGAAGATCTCTTTCAATACGACTATGAGGATGTTCAACAGTTTGATGGCTTTCAGCTTTCGTTCTAGATCTTGGACTTCCTCTAGGTGCTTGTTAATCCAGTCGCGAGTGTCTTGGCATATCTGCTTAGTCTCTATTAGCTCTTCGATTTTTCTGGTAAGTGCTTCGATAATTTTGTCAATCTCTTGTTCTGTAATCTTTTTCCTAATTTTCATTTCCGGAAATTCTTTCAGTTTTTCTTCTAAGTCCAGTCGAAGGGTATTTTCCGCGTCTTTTATGGCTTTGCTGAGCTTTCTAAGCGAAGGCTCGAAGGCATCTTTCGTAGATAGATCGATCTTTTGTGGTTTGAAAGCGAAGATACTACACAGTGAGCCGTACTTTTGGTTCCAAGTAATTTGGATGTCAGCGAGTTCCTTTGAGTTTTTTCTTCTTTTTTGTTCCAATTTATCTGCTTCTTTTTGAAGAGTAGGGACAAGCTTTTCTAAGTTTTGATGGATTTCTTGGGCTTTCTTCCTGTTTTCCTTGGCTTTTTTAAGTTCATTTATCGTGCTTGTTAGCGCTTTCAGCTGTGTTTTCACTAACCTGCTAATCTTAGCGATCTTTTGTTGGGGTCTGTGCGTAACTGGAGTGGAATGGATCTTCATGTACTGCGGTTTCTTAATGAGGGTGTCAATGGGAATGCTGACTTGGGCCTTCTCTTCTTCTTCCAAGTATGAGATAACAGCTTTATCGCCAAGGGGTTCCTCTGAAGGAGATCTAAGAGCTGATCTCAATTTCTTGAATGAACTTATTGATGAAGCCAGACCTTCAAATGTTACATCATATTTCTTCAAGATTGCCTTGGCTTGTTTCAACAGTTTTTTTGCCTTTCTGAGGTGCCTGAAGATCGAGTGAACCTTTTTGGGCTCATCTAAGGTTTCGTAGTTGAACTTCTCATAGTCTTTCGGAGGCTTGAAATCGATAAAAGCATCAACGTTGTCCACGTTTGGCAGATTCTGAAACGAATTAGCCCATTTTTCCATCGTTGTTTTGGACCCCTCGAGAACCAAGGTCTGCTCAACTTTATCTTCGACTTCGTCTCTGTTTTCCAGTTCTTCAACGAGTTCTTGAACTCGCTTCATTTGATCTCTAATGTCCTCGTTGAGTTCAGTTATGAGATTTTCAGTGTTTTTTGTCTCTTCAGGGATTTTTTCTAGGGTGTTTTCTACTTCCTTTAGAGAGGCTCTCAGATTTTGTTGAATGTCTCTTGAAAAGATTTTGTTTATTTTGTCAGCTTCTTTTGGAGATATTTCGGTGAGTTCTTTTTGAAGTTTCTCGAGTTGAGTGTTGTGTGATTCTTTCTCCAAGATGAGAATGTTGTTCATTGTTTCTAGGTTTTTAAGGTATTTTCTTACGTTGTCTCTTATTGTAGAGATTGTTTGAGAGATTACCTTGGGTATGGTTACGATTTCTTTGTTTATCGTCTTGGAGAAGTTTCTGACGTTGGATGGGGCGATTAGTGTATCTAATATTTCAGGGTATATGCCGATTTCGATCATTTTGTTGGCTATTTCAGTGACCCCGTATAGGTCCAGCCTTTTCCAGTCAAGCCCTTCCAAGAACTCTCTCAGTTCCTTGTCTTCGTGAGCAGGGACTGACTCGGCTTCCGTCGCGTACAGCTTTTGTGTTTGGCTTACGTTGCCGGAAGGGGTGCGTTTGAATGCGTAGGTTAATCGGTATAGTTTCCTGTCTTGAGAGAGGTATATGTTTGTGGTTCCTTCTTTGAGTGGCGACAGTAGCATTTCGTCTTTGGTTAGCCTTTGTTCTTCTGAATATGTTCTTTTCCTTTTTCTGGGGTCTTTTGGTATAAGGCAGTATCTCAGGGCATTTACTATGTTGGTCTTGCCAGCTAAGTTTTCTCCGTAGAAGATGATGGGTTGGCCTTTCAGGAAGTTTATTGTTCCCTTGAGGCCTAGGATGTCTTCGAAGTTCATCAATAGTAGTCTCATTTTCTCACCTTACCGATGAATTCGGATAGGTTGTCTTTGAATCCTTCTGGCTCGTTGATTCCTACATTATCGACTAGTACTCTCAACGTTTCGTCGAAAAGAGTGTTGAGTCTTGATCTGAGCTTGCTTGGTGGGTTTTGAACAAATTCAGGTTGTAGGAGGCTTTGAATAAGGGCTTTGACGGTTTTCTCGTCGATTTCGGTTGTGGCCTTCGCGCTTATTGTTGCCGATATCGCTGATGAGAGATTTTCGATTTCTTCCATTAGTCCTTCGACTGTTAGGATTGGCGGGGCCACCGCCCTTCCTGCTACAGTTATAGTCTTTGGTTGAGTTTTGTCGCTTCTTATTTCATCTATCCATAGATCTGGATATTCGCGTGGAACATCCTTTAGAAAGTAGGTTGAGAAGGTGATTTGTCCGTAGACTTCGGGGAGTATTATCAGATCTTCCTTGTCAGGCCTTGAATCTATGCTGTGTAGGATTGATCTTAGCCGCTCTCGGGTCGTCTGCAGGTTGAGGTCTGTCACATCCAGCCGGATTTCGACTATCTTCTTTGATGGGTTGACCCTGTGGAGTTGGAGTTTACCATTGTCTGTGTTCAGTGTAACATAACCAAAGGGTGAGTCTCTTTTTATGAAGGTAGCTTCGTCGTTTTTTGAGGGCCAGTCATATTGTTCTATCCAGTATTTGCCTATTGCGAGGCGGGATGGAAGAAGAGAGGGAAGAGAAACTACGTTTTTCAGACCATATACTTTCTTGTCGAAGTAGTGCATGTGTCCGTTTAGAATCCATTGAAAGGTTGCTTTGAGAGATTTGACTATTTCTTTTGGAATGGCGTCTTCTATTTTGGCAATGGTCTCATGACAGATAAGAATAGTCTTTTTGTTTGTATGCTCTTTTGACTCGGATGAGAGTTTCTTTGATATCTGTTTTAGAGCTTCGGTGCTGTACCATCCTGTCTCATAACGGGTGTTCATAAGGAAAAAGGTGCAGTCATCCATTTCTCTCCATTGATCGCCGTCATAATGAAAATTTTCCACTGTTTGATCTAAGCCAATTAGAATTTCCTCTTTTTCATGGTTTCCCCGGATGGCGTAGATTGGTTTATTGAAATCTTGTAGTAGCTTGCGTATTTTTATCATGTAGCCTTCGCCCTCATAATGTCGTACATAGGTTCTCAATGTTTTCTTGCTGTCAAAGAAGTCTCCAGCAACTAGAAGCGCGTCGGGTTCATCTTTGCTTATCTCGTTCAAAATCGTTTCAAAATCAGCCAAGGAATCGTATCTTTCAACAAAAGTTTGAAAAAGATGACCATCACTTATTACCGCTAATTTCAAAAGAGACCCCCATATGCGCCCGCATGCAGGTCGCTGCAATGCACAATTTGTATCGACAAACTATTCACCGGGGCTTTTGAAGTCTCCAAGCCTCAGGATATACCCTATCATAAATATGCGCGCGCGCTCTAAGTTTATCGTACAACATTTTGTAAAACCGCTGTCAACAATGTTATTCGCCTTTTATTGTCCTGTTGAGGGTTTGCAGCTCTTTCCTCAATCTTTTCTCATCCCAGTTATTATCACAACATTTTTTTATGAGGTTCTTGAGAATTTCGTGATTCCTCCAAATATTCTTATATTCCAGAATATCAAACCAGCGGGACCATGTCATTCCTTTATGAAACACCAGCTTCTTGGGGATTTTGGATAAATTGTACATGTGTCTTGGGTACCGGGTTATTTTTTCAACAGAGGGATTTCTCTTGGGATCCACTCGAAGGTCCTTAAACAGACGCTTGAAGGCCTCTCTCTTGGATTTTTCGTCTTTTAATTTTAATTTGTCCACAAATTGGAGGATTTTTCCTAGCTCATACCATCTTTTTAGGGTATTTTTACTGCTCGATGCCTTCTGAATAAAATTCTTTATCTCAACAGACTTCTTTTCAATTATCCTATCATCTTCTTCGGCGGTCAGAGCAATCTCCACGAGATCTTCTAATGAACCCTTTCTTAAATCAATCTCAATCAGTTCAAGATTGTGTTTTTTTCCCTCACCATCTATATATACTCTTTTCATTTTTCTTTTCGACATTATATCACACCTCCTTTTAAATAAGCCGCCCACATCTCATCAAAAAGATCTTTGGCTCTTTTGATTTCGTCAATATCATAATCTATCGATTCGTCCGTCCACCAGTTTATACTTACCTCCCGTATCGCTTCGTGTAAGGCTATGTTTATGATTATAGGTTCCAGTTTTTTGGCTTTCTGTCTCTTAGTGAGCTTACCGGAACCCCATATCATATCAATTTCGGGATACGCTGTATTTATTACCAATTCACCTCTGCTGTTGATGGGTAAATTCCTTAAATTTGTTTTTGGCCCTCCCAGAGGACCAAATAAAAGTTTTCTCAACCACCCACCACCAGCAGGTGGGGGGTCACGTCCAAAGTAAAAAACAGCGGTCCTCCTGTGCAGAAGGGTTTTCTTCTTGTCTCTTATCTCCGCCTTCAGCAAATATTTCCCTTTGGATAGCGTCATACTTGAGAAATTTACTTTAGGAAAAACTAATGTTTTTTTAGAATTAGGGTCCACCCTCAAGTTATTGATATTATAAGACCAAAAAACCATACCAGTTGAGCAATCTATACGAGCCTTTAAATCAACTGTGGCGGGTTTTTTCATTCTATTTCCCACGGCACCGTTTATTACCATCACATCTTTTGCATCAAATCTTTTACTGGAACCCAGATAACCCCACGGTGATATATGAACAGGTGGAAGTGGCTTTCCGGGCGGACCCGGGGGCCTCTTTCCGGGACCAAGACCTGTAAGGTGTTCTTCAACCAGCTTGTTTACAGTTTTTACGATTTCATCGAGTTTCATCGGGATAGGTTCCAATTTTTTTCCTTTTAGGTATCTCGACAGAAACTCCTCGGCCAAGCTATCAATTTTTTTTCTTAAGTTGACCCAAACCCTCTTGCGAGCTTCAAACCCCTCATGATTCGCCAGTTCAATCTCCCACATTTCCTCGTCCAGACGATCATCCATCATGCAGTACCCATAGACCTTTTCTCTGATATCTTCCGAAATTGAAGATGGTAATGGATGCCTACAAACCGTCATCCCTCCTCTTTGAATTGCGATTCCACGGAGCGAATCTGGTATGGGTTCCTTTGCCAATACAATTTTCAATTTTCTGATTTTTCCGTATCCAGAACCAATTGGAACATGTTCATGTACAACCCCGTCCCGCTGGAGTGGTAATTTTGGCAAACCAATTTTTGTTGCTTTTCGATTGATTCTCACTTCAATGTCGATATCATAATTTCGGATCAATTCCCACCAAGATTCTGAAAGCTGTCTGGGAAGATAACCATTAACTATTTCATCTACCAGTTCTTTTTTAACATTCAGAATCCATATTCTTGTACCGACATGGCTCAGCTTGGATAATGATGGAAAGTAGTCTTCAATCAGCTTCAAATTACCGTCAGGTTTTTTCACCCAAGCCGGATCCGTCCGGCTTGGCTTATCGCCCAATTGTAGGTAACCGACATTAGTTCTTGCAGAGTATTGGTATGTTCCCCCGGCATCAATGGACTCTGTTAAAGTACGATTTGTAGATGAGAAATATAGAAAAAGTGTTTTTCCCTGCCCCCAGCGTCCTATACCTCCGTGGTAATCGCCTTTGGTGGTATGCCAGTGCGCGTGAAATGCTTCCCACCTCCTTTCATCCATACCTGTGGTACCAAAGTCTTCAAGCACAAGAACATTTTTATGGCCATCTATCTCCCTGAAAAACTTATAAACCATTCTGAAGCCGGTACCCTTTTTTCTATATTTTCGGGCTTCCCAAGAATTCTGCATCGAGTCTTTGGCAATGCCCCTGATTTTATCCTCGTACTGTTTTGATATTATTTCATCCAACTTGGTAAGATCCGCTTTTATGGGTCTCATACTTTTACCTCAACTTTTTCGTTTCCAACCCACGAATGAGCGTATAATCATTCCTTTTATTTCTCACCACTCCAAGTTCCCTCAGAAGCGCAATTTTGCTGGCCGAAAAAGTTCTGGCAAGATTTGCAATTTGCTTTTTCAGTTGCTTGGGTTTTCCGCTCTTTCTGCTCCAGCTCTTAACATAATTTATGAAGCGCCTGTCATTTTCAAACCAAGACCAGAGCTCTTCCTTTCCGTTATGGCCTTTCTTAAGGAATTCATACACGTCCTTAAGAATGGAATACTCCCCGAATCCATCTTTATTGATCTTTTTCAGAAAGTCAATGATCCACCTTCTCTCATTCTCTCCGAGAACCTGTCCCATGCTGGCGGTATCAAAGAGGGGGTTTTTCAGCCTTGCAAACTCAAGTCCCTCTCTAGTAATTGTTATGTACACCTTATTCCAGTCGTTAGGAGCATACGGCATGCTGCTATAATCCAATGAAGATTTCGTGATTTTTATGAGCCCCATTTCCTGCGCTGGGATCAGGAAATGCCATACAAATCTCCCAATTGCGGTATCCTTTTTTGTGAGGGGAAACCCCCGGTACTTGCTCAGTTGCTTGTTATTTATTTTTGTCCTCCTGAAGATTTCCGTACACTTGAAAACAAATTCCCTAAGATTCACGGAATCCTTTTTGTTTTCTGACAGATAGTTTGCAAGAATCCTTAGAGCGGCCTTTACGGGAAAAAATGAATTAAACTGGCCCCATGTTCCCACAAGCTGGATTTGTTTATCGCCAGCCCCTCCATATCTCATGATGCTGCCATCCTCAAGCCCTTCGATTTTCTCTGGGATTGACAGATAATCTTGGCCGGTTGGGGCTTTTTTACCTCTAATTTCAAATGACGGCTTGATCTTCTCTTCTTCCAGAAGGGCACTGATCAGCGCAAAAATCTTTTCCTTGTTTTCCTTCGTAATTTCAATCCTTAATTCCATTTTATATCATATATTTTATGGGGGTAACGTATTTAAATATGTTTCGTTATACATTTTAGAATATTAGTATATAACAGGGCTTTAAAAGACCATATCATATATCTTATTATATATTAGAGTAAGAAGCTTTGGCAGGTGGGCAATAAATTTGTGAAGAAGAATGCACAATGCCCAAGAAAACTTCTAATATGTATAAACTCCTCAACATTAAAGCCTGCCTATGGTGACTGGGCTCGGAAACGGCGCCAAAGCATCCGGAACATCCATAGGAGTAAAGCCGTCATGGACCTCGCCCTAGATGCTCCTTATGCTGCGAAGCGTGAACCGCTGGTTCGGGCTGGTGTTATTTCTCCGGTCTGTCCAGATTTCAAACATACGCGATCCGCGCGGGCTGTTAAACGGGATCGTTTTTTCGGGTATATTGGCATGGATACGATTTTCAAAGGTTCTTAAAGGTTTTTTATATAGTAGATTACATATGTGAGTGTCACCATACAGCGTATGAGGCGGTCTTATGGGAAAAGAGGCCAATTTAATCGACCTTTTTGCTGCACCCGGGGGGCTAAGTCTCGGCTTCAAAATGGCTAGCTTTCGCCTCCTAGCAGCTGTTGACAATGACGAAAACGGAATCAACACTCTTTCCCATAATTTCTCAGACGCCATGGTTTTCTCAAAAGATATTCAGGAACTGGATGGAGAATGGCTTCTTGACAAAGTCAGCATATCTAGAGGAGATATTGATGTTCTTGCCGGTAGTCCGCCTTGCCAAGGATTTTCAATAGTAGGACGGGTCAAAATTGCATCGCTCATCAAAAAAGGCATCTGGAAACTGGAGAACAGCAATCCGCGATTAATCGATGACCCGAGGAACCTGCTGTATAAAGAATTTGTTAGGATCGTTAAAGAGGTTAAGCCGAAGTTTTTTGTGATGGAAAACGTGCACGGGATGCGATCCTATCGAAACGGAAATTCGATTAACGAGATATTGAATGAGTTCAAAGCTATAGGCTACAGAGCAGATTACAAAGTGCTTAACGCAGCAGAATATGGGGTTCCTCAGCAAAGGAAAAGGATATTTTTTGTTGGAAATCGTCTTGGAATACCAAATCCCTTCCCTGAAAAAACCCACTCTGTATGTGCTACACCAGACGAATGTTCTAGTGATCGCATGGTTCTCAAGAATGCAGTCACGGTATGGGAGGCAATCGGGGACCTGCCTCGTTTGAAGGCGGGAGAAGGCGAGGAGGTTACTGACTATAATTGCCCTCCCTCTAATCATTACCAAGAATGGGCAAGAAAGAGGTCATCAAAAGTTTTCAATCATGTAGCTAGATCCCATAGGCAAAGAGACTTAGATACATTCAATTCAATGAAACCTGGGGATAAATGGAAGAATCTCGAGCAGAAATACAAGAATTTATACGGCTATAGAGATGATATATTCAACGATAAATTCAAAAGATTGTGGAAAGATACAATGCCCTCATGGACAGTGACGGCTCACCTTCACAAAGACGGCTATGTTTACATACATCCAACTCAGCCTAGAACCATCACGGTGAGAGAAGCCGCTCGACTCCAGAGCTTTCCTGACAGATTTAGGTTTATGGGCGCAAGAACACACCAGTTCAAACAGGTTGGAAACGCCGTTCCGCCGTTGCTGGCAAAGGCTGTGGCCGCTGGTCTGAGAGAGGAGTTAAATAAAGCCGGCATGTGAAGCCGTATCTGGAAAGAAGACCCTTTTTGACGAGTCGAGAAAGAACTACTTTTCTATTTTCAAAAGATTACGGGTAATTGTGATCTCCAGCACTCACCACCATCAGCCAATTTGGTTCTTTGCTTTTTCAATGACGTCTTCAGGGACTTCAAAGATGCCTATTCTTGAAGAGTGCGAGGAATATTTCTGCAGTATGTCACTTATCCATGGATCATCGATTCTGCATATACGCTTCCATTCTTTGTCTTCTAGTTCTGCTACTGAGGATTTAAAAGGTATGTATGCAACCCTGTCAAAGTCGAGCACTAAGTGAAAGAAAACTGGCGAATCTTCCTCTTTCAAAAATTGGAGAACGTAATATTTTTTGGGGAGATGTCTCCCGCTCAATATCGCACTGACAATCTGTTTTTCAGTTAATTTCAAGTCCAATTTCTTCTTAATTTGCTTCAATTCTTCTTTCTGAGACAGACTCGTGTGTTCGATTCTTGTTGCGTGAATAACCCTCATGAATTTAAGCTTTTTCTGAGCGAAATCGCACGCAGGCGATATAACAACGCAATATGACCTCTCGGTATCCGATGATTTCGTCAGAACATCTCCAGTCCATATAGGTTCTGTGTCCTTTACATGGTAATAGGCTTGAAGGCAATGAATCTTTGCATATGCTTCTTGAGAAAATTCAGGCGCCGCTTTTATCAAAGCTTCTATACAATCTGTCATCCTATTAGTAGGCTCGGTGTATCTGTTCAGGATTCTGGTAAAAAGTTGCAGTATGCATCTTTCTAATGCTTCCTTTCCTACCTGTTTTTCTAATGAGCGTATGATAACTCCCATATTTCCCGCATGTACTATATCCGAAACAACCCTATCCCGTGCATCTTCAAGAATTCCCTCAGATTCATATACTAATCCAGGTTCTGGTTGTTTCGCAATGAATTCCTCAATTCGCTTCACGAGTTTCTCGTGAAATAATTTCCTTGGGTCTCCAAGAGGCTTTAGAAAAATAGCTTTAAGTTGCCGATTAGTGCGCTCTTTAAACTTACTCTTCATTTCACTGATTAGCTCATCGCCTTTCTCACCGTCTACGAACTTAGACCAGATAGCAATCAAAAAGAACCTAGTCTGTCTATCTAACCTATCGAGTATGCTTATAATTAAATCAACACTTGCTGTTCTATCATTTGGAACTAAGTATAAATCGAGTATCAATAGTCTGACATTCACCAATAGCGGATCTTCAGGCATTCCGCTTGAAAAGACGACATATTCTCCTCTTGAGCTTAGTGAACTGAGAAGTTCCTCAACCTGTTCGCGGACATCATCAATTACAAGAATTTTTCCAGGGACTATCATTTTTTCACCTCTCTCTCGGATGAAAACCTCAAGGTAATGTTCGCGCCTGTTAAGAAATCTGGTTCTTCACCGAAGAAACCAAAAGTAAGTTCACCGTCGTTTGCCTGCATGGCTTTTCGAGTTATGTACAATCCGAGCCCAGTTCCGTAAGGTTTACGGGTGAAAAAAGCTTCTCCGAGATAACTCAAGTCCTCTCGTCGAATTCCAGGTCCATTATCTGAAACAATTATCCTAGGAGACGAATCAATGTCACGGTCAATTATAATCTGAATTTTTTTATCTTCCGCGGTCTTACCAAGCCAATAAATAGAATTATCTATCAAATTGAGTACACTGGCTAGGATGAGGTTCTTAACTCCTCTTAACGAAATCTTTTCTTTCTCCAACACTTTAATGCTTATATTTTCCTTCCGCAATTCTGGTTTTTTCACGTATACAGCAGCTTCAGCAGTGGAGCGTAAGGTGAAAGTTTCCGGTTTTCTTCGGCTAAGTTCAAGGGCGCCCTCTGCAACATCGCTCATCATATCGGTCAATTCAAGCATCCTTGGCGGCTTCTCAGCGATTTCTCCACCAACACCGACCCTTCTTAAGTCCAAAATAAGTGAACGGATTATTTCTTCAAGGTTTTTAATAGTCATAGAAAGTTCATGGGCGGGCATCATGTAAGCCACTCCAATACCCGCACTCACAATCAGTGGTTCCAAAGTGTTAGTAACTTCATTTCTGTATGCAGTCTCTATATCATTTAGATCTCTCCTGTAAAGTTCAAAATGATCTCTCTTTTTTGTTTTCTCTCTAAGATTATCAATAGCTTCGATGGTTATGTCTATTCTCTTCGCCTTTTTTTCGTGTAGAAGATCCAATTTCTTCTTATCTTTTCTTCTCTCAATTTCAAGGATGTTTAAACTCGAAAGAACTAAACTTTTGAAGTCTTGGAAGTACCTATTGTCTATAAGGCCCTCTCTATCTGTTTTATCCCTAAGATGTGGGTTTTCACTAGCTGATGTTTCAACGATTCCAATTATTTGATTGTTGCTCAAACATTTCGTAGGATTGTTAACTCTTCTGGCATCAAGACCCAGCCAATCGTCTCCAAGCTCTCCAAACGGCCAAACTCGAAATCCATCACGATACAATCTGATCCCGGTGTGAGGTTGTATATAGTCTCTGTAAGTCCTCCTCGTCACAGTTTCCTTTAAGGTTGTAGGATCAAGATCCCACACATGGAATCTCACCTCAAAAGGTCCACAAATTGCTTCTCCAAGACCCTTAACGTCCTCACTAATAGGGTTAACTCGATCCAATTTCAAAGCAGGGTACCGGAATCGATATTCGCCAATTAATACTCCTTTTTCGTTCACTTTTCCTTTTAAAGAATAAATGGCGTTTTCCAATATTTCCTCTATTGGTCTAATCTTTTTACTAACCGAAGGAAAGTCAGGGGTTTTAAGATTGATGCCGAATCCCATTCTTTCGCGAAATGGAGACTGCAATGCCATAAGTTTTTGCCCAAGAGTTAAAGCCATTTCCTCTGTCCAAGTTGTTCTTAGTTTATCTATTTCTATTTGTGTACCATGTCCCTTCCCAAGAAAGACTCTTGGGTTTCTTCTTTCCCAATATATCGGTACCTCATCAAGATACACATCTTTTTCGAATCTTGTCCAATCGACTTCAACCAAGGTTTCCAGTGGATCACCTTCCGTTCTCGTAATAACATTGATAAGGGTACCGAGTTTATGTGCTGCAAACCTTCCCACTCCTTTTTCTCCTAAAAATGGTCTTTTGAATTTCTTGCTCCTCTCCCCCTTTTCTCGTTGTCTTTTCCTATATTCCGTACCCGGTTCAAGCCACACATTGAGAATGGTGTCAAGACTCATTCCCGTTCCATTGTCTTTGATTAGAATCCGTCCCTCTTCTATATCTGTGACATCCTTGAGAATTACCTCTACCTGAGTAGCATCGGCATCATATGAATTCTTCACAAGTTCGACGATTGCAATAATCTCGTTGGTAATGAGCTGTTCGCCCAGAAGCACCAGAAGTCTTGCTCTAGGCTTAAAAGGGGCAGAACCTTTCTGAATCTTACTCATATTAGTTCAACTCCTCTAGATGTTTCTTAAACCAGCACAAGTTGCCAAGCGCATACCCCTAAGTACTATTGGATAATAGATAAGAGGTAAATTGTGCATATAAATCGTGAGGAGTTGCCTGTTGTGAAGATTTCTCAGATTTCAGGGAACAGGCGAAACTTAGAGGTCACAGGCAAAATAGTAAAAAAAGGAGACACAAGAGAGGTCAAAACCCGTTATGGACCGGCAAAGGTTTCATGGGCGATCCTTAGAGACGAAACCGGTTCAATACGTTTGAACCTTTGGAGAGCTCAGATCGATGCGGTAATGGTTGGAGATGTGGTAAGGCTTGTCAATGCTTTCGTAAAGGTGTACGGTGGCGAGATGGAATTAAATATAGGTTCCGATGGTAGGATAGACGTGCTGGAACGGGGGACATAATGGAAATAAAGAAGACTTTCGTGAATCTTCTACTTAGATGGTATGGGGAAAACGGAAGGGATTTTGTCTGGCGTAGAAAAAGTGATCCTTATCAGATACTGATAGCTGAGATAATGCTTCAGCGGACGAAGGCCAGCCAAGTCGAGCCGGTTTACATAGACTTCTTAAAGAGATTCCCGGACCCACAAAAACTGAATCAAGCATCCGAGAAGGAGATTGGAGAATACTTCAGCAGGCTGGGGCTCCTCTGGAGGACCATACTGGTGAAACGCTTGGCCCGTGAACTGATCGATAAGTTCAGGGGAGAAGTCCCAAATAATAGAAATAAGCTTCTGTCACTGCCGGCAGTTGGCGAATATATGGCGGATGCCGTTCTTTCTTTTGCTTATGGTAAAGATATTGCAGTAGTTGATGCCAACGTCTGCAGAATCATCGCCAGAGTATTCGGAATCAGGTCAAGAAGCGAAGCAAGGAGAGATAGGAAGTTCAGAAAAAT
>Ga0209121_10004033_pt1 | contig 13890 bp, 13 predicted proteins | sample Cruoilmetagenom3_FD_187292 | JGI IMG/M metagenome (GOLD analysis project Ga0209121, IMG submission 187292) | Oil polluted marine microbial communities from Coal Oil Point, Santa Barbara, California, USA - Sample 3 (SPAdes) (version 2) | ecosystem: Environmental > Aquatic > Marine > Oil seeps ...
CATAGGACACACACTTTTTAACGATGAACGTTACGGAGGAAACCTTATTTTAAAAGGTACCACTTTTACCAAATACAAACAGTTTGTAGATAACTGTTTTAAAATCTTACCAAGACAAGCACTGCATGCAAAAACACTAGGTTTTGTACACCCAAAAACAGGTGAGTTTATGCGTTTTGAGTCTGAAATTCCAGAAGATATGCAGCAATGTATTGAAAAATGGAAACACTATGCAAAGCATGTAGATAATTAGTTTTAAAATGGAGTACAGCCCAACCAAACTAAGGTAAAGTTGGGCGTTACACTACTTCGCAAAAGGCTTCGTAGTGTCGTGCTTTACGTTATATCTTTTTTTCGTGCCTCAAAAAAGGATGCCACTGCAATCACTAACGCAAATTATATTTCATAACAAACACTTATACTCGTATAGAATATTTCAGTTTACATCATTAAAAAAGTAAAGATGTAAGTTGTAAATTTGAGGTATAAGAAATAGAATTTTAATTATAAGATGCGCTTTCCGTTTTCACGGAAATGAAAAATAAATACTCAATGAAATTAGTTATATCTCCAGCAAAATCTCTAGATTTTGAAACCCAATTACCAACAACAAAAAGTACAGAAGCTGTTTTTTTAAACGAAGCAGAACGCTTAAATAAATTGCTAAAAAAGAAATCTGCAAAAAGCCTATCTACGCTTATGCATATTTCAGATAATCTTGGGCAACTTAATTATGAGCGTAATCAAGAATGGACCTTACCATTTACCAAAGAAAATGCAAGACCTGCAGTATATACTTTTTCTGGTGATGTATATAAAGGTTTAGATGCTAACACTATTGCAACAGAAAAATTAGATACCTTACAAAATACGGTTCGTATTCTATCTGGACTGTATGGTGTACTTAAACCATTAGACTTAATACAAGCCTATAGACTAGAAATGGGAACAAAAATGCCAATAGGTAAAAACAAAAACCTGTATGAGTTCTGGAAAAAGAAAGTTACAAAAGCTTTAAATGAAGAGCTTGAAGAAGGAGAACTGTTTTTAAACCTAGCTAGTAACGAGTATTTTAAAGCTGTAGACGTAAAAGCATTAAAAGTACCAGTAATTACTGCAAACTTTAAAGATTTAAAAAATGGTAAGTATAAAGTAATATCCTTTTTTGCAAAACAAGCAAGAGGAGCAATGGCTAGGTATATTGTAGATACAGACGCCAAAACCATCGAAGATTTAAAAGGATTTAATTATGATGGTTATGGTTTTAGTGAAGCCATGTCAACAGAAAAAGAACTGTTGTTTATTAGGTAATCTAATTCCTGAAAATACAGAAATCCATAACTAGGTATTACTAAAAAAGCAAAGATTAAGCCTTCGCTTTTTTAGTAATGTCTATTTTAGCTTCTGGTTTTATACGCTTTTTTATTCTTGGTCTTCTAGCGCCAAAAGTACCTCTGTGTATTTTACCTCGTTTTGTTTTTTTGTCTCCTTTTCCCATAAATATTTATGTATTATTTTTCCTAAAGTATTAAATTTTCAATTACCTTTAATATACAAAAAATCTCTCTTTTTTATATTCTTTTTTAAGCTTTAAAAATTATTTAACATCTATGTACTTTTATTTTATAGTAGCTTTACAAGCATTTTGTATTTATCATCTTGTTAAAAATAGAAGAGAATATTATTGGGTTTTCTTAATTATTTTCTTGCCTCTTATAGGTTGTATAATCTACCTTATAACACAAGTGTATAATAAAAAAGATGCCGAAAAAGTATCTAGTGAAATTGTTTCTATTATTAATCCTACCAAAAAAATAAAGGATTTAGAAAAAAAGCTAGAATTTGTAGAAACCTTTCAAAATCATGTGAATTTAGCAGATGCATATTATGAAATAGGAGATTATGAAAAAGCAATTAAACAGTATGAAACGGTTTTAGATACAGACCATCAATATGACTTTTATGTTATTAGTAGTTTAGTTGCTTCTTATTCTAAAATAGAAGACTTTAATGCTGTTGTGCGCTATGCAAAACAAATACTAAATCATCCTGAATTTAAAAAGTCAAAAACGCAGTTTCTTTATGGTTTAGCTTTACAAAAAATTGGTGAAGACGAAGCAGCAGAAGCCCAATTAAAAGCAATTGATGTAAGATATTCTAATTATGAAGAGCGTTTGGTTTTAGCAAAATTTTTAATGGCTAAAAATAAAACAGATGAAGCAAAAGATATTTTAAATGAAATCTTTGCAGAATCTAAAAACATGACAAAAACCAATAAAAATAAATATAGAGCCACTATTACAGAAGTAGAAAAACTAATACAGGAATTTTAATTGGTTTTAGTTAAGGAAAACACTTGCTATTCTTTTGTTTAAACAACAAAGAAATTATAAAATAAGTAATATGAATACCGAAGAAAAAAAAGTAGTTTGGTCATTGCAAAATAACAAACGTACAGAAGCAGAGCGTAATGTTTTTAAGCCAACAGGTGTTAAGAAAAAGCAGCTTACAACTTGGCAATATATAGTTATTAGTTTGCTCGTTGTTTTAATTTCTAGTTTTTCATTAACATTCTTAGCAGAAGAATCCTCAAAAATATGTTTCATTCCTAATTTCTGCTTTCAGTCTAAAGAAAATATTGTACTACACACACTTTATATTTTTTGCAATATACTTATTGTATTACTAGCTATTATAATTGCTTATGCTATTGGTAAAAAAATAGGAGATAAAATAAAAAAAGAATAGTGTTTTTGCATGAGCATCCATACCAACCCTTTATTAAAAAAGATACCAAGAAGCTAATTGTTGGTACTTTGCCTCCTCCGCGTTTTAGTGTTGGTACACTTTTAGAAAAGGATGTGAATTTTTGCTATGGTAGTTATTACAATTCACTGTGGTTGTATTTAGATAAAATTCACAATTTAAATTTACGTTATGATAATTCACAAGAAGCAATAGACCAACGAAAAGCATTTCTTATAAAACATCAAATTGGTGTTTGTGATATTGTAGCAAGTGCAGAACGTGAAAAAATAGATGCTTCCGATTTAGGTATGCAAAACATTAAACTTCGAAATATTATTGGCTATTTAAAAAAACACCCAAGTATTGAAACTCTTTTGTTTATTGGTGGAAACAGTAAAAATGGACCAGAATATTTCTTCCGTAAACATATAAAAGAGCACAGTATACAATTAGAATTGGTTTGTAATGAAGTGCCAAGAGTACACCAGTTTAGTATAAATAAACGAATTATTAAAACCGTTTCCTTAACTTCTTCTTCAGGATCTGCAAACAGAGCAATTGGTAGTATGCCATTATACAAGCAACTTATAGCAAGTAACCCTAAATTTAATACGTTTGATTTTAGAGTGATGCAGTATCAAGAATATTTGTAAACTAAAAATGCACACGTAAACTTATATTGGGAGTAAAACCTAAAGATTGGTTTTTAACTTTTAAAACATTTTTATCTGCATCTAAAGTATAGTACGTGTTTAATGTGTTGTTGGTGTTTAATATGTTCCAAATAGATACACCAGCTTCAGTTTTAATACTTTTAGATACATTAAATGCATGTGTTGCAGAAAAATCAACACGCAAGTAGTCTTTTAAATTACTGCTATTTGGTGAAACGTAATTGATGTTTCCGTTTAAAATTGGGTTTTGGTCGTTTGGTTTTGTAAATGGTTTTCCAGAATGCCAATTTACACCAAGAGCTAACTTTAATTTATTAAGTGTATACGTGTTTGAGAAAGTTACTGCATGTGCAATATCTGCATTGTTAGGAAACTTATTTCCGTTATTTAGAGCGTTAAAAGTATAATCGTTTTTTGTAAATGAATAGCTAAGCCAAGAATTTAATTTATTAAATTGTTTATTGATTAAAAAGTCTACGCCTTTTACTTGATAATTTCCAATAGCTTTTACAAATTGAAATTGGTTTTGAAAGCCTTGGCTTCTAGAGGTAATGCCATCTACATATTTATAAAAAGCTTCTGCGCTAAGCAATACTTTTTTGCTATTATAATGCAAGCCTAAAGACGCTTGTTTACTTTTAATAATAGGAATATCTGCATTATTAGCTAAAACCCAACGATGTTTTTCTATACCTAAAAAATCATTTTGCAAGTCTATGATTTGTGAGGTAGTCTGGCTTTTAAATTCGCCTAAAAATTCTACTCTAAAATTATCTGTAAATCGCTGACTAAAACTTATTCTCGGTTCTGCCAGAAAGGTGTTGAATTTAGGAATGTAATTTAATCTAACTCCAGCTTTTATATTGGTGTTTAAATTTTTAGAGAGTAATTGTCCTTCGGTATAAATAGCGTGACTTCTAATTACTTCTTTAATATAGCTTCTAAAAAGAGGATTGTTAACATCTTCTAGGTTGCTAATGCCAACCTCAAAAAATTGATAGCCTATTTGTAGATTGGTGTTTTTGTTTAGTAACCATTTGGTGTTTAGTTTTATAGCGCTATCAAAGACTTTGTTTTCTTGAATTAATCGTTGGTTGTTTAAAATGTCGAAATTTTTTGCGTCTAAATTATATTTAGAAAAATATACTTGTGCTGTAGTTTCAAGTGAATTATTCCAGTTTTTAATATAACTAATTCCGCCAGCTATATTACGTTGTGTTAAATTGCTGTTTAAAGATTCTTCAGTATTAGTAATAGTAGCTTGTTCTTCATAATTTAAATTGTTATTGATGGTTAAAAAGCTAATTCTAATTTTATCTTTTTTAGAAATATCAAAAAGAATTTTTCCTGTGAGGTCATAAAAGTAAAAGTTTTCGTTTTTTGATATGGTATTGTTTTGTGATTCTTGATTGTTAGTGAAATCTGAATCTTGAAAGATGCGTTTAAAATATTGCTTGTACGTTGGAGCTGTAATAAAATCTGTAAATGAACGTCTGGCAGCAAATTGAAACGTTATTTTTTTACTAATAGGTACTTTAATAAAGGCATCTGCATGTACTAAATTAAAACCAGCTCCAGCTTTAAATTTGTTTTCAGTAGTATTAGATAATTGCATGTCTATAACACTAGAAACACCATCTCCATATTGTGCAGAAGTACCATTTTTAGATACGTTTACTTTATTTGTTAAATAAGGGTTGAATGCAGAAATGAGTCCGAAAAAATGCCCAGATTGGTACATTTTAATTCCTTCCCAAAGCATTAGATTTTGGTCATGAGTACCACCTCTAATATTAATATTAGAAACCGTTTCGTCTACACTTATAACTCCTGGTAACGCTTGAATGGTTTGTAATACATCAGGTTCAATTAAGCCAGGAAGAATACCAAGTTTTTCTGGTCTTATGGTAACTAAACCTGTATTGTTTTTAGAAAGTCCAGAGGCAAGATATTTATGGATAACAATTTCTTTTAAAAACTGCGTTTTAAAACTATTAACAGCTGTTTCTGTGGTTTTAATGATAACAAATTTATCGTTTAATAATTCAAAATCTAATGCGGTTTCTAATTCTAATTGTAATAAAACTTCGTTTAAAGATAGTGTGGAGTCTGGTAAAAAAGCATATTTGTTTACTATGGTTTCGTCAGCAAAAGAAAACCAAATGTTATAATTTTCTTCAATGAAATTTAAAATTTTGGTCAGCGACTGTTTATTCATTGGAGTGTTCTGCGCATAGCTATTTAAGCTATTCCAAAAAAATAGTATAAAACACACAAAAGCAATACGTTTTTTACTCACGCTTTAAAGTTATGGTATTATTTTTTTTACTGTAGGTTAAATGTAAAGGTAAGGTTATAGATTTAAGGGCGATTTCAAAATTATCATGTGTGAAATTACCAGTAAATAACTGTTTTAAATCTACTCCTTTGGTAATAAAACGCACATTGTATTGTCTTTCAAATTCTGACAAAACATGTTTGTAAGGTATGCTTTTAAAAGAACTTTTATTTGTAATCCAAGCAGGTTGCAATTTGTTTTGAATTTCTTTTTTTATTGTTTTCCCATCTATAACTAAAAAACTTTCACCAGGTTTTAGTTGTAGTTGCGGTTGTTGCATATAAGTAACACCAACTAGTCCTTGGTAGCAAACTACTTCAAAATAATCATTGCGTTGTTTTACATTAAATTGCGTACCTAAAACAGTCACTATGCCTTTTTCTGTTTTTACATCAAACGAAGATCCTTTTGCTACTTTAAAAAAAGCTTCTCCGTCAAGGTTTACCTTTCTGTTGGTATACCAAGTTTTCTCGTTATAACTTAAATTAGAAGCACTATTTAGTATAACATTAGAAGTGTCTGGTAGATCTATATTTGTTTTTTGCGACGCTAAAGTGTTAATAGTTGTGTTATTATTTTTGTTAAAATACCAAAAGCTTCCAATTGAAATTACAAGAATTGCTGCTATACGAATCCATTTTATATTCCAATTATTATGCTTTTTAGGTTTTAAATTCTTGGTGATAAAATCAAGAGACTGTTTTTTATCAAATTCTGGAGCTTTAAATTTTTGTAAGTTTCTGTTCAATAATTGCAGAGCGTCATAATCTTCAAGCTTTTTAAAAGCCTCTAATTCTTCTGCATTAAGTGAATGGTCTAGCCATTTTTGTATTAAATATTCTCTTTCCATAATTAGGGTTGCAACTATATAACAGTTTAAAAATAAAAACTCCTACCTGTGCTAAATTCTATTAAAGTTCTTCAATTTGTGTTCTTAAGCTTTTTAAAGCACCATAAATTCGTTTTTCTACTGCTTTTGTAGAAATATTTAAAAGAGCTGCAATTTCTTTAAATTTTTTGCCTTCTACTCGATTTAATAAAAAGGCAACGCGTTGCGCTTCGGTTAAATTAGCAATAGCATTTTGTAGTTTCTCTAGGTATTCTTGTTCTTGCATTACAAATTCTGGAGACTCGTTAGTGTAAGATTTTGTACCTTGTTGTTTGTGTCTTAAAACTACTTTTTGGTGTGCTACTTCATTTAGCATTAGGTTGTTTCCTATGGTGAATAAATAACTTTTTGCTTTGTTTGGGCTAACTTTTTTGCAGTTTTGCCAAAGCTTGATAAAGGCTTCTTGTACTTTGTCTTTAGGGTTTAAATGATCGCCAAATTTATAGTATAAAAAGTCATGTAAATCTGTAGCGTATTTATTAAATATAACATTAAAGCTATTTTCATTGCATACATTGTTGTTTAAATTTTGTGACATTTTTATCATGTTGGTTTCCTGCAAAGTAGTAATATTTTTTTTTAATAATCAAGGTAGGAGATTTTACAACTTACATGTTATAGTAGTAAATGGCAATAAAAAATTGCTATGTAAAAGAATTAAAATATATAACTATGAAAACCATTAACTTTAAAAAAATCTTTTTTCTGCCTTTGCTTTTAGTAATGTTTATAACTTCCTGTCAAGATGAAGTTACAGAAATTACAAACCCAAATGAAGAAGATACTATTGAAGCAAATTCCTCTTTAGCAAATTTGATGCGAAATACTGCAGCAAATGATGGCTCAATAGATAATATTATTGATTTAGCTAATTGTTTAGAAATACAATTACCAGTTACTGTAATTGTGGATGGTATTGAAATTATTGTTAGCTCTCAGTTCGATTACGATTTGATTGAAGACCTTTTTGATGCTTCAGGAAATACCACAAATAACTTAGATATTGTATTTCCAATAACTATTATTTTTAGTGATTATACCGAATTGGTTTTGCAAAATCAAGAAGCATTGGATGTGTTAATAGATTCTTGTAATGGTGAAAATGAAGAAGATGATGATATTGAGTGCGTTGATTTTCAATATCCAATTGTTTTTTCTGTTTACAATACAGATTTTCAAGTTATAGATACGGTTACAATTAATGATGATGAAGCTTTGTATTTGTTTATTGAGAATTTAGAAGGCGGAATTTTAGCTAGTTTAAATTTTCCTGTTACTATGGTTTTAGCTAATGGCAATACACTTGTAGTAGAAAATAATGCCGAACTAGAAACCGTTATTGTTGAAAATCAAGACGATTGTGATGAAGATGATGATTATGATTGGAATGATGATGATTTTGAGGATTGTGATGTAAATCTTGCTGAATTAGAAGAATATTTACTTGCGTGTGATATTGAAGCTTACACATATGATGCATCTGGAAATATTTTAGATGAAAATTATTTAAATTTTAATGCAGCAGGTGAGGTGATTGTAAACGGAGAACCAGCAGTTGTAGAAGTAGGTTCTTGGTTGTTATTAGAAACAGATTCAGGATATGAGTTACATATTCAAGGATTGTTAACTTTTAGTATACTAAATGGCGATTGGTTACTGTTAGGTTGTGATGAAGATGAATATATATTTCAGCAAGAAACCGGAAATGATACTGTTATTATGGAGCTTGAACAAGAATGTGAAGATTGTAATAATCCAGAGGTTTTAATAAACGATTTGGTTATATACATGCCTTTTGCAGAAGAAGTTCACGATTTAATAAGTGGTTTTAGCGCAGAAAATATTACAAACACATTTGTAGAAGATAGAGCAGGAAATTCTTCTTGTGCCATAGCCTTTACTGGTAATGATACTTTTGAAATTCCTGTAAATACAAACAGTGAACTTATTCAAGGCGATAGTTTTTCTATAAGTGTTTGGTTTAAAATGCAAAATGATATTCCAGGCAATTTAGAAACTTTCTTTAGATCACCAGGAAATGCAACTCAAGGATTTCAATTAGGAGTTTATGATTTAAATACTCCATTGTTTAATGATAATTCAAGTTTTTTCCTTTGGGATAATGACTGGAATGGAGAAGTGGATGTACAATGGGATAATACAGATTGGCATCATGTAGTTATAACCGTAGATGCAAGCAATACTGTTAGAATGTATAGAGATGGTGTACAGCGAAACATGGAAGAAAATTCAAACTTAAATATAGGTTCGTTAGCTTCAGATGGATATATTATAGGTGAAGGGTTTATCGGTTACCTTGATGATTTAAGAGTTTATAAAAAAGCTCTAAGTACAAATGAAGTAGGAGCATTGTTTAATTTAGAAAGTGACTGTTATACCTGTTTGTAGATTTGTTTAAAGGAATACATTACTAATAAAAAAGAGGCTTCTTAATAGAAGGCTCTTTTTTTTATTTTTAATTGTGAAAATTAAAATATAGTCAGAATTTTTTTAAAGATCTAGTAATTATGCTTTAATTCCAATTAAACAAGCATTTCAGTTAAAGAAAAACAAAATATTTCTTTACTTTTGCAACTTCCAAAAGCAAAAGATTTATGTTTAATAATTTAAGTGAAAAGTTAGATAAAGCGTTACATGTACTAAAAGGGCATGGAAGCATTACAGAAGTTAATGTTGCCGAAACCTTAAAAGAAGTACGTAGAGCGTTATTAGATGCCGATGTTAACTTTAAAATTGCAAAAGAGTTTACTAATAGAGTAAAAGAAAAAGCGCTTGGGCAAAATGTATTAACAAGTTTACAACCAGGACAATTAATGGTTAAGCTTGTTAAAGATGAGCTTACCGAGTTAATGGGAGGAGATGTTGAAGGTCTTAATTTAACAGGAACACCAAGTATTATTTTAATGTCTGGTTTACAAGGTTCTGGTAAAACAACCTTTTCTGGTAAACTTGCTAACTACCTTAAAAACAAAAAAACAAAGAAACCTTTATTGGTTGCTTGTGATGTGTATCGTCCTGCAGCAGTAGATCAATTACATGTAGTAGGAGATCAAATTAAAGTGGAGGTTTTTAGTGATAAAGGAAACACAGATCCTGTGGCTATTGCACAAGCAGGTATTGCACATGCAAAAGCAAACGGACACAATGTAGTAATTATAGATACTGCTGGTCGTTTGGCTGTAGATGAAGCCATGATGACCGAAATCTCTAATATTCATAAAGCAATTCAGCCACAAGAAACCTTGTTTGTTGTAGATTCTATGACAGGTCAAGATGCTGTTAATACAGCAAAAACATTTAACGATGTTTTAAATTTTGATGGTGTAATTCTTACTAAATTAGATGGTGATACTCGTGGTGGAGCAGCAATTTCTATTAAGTCTGTAGTAAATAAGCCAATTAAGTTTATTGGTACAGGTGAAAAAATGGAAGCTATTGATGTTTTCTATCCTTCACGTATGGCAGATCGTATTCTTGGAATGGGAGATGTAGTATCTCTTGTTGAAAGAGCACAAGAACAGTTTGATGAAGAGGAAGCTAGAAAACTGCAAAAGAAAATTGCTAAAAACCAATTTGGTTTTGATGATTTCTTAAAGCAAATTCAGCAAATCAAGAAAATGGGGAACATGAAAGACCTTATTGGAATGATTCCTGGTGCTGGTAAAATGATGAAGAATATAGATATAGATGATGATGCCTTTAAAGGTATTGAAGCTATAATTCACTCTATGACTCCGCAAGAACGTACTAACCCAAGTATTATAAATGCAAGTCGTAAAAAGAGGATAGGTAAAGGTTCTGGTACTTCGGTTCAAGAAGTAAACCAGCTGCTAAAGCAATTTAATCAGATGTCCAAAATGATGAAGATGATGCAAGGTGGCGGCGGAAAACGTATGATGAACGCAATGAAAAACATGAGGTAACTCATGTTTTTTTGTTTGTAGTAATTTGTAAAAAAAAAATGTGTCTCCTCGAGCGCAGTCGAGAGATTTCATTTATTATTAGATATGTATAAGGTATCGACTGCGCTCGACCTTAAAGATTTAAAATAACAACATGACAATTTTAGACGGAAAAAAAGTAAGTAACGACATTAAAGATGAAATTACTGAACAAGTAAAAAAAATGGTGGCAAAAGGAGAAAAAGTGCCACATCTAGCTGCAATTATTGTTGGTAATGATGGAGCAAGTTTAACCTATGTTGCAAGTAAAGTTCGTGCTTGTGAGCGTGTTGGTTTTGAGTCTACAATGGTAAGAATGTCTAATACAACTAGTGAAGTAGAGTTATTAGATAAGATTGAAGAGTTAAATACTAATAGTGATGTAGATGGTTTTATTATTCAATTGCCATTACCTCCTCAAATTAACACACAAAAAGTGTTAATGGCAGTAAATCCAGATAAAGATGTAGATGGGTTTCATCCAATGAATTTTGGTAAAATGGCACTAGATATGTCTACCTTTATTCCTGCAACTCCTTTTGGTATTTTAGAGCTTCTAGATCGTTATGGAGTAGAAACTAAAGGAAAACACACAGTAGTTATTGGTAGATCGCATATTGTTGGTAGACCAATGAGTATTTTAATGGGAAGAAAAGGTTTTCCAGGAAATTCAACAGTAACACTTACACATAGCCACACTAAAAATATTACTCAAATTACTAGTCAAGCAGATATTGTTATTTCTGCACTAGGTGTACCTAATTTTTTAAAAGCTGAAATGATAAAAGATGATGCTGTTATTATAGATGTTGGTATTACTCGTGTAGTTGATGAAACTGCTGCAAAAGGATATGTAATTACTGGTGATGTTGATTTTGAAAACGTAAGCAAAAAAGCAAGCTTTATAACTCCTGTTCCTGGTGGAGTAGGACCAATGACTATTGCTATGTTGCTTAAAAATACGCTTTTAGCAAGAGAAAGACATATGCAGTAAACTGCTTATATTGCAGTATGAATTTTCTGCAAATTTTATTAATAAACTTACAGCGAGTAACTATTGGTAGTGCACAACATGTATTGCCAATAGTATTCGCTGTTTTGTTTTGTATTGTTTTATTTCGATTAGCCAAAAGAAGCACTCAAAAACAAAAAGAACGCATTTTTGGGTTGCTTGGTGTATTTGTTTCTTTAACTATAATCGTTTTTCATAGTTATAAAATAAGCTTGGGTAATTATAATGTTTCTACAGATTTACCTTTGTTTCTGTGTAGTTTTCTAGCTTTAATTATTCCTGTTTTTACACATTTTATAAAATACTGGATGTACGAAATATTGTTGTTTTGGGTTATAGCAGGAACCTCTCAAGGTGTTATTACTCCAGATATAGCAGAAGGTTTTCCTAGTCTTGATTATTTTAGATACTGGATAGTGCACTTGGGCTTGCTTACTATTATTTTTTATGCAACCATAGTATTGAGGATGCGACCTAAATTTAAAAGTGTATTTAAGTCCTTTTTAGTATTACAAGTCTATATGCTACTTGTAATGGGTATTAATTATTTGCTACAATCAAATTACTCCTATTTAAATAGGAAACCAGAGTCTGCTTCTGCTTTAGATTATTTAGGAGAATGGCCTATTTATCTTTTTGTAGTAGAAGCCTTATTGCTTCCTTTTTTTCTTCTAATATATTCTCCTTTTTATTTATTGAAAAAAGAGTAGTTCTTTTTGAAGTAAATTGATTTTAAGAGGGTTGTGTTTCTTTGAAGAAATCCCTTTTTTTTTAGTAAAAAATAGACGAGCTACAGCGGTTGTTTGCGCTTTTTTAATTCAATATCTAGTTGTTTTTTCTTTAAGCGGCTGTTTTTTAGTCTTTTGTAAGAAATAGAATATTCAGAATTACTTTGTTTTTCTTGTAGGAAAAACAATACGTTTTGGTTTTTTTGAAAATTCAATAGGAATTTACCGTTTTTTATAAAAATTCTGAAAAACTGCAATCCTTTACAAAAAAAAATCGTTTCAGCAATTTTTTTTTATTAAATTTAAGAGATACAACTAAAATCTTTATTTATTATGAAAAACAAATTACTTTTTTTAACAACAATGCTATGTGTGTTTGTCGCTCAGGCACAGAACACTAGCGGATCAGCGCCAATTGTAGACGGTTCAGGAAACATTGGTACACTTTTGGGGTTAACTACGGTTTCGGCTTCAGGTTTATCTGTTTCGTGTCCTGGTGGAGCAGCTAATAATAGTACTAGCGCAGACATTTTTTTTAAACATGAGGTTTCTGCTGGTGATAATTCTTTAACTCTTAGTGTCTCTTCTAGTGGTGTAGGCTTAGGTGGTACTAGTGTACCATACCAAATTTTAAAAGAAAATGGAGCAGGAGGTTTAGATGCTGTTATCTGCGATTATTATATCATTTCAGGTTTGGCAATTGCAACTGGTTCTTTTTCTGAAACAATTGAAAATGTTTCTGAAGGAGATGTGTATTATGTGCGTTTATTTAATCCTACAGGATTGCTTTCAAGTCTTTTAGGAACTCTTTTGTCGGGTTCTGAGTTAACAATCACTAGTGTGTATGATGCAACATTAAGCGTTGCAACGCATGCAGATGCTACGTTTAAATATGTGGTAGCTAATAATCAAGTAGAGCTATTTAATAATGTAGATTATACAGCATTTGAAATCTATGCAATAGATGGTAAACGTGTTATTGAAAATACCTCTAATGAGGTTATTAGTACTATTGATATCTCTGGCTTAAATAGAGGTGTGTATATATTGGTGCTTAAAAATGATACAGGTAGAAAAACAATTAAGTTTGTTAAGTAGTTTTATGTAAACTATTAAAACAATAATTGGTACGCTTAAAGTACTAGTTTGTTGGTTAAGTAGGTTTTTAGCGCTTTTTAATAAAGTGCTTTAAAACCTACTTTTTTTATATGTTGTTTTGTTTGTCTGTATCTAGTAGTAAAACCGTATCTCAAGTAAGTGAGGTCGTTGTTTTATTGTTTTAAAAATATTAAGTATCTTTTTTGAAAATTTATTCTCTATGAAATTATTAAAAGTTGCTTCTGTATTTGCTGCTATTTTTTTGTTTGCATGCAATTCAACATCTACTAAAACAAGTGCAGAAAATATAATTGAGGTGTCTTTTTCAGATGCTGTAAATACGCAAAGCTTAGATGGTAGGTTGTTATTAATTTTTGCAGATGATAAAGACGTAGAGCCGCGTTTTCAAGTGTCTGAACGGTTAGATGCACAACCTATTTT
>Ga0209121_10004034_pt1 | contig 13889 bp, 13 predicted proteins | sample Cruoilmetagenom3_FD_187292 | JGI IMG/M metagenome (GOLD analysis project Ga0209121, IMG submission 187292) | Oil polluted marine microbial communities from Coal Oil Point, Santa Barbara, California, USA - Sample 3 (SPAdes) (version 2) | ecosystem: Environmental > Aquatic > Marine > Oil seeps ...
AAAAAATAATCCAGATTTCCTTAAATCTTTTTCACCTATTCCCATATCAGGAGATGCCCCAGAGATAGTAAAAAAAATGACTTATGCAACGGCGAAGGTTAATGTGGGACCTATGGCTTCTGTTGCGGGAGCTATAGGGTACTATGTTGTGATGAGAATATTAAAGGAAGGTGGTGATCACATAATTTTTGACAATGGTGGTGATATTACGATGTTTATTAATAAACCAGTTACAATTGGAATTTATACTGGAGAAAAAACAACAAATAGATTTGGAATAAAATTCAAAACATTAGATAAGATTATTTCTATATGTACCTCTTCAGGTAAGATTGGTCATTCTTTTAGTTTTGGTAAGGCAGATGCTGTAACTGTAATATCATCAGATCCATTTTTAGCTGATGCAACTGCAACAGCAATGTGCAATAAAGTAATAAAAGCTGATAAAAAAAGAATTATGAGAAATATTTCATCTTATATTATAGATGGTATTGAAGGAATAATGGTAATTATGGATCAATTGATAGGTTTTTCGGAAAATTTCCCTGAAATTTTGGAAGTAAATGTTGATTATAATTTGATATCTAAAACTTAGGAGGTAATTATGGAAAAACTTAAAATAGGAATACTTGGAGCAACAGGACTCGTTGGGCAGCATTTTGTAAGCTTGCTTGCAAATCACCCATATTTTCAGATAGATTTTCTATCTGCTTCAAATAATTCTAAAGGTAAAACTTATAAAAATATCGTAAATTGGAGATTAAAAGAAAAGCTTCCAGAAAATATAAAAAACATAGAACTCATTGATACAAAGTTAGATTCAATCATTGATAGAGAAGCAAAAATTATCTTCAGTGCTCTTCCATCTAATATCCAAACAAATATTGAAAGAGAACTTAGAGCAAACAATGAATGTATCTTCTCAAACTCAAGCATAAATCGTATGGACAATGAAATTCCCATTATAGTTACAGAAGTAAATAATGAACATTTTGAGTTAGCTAAAATTCAAAAAGGAAAATATGGAGGCTTTATTGTAACAAATCCAAACTGCGTTGTTTCTGGTTTTTCATTGGTATTAAAACCATTAAATAGGTTTAATATTAAATCTATAGCAGTAAGTACTTATCAGGCTATCTCTGGCGCAGGGATTAATGGTATCTCAGCCTTTGATATTAATTCTAATGCAATCCCCTATATAAAAAATGAAGAGGAAAAAATAGAAAATGAGACGATAAAGATTCTTTCCCGTTTAGATAAGTCAACTTTAAAAGTACCTTCTTTCTCAATTATGGCAAATTGCTGCAGGATTGGTGTTTTGGTAGGCCATCTTGAGAGCATAATTCTTGAACTCGAAAAAGAAGTATCTGTTGAAGAAATAAAAGAAGCTTTGATTTCATTTACTTCTGAAGCACAGAAGCTAAACTTACCAACTGCTCCGAAACATTCCATAATAGTATCGGATAAAATAGATAGACCTCAACCTATTCTTGATAGCTATCTACCTGAGACAGGGGTAAGCGGTATGTCAGTAGTTGTAGGTAAAATTAGAAAGAAGGAAAATAAAATATCTCTCTTCCTACTTGTGAATAATCTTATAAGAGGGGCTGCTGGACAAAGTATATTAAATAGTGAATATGCTTTTAAAAAATTTTTTATTTAATAGGGAGAACTATAATGATAGATACTATAAAGTTTGGAGGTAGTTGTTTAAAGGATAGCGAATCCATAAAAAGAGTTATTGGTTTAATAAAGAGTGGAAATAATAACAAAGCAATAATAGTATCAGCTTTTTATGGGATTACAGATCTACTTTCAAACCTTCTAAAAAAAAGTCTTAAAGACAATAGAATTATTGAAAAAGAACTTGATTTAATAAAAGAAAAACATCTAAGTATTCTTAAAGAATTTGGAATATCAGAACTGGGTCATGATTTTAATAAAAGAATTTTTAAACTTAGAAGACTTTTTTGGGGTATTCACTACACTGAGGAGATCACAGATTTACTTAAAGCTTCTGTTTTGAGTTATGGCGAAAGGTTCTCCGCTATACTTATTTCAAAACTACTAAATAAGAGTGGAGTAAATTCTTTTTTTGTTGAAACAGACAAAAATTGTATCATCACAGATAATTCATATTTTAATGCAACTGCCTTATTAGAAAAAACTAAAGATAATTTTCATAAAAATATTTTGCATAAAATTAATAGAGGAAAAGTAGCTGTTATAACCGGATATTTTGGTTCAAATGTTGATGGTAAAACCACTACTTTTGGAAGGAATGGTTCTGATTATGCTGCATCAGTAGTTGCTTATTCTCTCGACAGCAAAGAATTAATACTCTGGAAAGATGTTAGAGGATTTATGAGTGCAGACCCTAGAATAGTTAAAGATAGCAAACAAATCAAAACATTATCCTATTATGAAGCAGCAGAATTATCTTATTTTGGAGCAAAGATTATTCATCCAGGGACATTCGAGCCTCTAATGAAAAAAAAAATAAAAATACTTATAAAAAATATTTTAGAACCTGAGCAAAAAGCTACTATAATACATAAAAATTATTCAAAACAGACTTCAGTCATTAAGAGCATTGCATATAACAATGCTATATCAGTATTGAGGGTTTTCGGTACTAGAGTTGGAGAAAAACCAGGGATTATTCAACAAATAGGAAACAATTTAGCCACCAAGGGTATCAACATCTATTCAATAATAACATCTCAAACATGCATTAATCTTATACTGAATAAGGATGATTCTAAAAATGCATACAATGCATTAAGCAATCTGTGTGGAGGAATTATTAAAAGGATTGAATTAGAAGAAAACCTTTCTCTAATAGGGCTTGTAGGAGCAGGAATGAAAAGTACAAAGGGGATTTTTGCAAGAGTTTTTAAAACAGTATCTGATTCAGGTATAAACGTAGAAATGCTTTCTGGAGGGGCATCGGATGTTGCTTACTATATAATTGTAAAAAAAAGACAACTTAAAATAGCCATTAAATCCATACACAGAGAGTTTTTTTAAAGGATTTTTTTGAGTCTTAATAAAAGAATATCATGTGAAGGGATCTTTGCTTTAAAAATCGATTTTGTATTTCCAATTATTTTATGTTTCCATAGATCTTTTAATTTATAAACATTTTTTCTTAATCCATTTTTCCTTAAAATGTTTTTCCAGTTAACAACTATATTTATAGGTCTATTACCTCTATTTAAAAAAGCAATTGCAAGTTCATCATCTTTTAAAAATTTCACCCAGATTTCATAATCTCCAAAATCGCCATACTTAAATCCCTGCTTTCCCAGAGGATCTTGATTCAAAGCAATTACCTCTTTATTTGTTAATATCTTTTTTATAGATTCTGACATATTTCTTATATCGTTCCCTGCCATCAACGGTGCAGAAAGCATACACCACATACTGAAGTGTGCTCTATACTCTTTATCACTCATTCCTCCATTGCCAACTTCCAGCATATCAGGATCATTCCAATGACCTGGTCCTGCATATTGTTCAAGCCCTGATTGTTTATCAAGTATCAATGTCCATCCTATTCCACCCCAATCATTGATACAATCCCAGCAATCCTGTATATCTTCTGTTGTTCTCCACAGATTGCCTATATCTCTTGCCCAGAGCCATGGTTTTGTTGTTCCCCATTCACAAATACTAAAAACAATTGGTCTTCCTGCAGCATAAAGCGCATCCCTCATTAATTTGTATGATGCTTCTGAATTTTGTTTTCCATGAGAGCACCAATCATATTTAAGATAATCAACCTCCCATGATGCATAAGCTCTTGCATCCTGATACTCATAACCTCTGCTACCTGGCCTTTTCTGACATGTATATGTTCCAGCATCAGAGTATAAACCAAATTTTAATCCTTTTGAATGAACATAATCAACTAAGTTTTTTATACCTGAAGGAAATCTTTTTGGATCAGCAATTATATTTCCCTGTTTATCTCTTGCAATCTGCCAGCAATCATCTATAACTATATATTCATAACCAGCATCTTTCATTCCATTTTTAACCATTGCATCTGCTATTTCTTTAATAAGGTTTTCATTAATGTTGCAACCGAATTTATTCCAACTATTCCATCCCATAGGAGGAGTTTTTGCCAGATCTTTGAATTTTTGTGGAAAAAGGAAATTAAAACCAATAAATAATATAAAAATAAAAATAGTTTTTTTCATATTATATTACCTCCTTTATAATAAATCCTATAATAATAAATTCTATGTGCAAGTGCAAGTGGAAGAAGCATTCAGCTTTCAGCAATCAGCAAAAACAGTAAAGAGTGATGAGTGGATGAGTAGATGAGCAAATGACAAACAACCTGTCTATAGTTTACAAAATTGAACTTTTCTAATATAATACACATAATTGTGAAAAAGAAAATAAAATATATTGTCTTTATATTGATTGTTTGTATATTTATATTGTGTTTCACTGATTTTTATACAATATTTGTAAAGCCACTTGATATTGGAAAAAAGGTTGATAAAAATTATGGCGATGTAATTTTAGTTCTTGGTGGGGGATTAAGGCCAAAAGTTGAAATAGGTTATAGTACTGGGGAGAGATTAAGACTTGCTGCAAGACTGTTTAAACAGAAAAAAATGCCAATAATTATTTCTGATGGCTCTTTATACAAAGGAAGCCCTGCAATAAAAAAGATGAAGGAATATTTATTAAAGCATAATATAAAAGATGAATATATTCTTATTGAAGGAAAGAGTCAGACAACCTTTGATAATTGTGTTAATGCAAAAAAGATAATAGATAAAAATCATTTCAAAGAGCTTATTATATGCACATCTCCTTATCATCAGAAAAGAACAGAGCTGATATTGAAATATCTTAATTTTAAAAAATTTAAAATAGCTAAAATGCATAATTCTGAAATTTATCAGGCTAATAATATAAAACAAAGGTTAAGGAATTCTAAATTAATTTTGCGTGAATACCTTGCAATAGTAAAGTTAAAGATATTCAAAAAGTAGACTTCAAAAGGAGAAAGAATGGAGTGTAAGAAAGAAGAAAATATGAAAATGTGCAATTGTACATATCCATGTTCAAAAAAGGGCATGTGTTGTGAATGTGTTGCATATCATAGAAGACTTAATGAGCTACCTGCATGTTATTTTTCAAATGAGACAGAAAAAACATTTGACCGTTCAATTGAAAAATTCATTGAGGATTACAAAAATAGAAGAGGTTTTTAAATTCAAAAAAATATGAGATTTAATAATAAAAAAAGTAATTATTTATTCTTCTTCAAAGAGTAATGTCTTCATTTTCCAGCCATAAAATTTATCAAAAATATCTTTGAATTTTTTATATTCAGATAAAGGTAACATCAATGTTTTTATCTTTATACTTCTTTCAATAATAATAGTGTTAGCATCTGTTTTAGCTTTTAAATAAAATGAATATTTTTCATTATCTATGTTTAAATTGTCAGGTAAATAAAGAGCTTTAATATTTTTATCAGATTGTAAATTCCATTTTTCATGAACCTCGAATTTTTTTCCAAAATAAAGCGGATAATTTCTAGTCTTAAGGCTAAGTCTAAATGGGAAATCAGCAAAAAAGTATGGAACTTCAGGTAATGTTAGAATAGAAATCTTACCCTGTTTAACAAAGAGAGTGCTACCTTTGATTAAATGATTGATTTTTACATTTTTATTAGAATCCTCTAAATTTGATAAAGTGTATGAAATGGATTTGGATCCCTCGGAGAATACATTTGCTAACTTAGAGAAAAACTTTTCCTTTTCATTATCACTCTTTAAAGAGATACCTTCTCTGGCTATCTTATCAAAATATCCATTTATATCTACATTTATATCAGCAGAATATGAGCCATTTTGCAACATTTTAATTTTTATTTCCGTACATGCTCTGTTTTTAATATTTTTATAATAATTTATTTTTATCCATTCAGGCTTTCCTTTTTTTATTGCTAATCCCTCTGTACCTTCAGGAATATTCACAAATCCTAATTGCTCGTTTTCTCCATTTGGGTTTATAAAGAGTAATTCTCCATTAATAGGTACTGCAACAAATATGGTTTTAAACTGGTCCATAACAACAAGTTCTTTTTCAGGTGTTTTTGCATCAGGGATAAAAACTGGAAATGGCTTGAATTTAGCAGCTTTTAATAGAGATATGAGAAGAGAGGATTTGTCTCTTATATCTCCATAAAAATTCTCAAGTACTTTAGAAGCTTTGTGAGGATAGTATCCGTCTTGTCCAAACGGCAAAGTAATCTTTTTTATATCTTTTGTAATGAATTTATAGATTTTTAATATTTTGTCCCTATCAGATTTTTCCTTTTTTATTAATTTTCTTGCTTTTTTCTTTATTGATGAGTCAGGTTTGGTTTTTTTATAGAACTCATTATATAGTTTTGTTACAATATTTGACCACTCTTTTGAGGTTGAGAATATTAGATAAGGAGATAGATAATTGGAAGGAGGTCTATATTCTTCAATCTTGAATTTAGGTATATCCTTCATTTCCCATGTATAAATTTTATAATTTTCATGTTTATCAATTTTTTGTTTTATCTTTTTAGAGCTTATCTTTTTGAAAAAAACGAGATCATTTGGGATCTTTACTTTGAAACTCATTATAGATTTTGGGTTTTCTCCTTGAAATAAGACTTTAGAGGCAATGAATCCATCTATTACAGGAGTTTCTTTAACATAATTCATAAAAACAGCATCATAAGGTTCTACATTCTGAAATGAATAGACTTTATCAAGTATATTTGAGTAAAGTGAAGCCCCTTTTAGTTCAGCTGGAGTAATAGTATTAATTCCTTTACTTTCAACAGGTATTTTTAAGAGATCTTTTTTTAAAGTTAATGCTTCCAGAACATTTATTTTATCCTTTTCCTCTTTAAACCTGATTCTGTAATCACTGAACATATCCCTGCCTGCACTGTTTATTATCTTATAAAAGTCTATCACCTCATTTTTCAAAAATTTCTTATCTTGATTTAAGGTTAATGTTTTTGATGAATATAGTATATATGTGTAAGAATCGGGAGGGATCATAGTCTGGGAATCTTTAAACTTCTTTATGAGATTATCATCTATTGAGAAAACAAAATTTATAAGACAAATAAATAATATTGAAAATATAATCTTTTTTTTCATTTTTTAGCTCCTTTTTCTAAAATTACAAAACTTTTGTTAAATTTATCAATTAAAACAAATGCCTTTTTCAATTTTTTATAACCATCCGGATAGAGGATCGATGTTTCTATCTTAAAATTCCTTTTAAAAAATATTGTATTATTCTTTACCTTAACATCAAATTTGACAAAAATAGGGGACTCATTAAATTCAAATGAATCTGGAAATGCTTTTATATTATATGCTTTATTGATTTTTACCTCCTCTTTTATATAAGAACCTGATTTTGAAAATAAAAATAGAGGATACTCTCTTTCAGGGAGCCGGGTAATGTTATAAATTATAAGAGAGAGCAAGATGTCGGCAGAAGATTTACCTTCAGGTATTTTCATGAGATAAAAATCACCAAGTTCTTTTATAAAATTTTGAGCTTCTATTTCAAGATTGATTTTATACTTTTTATCCAATTCTTCAGGTTTACCAAATTCGGATTTTTTTATTGATGTTCCCTGCTGTATTGTTTGCAAGATCTTTGTAAACAAAAAATTTTGCATAGTGCCAGGGAACTGTTTTGCTATTTGTCTTAAAATAAAATCATAATATCCTTTACCTTTGATTGTTATTCTGGAAAATAGTTTTCCATTCTCTGAAATCTCACTTATAGCATTAATACAACCCATGCTCTTTTCAGCTGTGTAAGGTTTGTTTTTGTATATATTCTTACCATCTTCTGAAAGATGAAGAACATATTTTTCACCAGTGTAAGATTCACCAAAATCCGAACTTAATTCAAGTGTGGGGTCCATATAAATAAATTCATCTTTTTCAATTTCAACTGCAACTATTGCATGCTGAAAATAAATTGATGGAATTTCAATATCTGTTTTATGTGTGACATTGATTAAGACATCTTCAGAATGGATACCAGCAATTTTTAGCATTGATATCATTAAAACAGATTTATCTCTACAAACCCCATATTTTTTTTCTAATGTATATGTTGCTTTGTGAGGTTCTAAAAAAGAGCCTACATCCATAGAAGAGCCCATATATCTTATATTTTTGGAAATATATCTAAATATTGCAAGAATTCTTTCTTTTTTATCCTTTTTGCCTTTTATGAGAGAGTTTACAAGTTTTATCATCTCAGGATTTTTATCAATCTTTCCTATATTTAGCTCAGAACCATATTTTGAAAGATCCTTCCATGCTTTGAATGTAGATACAATGAGCTTTAATCCTAAATCTAAAGGAGAAACCATAGCCAATTCCATTTCAAGAGCTTTTATATTCTTTGTTTCCCATATATATGTTGTAAAATTTGCATCATCTTTTTTTGTTTCTTTCATCTTACCATTCTTTACAATACTGTATAAAGTCATATTTTTTGGCATTTTGATTATGGTTTTTGTATTTATTACTGGATAATAAGACTGGAAAAGAAATAATTCACTGAAATTATTTTTCAATATGGGCTTTGATTCAACAGTTGTTTTAACATCAATTGTATCTCCGATTTTTGCAGAAGAAAACTGAACTACCAGTTCCCTGAAATTTTCATCAAATATATTCATTTGTTGAGTTGCAGCTATTGTTTGATCCTTAATATTTGCTTCAGGAACTGATATATAAGTTCCATCATTGTGAATGATCCTGGCAATCTTTATTTTTACTTTGCTGTACCTTTTGTGATAAGGGAATTTTTGAGTTGAAAATATCTTTTTACCTCTTTGTGTAAGTATCTTAATTAAAGAATGATCAGTTCTTACAGAAGAACCATCTTCCTGTACTTGAATTGAAACATTATCATCAATAATTATAGCATCAGCATTTTTAAAAGTTTTAGAATCACCTGCTGATTTGATCTTAGTTAGTAAATCTTTTGAAACATTTCCTTTTTCTTGACTATTAAGAAAAGAAAATATAAAAAAAATTGAAATAACGAATATTGAAAACCTTTTCATATTTCACCTCTTATTTTTATAATTAAGTATATATTATTATATCTACAAATAACCTATATGTAAAGTTTTTTAAATTTTAAAAAAAAAAAAGGAACCTATGTAAGTAATAAGGGATCAGGTTACTTGAATTCAAGGTATGGAAATGTTACTCTATAAACCTTTAAAACATATATTAAAATATGAGTATAAAAAAGTTTATTATTCAGAGTTTGATCATTATTTTCTTAAGTTTATCAATCGGGCTTATATATAATCAAATCTTAAAAAATCCTTTACTGATCTTTAAAGTATATAAAAAAGAAAATAATGATACCTATTTTCATATGATAGACGCAGATATTTTGAAAAATTTATTAGAAAATGATACGATAGTTTTACTGGATGCCAGAACAGAGCAAGAATTCAATAAACAACATATACCCAGAGCTATTAGTTTTCCGATTTCTAAATTTAAGGAAGAATATAAAAAAAAGGCATATTTATTCGAACATGATATAATTATAATAACTTATTGTGTTGATATATATTGTGATGATTCTTCTATGCTTGCAAAAAAATTATATAAAAATGGGAAAAGAAAAATTTTTGTATATAAAGGAGGAATTGAAGAGTGGGTATCTCTTGGCAATAAAGTTAAAACTTTAAACACTTTAGTAAATTAAAATGGGGAAAAAAATCTCAAAATTGTTAAGTACACAAATTGTTCAATCATTATGTCGCTTCATTCTTGGAGGTATATTTATATATGCAAGTATTGATAAAATAAGTAATCCCAATGCTTTTGCAGAGATTGTTTATGATTATAAACTTTTACCAGATATTTTAATATATTTCGTTGCTTTGTTTTTACCATGGATAGAGATGGTGACAGGCCTATTTTTGGTTTTGGGCGTATTTACAAAAACATCTTCAATTATTTTATCATCACTTCTTTTTGCTTTTATTGTTGCTTTTGCTATTAATGAAATCAGAGGTTTTAATCTTAGTTGTGGATGCTTTTCAACTGAAAAGAAAAGTTTAGAAGATAGCCTTATACTTTTGATATTAAGGGATACACTAATGCTTATACCAGGATTAGTAATAATTTTCTTTTATAAATCAAAAAAATTATTATATAATAAAAAGTTATGACTAAAGAAAAAAAAGATATACTTTTACCTGAAAAATTTACAATTGAAAATGTCCCTTTTTTATTCAACGAAATAAAAGAATTAAAAAAAGATGCTAATATAGAAATTGATTTTGAAAATGTTGAACGATTTGACTCTTCAGCCATTGCTTTTTTAAATCATTTGAAGATCAATTATGAAAATATTTCTTTTAAGAATATAACCTCTGAATTTAATAAAATTCTTGGAATGTTCCATACAGATGAAAGCATTGAACATGATTTACAAATAATTACTCCGAGAAAAAGATTTGAAGCTATAGCAAATAGATTTTTAAAACTTAGAAGCAATTTTAGAAAATATATATTACTCCTTTCAGATGAGATTTATTATACTATTCTATATATATTTAATAGAAAGGGAGTATACCCAGGTGAAATTTCAAATCAAATGTATGATATTGGATTTAAGTCAAGCCCAATTCTCTGCTTAATCTCCTTTTTAGTGGGTGTCACAATATCTATTACAACTCTTGAACAGTTAAATAATTTTGGTGCTGACATTTATATTGCAGATATCGTTGGTTTTGGAATGATTAGAGAATTAATTCCTCTTATGACTGGAATTATATTAGCAGGGAAAATCGGTGCATCAATAACCGCAGAAATATCTTCTATGAAAGTTTTAGAAGAAGTAGATGCTATAAAAACAATGGGTTTAGTTCCTGAACAATTCTTAATGGTTCCCAGGTTAATAGCAATTACTCTTGCTGTACCATTACTTATAGCTATTGCTGATGTTATTGGAATTTTTGGTGGTGTGATTATTGCTAAAATTTTTTCAGGAATACAGCCAAGTGCTTTTTTTAGAGAAATGTTAGTTACAGTTGACTTGAAAGATTTCTTTATTGGCCTTGGAAAAACAATGGTTTTTGGATGGACTGTAGTTATTACTGCTGGATATAAGGGTTTTTCAGTGGAGAAAGGAGCAGTAGAGATAGGTAATGCAACAACAGATTCAGTTGTACTTTCAATTTCATTGATTATTGTACTTGATTGTTTATTTGCCTTACTATTATATTAAAATGAAAGAAATTATAAGAACAGAAGACCTTTATGCAGGATATGAAGGAAGTGTTGTGCTTAAAGAGTTGAATTTTATAATTAATAAAGGAGAAATTACTGTTATATTAGGCAAAAGTGGATGTGGGAAATCTACAATCCTTAAAACAATAATTGGGTTAATCCCTCCTATCTCAGGAGATATTTATTTTTATGAAAAAAGGATGGATTATTTATCTGAAAGCTCTGTTAATAATCTATATAGAAGGATAGGAGTCTTATTTCAAAATAATGCTTTATTAAATTCTTTAAATCTTTATGATAATGTTTCTATTCCTATAAAAATGCATTACCCAGAATTGCAAAAAGAGATAGAAAGGGAGATGGTTTTTTCCACACTTTCTCAGGTTGGTCTTTTGAAAAGTTTTAACAAATTTCCATCACAGCTTTCTGGAGGAATGAAGAAAAGGGCTGCACTTGCAAGATCTATGATTTTAGACCCTGATATCATCTTTTGCGATGAGCCAACAACAGGACTTGATCCTATAACTGCACATGGATTGGATGAATTAATGTTGAATTTGAAAAATATTTTTGGCATTACTCTTGTTGTTGTTACACATGAATTACGTTCTATAGAAAAAATATCTGATAAGGTGATTGTTTTAAAGGATGGGGCTGTACATTTTTCAGGTAAATATGATAAACTTTTTACGTTAAATGACTCTTTTATAAATAAATTTTTTTTAAAGGAATAAAATAATGGTTACAAAAGAACAAAAAATAAGATTGGGTATTTTCCTGTTTATATCATCAGTATTGTTGATTATTATTCTGCTTATGTTTCTTTTACCGAAGTTGCAGGAAGAGGGTGATAAATACTTTATAAATTTCAAGAATACATCTGTAAATGGTTTGGATAAAGGCTCTGAGATTAAGTATCAGGGAGTTAAAATCGGTAGAGTTTTTGATATTAGTATTAATCCTGAAGATTTGAACTCAATTCAGGTTGGAGTAAAAATAAAAAGAGGATTCCCTGTAAAAGTAGATATGAAAGCTAAATTATCTTTTATAGGTATTACAGGTTTGAAATACATAGAGTTATATGGAGGAAAAATTGAATCTGAAAACTTGGAACATAAGGGTGTAATATTAACAGGCAAAGGCCTTGGCATGCAAGCAGAAGAGATAGTGTCTGATATAAATTCAGCTGTTAAAGGTATTAATGAGCTTATAAGTGTTGAGAACCAGGATAAGATATCTTCTTTTCTTACTAATATAGAAAAATCATCAAAATTCATTTCAGAAAATATCGAGGAAAATGAAAAAAATATGAGAAAAGCGATAAAAAATATAGAAAAGACCTCAGAAAATCTAAATAACACTTCGAAATATTTACATGATACATTTTCAGAGATTCGAATAAACAAAATAGCTCAAAATATAGAAAAGGCCAGCCATGATATTTCAAAAAGATTTTCAGACAAAGAATTAGGAAATGTTTTAAAGAAGGTTGACTCGTTTATGGATACTGCAAATTCAAGTGTCAGGAAAGTTCAAATATCATTTGAAACTCTTGAGAGCGAATTAAGTAAAACCCTGATGAATTTGAGAGAATTTGTGGAAAATTTAACGAAATTCTCAAGAGAGTTAAGAGAGGATCCAACAATTATTATGAGAAAAAAGAAAGAAATCAGGAGAAGAAAATGAAAGAGTTTTATAAATTTATAATTTCTTCTATAATTTTAATGTTTTTTTTAGGATGTATGTCTTCTCCAATGAAGAAATATTATCAAATTAATTTAGAAGATATAAGTATGGAAAAAAGCCAGAGCTTTGATCTTAAAAGTATAGATAAAATTTTATTAGTTGATAAAATTGATATGGAAGAGATATATAATGATTATAGGTTAGTTTACAGAAAATCTCCATTTCAGTTAAACTACTACTCTTATAAATTCTGGATAAAAAAACCTGATAGGATAATAAAAGATGCTATTGTTCTATATTTATCAAATAAAAGGATTTTCAATAAAGTCTTTATAGAATTTTTAGATGGAGAACCTGATCTAATTATGAAAGTTAGAATTAATATTATTGAAGAATATGATATTGGGGAAAACTGGTTTGCTCACCTTTCAATGAAATTTAAAATCACTGATTTTAAATCAGGAGATGTTATTTTAACCCATAAATTTGATAGGAAAAAAAAGTTAATTATAAAAAAGGTTGATAATATTCCGATTTGTTTATCTAAAATCTTACAGGAAGAATTAGATAAGGTGATAAACAATCTATCAAAAAAATTGAAATAATTTTTATTTGTAGATACAAATATATAGCTCTAAATAGAATGATGTGATATACTCTGGCATCTAAAAATATATCAGGAGATTATAAATGGAGCAAAAAGCTATTAAAAAAATTCGAAACATCGGGATTGTTGCTCATATTGATGCTGGCAAAACCACAACAACAGAGAGAATTCTCTTTTTTTCCGGAATAACTCATAAAATGGGAGAAGTTCATAATGGAGAAGCAGTAATGGATTTTATGAGACAGGAACAGGAAAGAGGGATTACAATTTCTTCAGCT
>Ga0209121_10004035_pt1 | contig 13888 bp, 20 predicted proteins | sample Cruoilmetagenom3_FD_187292 | JGI IMG/M metagenome (GOLD analysis project Ga0209121, IMG submission 187292) | Oil polluted marine microbial communities from Coal Oil Point, Santa Barbara, California, USA - Sample 3 (SPAdes) (version 2) | ecosystem: Environmental > Aquatic > Marine > Oil seeps ...
TTTATCCATCTCTTCTATTGTTACAGGAGTTTTAAAAGATTTAAAGATAAAGAAATGTGGGTATTCTGGTTTAATGCTTCCTGTTTTAGAGGATATTGGCTTAGGGAAGAGAAACGATGAGGGGTTGTTTGATATAGATACACTACTTGCTTATTCAGCTGTATGTGGCACAGGATTGGATATGGTTCCCATTCCTGGCGATACGCCTTTAGAAAAAATAGAAGCTATTCTTTTGGATGTCTCCTCTCTCGCCCTAAAGCTGAATAAGCCACTTTCTGCAAGACTTCTACCTATTCCCAATAAACAGGCAGGCGAGAAGACTAATTTCAACTCACCCTATTTAGTAAATTGCAAGATTATGAAGGTTAAGTGAATCTCGCAACTTTCCCCTCATTTACCCATATTATCAAGAAAAAACGCAAGCTGCGTTTTTCTTACCTCTCACTTTTTACTTCTTACCTCTTACTTCCGATATCATTCCACTATCTCAAAATGTACTGCTTTGGAAACACTTTCATCTCTAAATAAATCATGCAATACAACTTTGAAAATATATTTACCTGGTGGAGCTCCTGTTAAATTGAAATTGTTATTAACATACATATCAAGTATGGGAGTTTCTGTATTATAGTGCATACTTAAAGCATTCTCTTGCTCCCATAATATTTCTTCATTTTCATCTAAAATAATTACATCCTGGGTGAACCAGAATTCATATCTTCCTCCTGTAGTTTTAGTGTAAATATTTGCTGGCTCATAATAAAGTAAAATAGGTTCTTCCTGCTTAATTTTTGGCTCTGTTAAAGGGACATAACAACCTAAATTTACGATTTTAGAGCAGAGGGTAAAATTACGAATTCCCAGTTCTCCCTTATTTTGAATCTCTACGATCTTATGTTTTAGTTTCAAAATTTCTTCATAATTTCCTTGATTTGCAAAGACACCCATTGGTAGCAGCAAAAATAATAACATTAAACATAAACAAAATCCCCGTTCTCTTATAGTCTTTCTCATTTTTACCCTCCGTTTTTAATTTTTAAGAAGTGCCGAAGGGGGGATTTGAACCCCCAAGGAGTTAACTCCACAGCATCCTGAATGCTGCGTGTTTACCAATTTCACCACTTCGGCATAATTTTATACTATAACAAATTAGGAGGTAAGTCAACTTTTTGTCTTGAAAGATGCGCGAAGGTTGACAAAATTTTTTTTTCACCTATAATATAGAGGATCTTCTATATAGAGAACCTTGGATATTTTTTTTCTCCATTGGCAATATGAGTTGTATATAAATAATGACTTCTGCTCGAAGATGAGCTTTAACCTGTATTATTAAATTAATGGAGCTTTATATATGAAAAAACTTGAGAAGAAACAAAATGGGAAGTTCACCCTATTAGATAGTAAACATCTAACGGGGCTTACCTTAGATGCAAAAGTAGTAGGAAATTTCGCCAGAATTTTTGAGATATTAGGAAGCAAGACAAGGTTAAAAATATTAGAGATAATTAGTAAGGAGGAAAAGTGTGTAAATTTTCTTAGTAAAAAGCTGAAATTATCACAACCCACGATTTCCTACCATTTAAAACTTCTACTTGGCCTCAATTTAGTTAAGCAATACAAGAGTGCCCAATGGGTGCGGTACAGGCTCAACAAAGAGAAATTAACAAAGCTGATGGTTGACTTTCCCAAAATTTATGGGATTTTGGTAGCTAAAAGAGGAGGTAAAAGTTAAATTAAGAGGAGAGCTAAAATGGATATGACCTATCTTATAAAATTCTATTTGAAAAACAGGGTAAATCGCCATATCTTTAGTCTGCTCTCTAAGAAGAATAAGAATGGCAAAAGTATCCTTGAGGGTATCTTTTCTCTTTATACTCGGGATAATGGGTATCAACCTCCCTTGAGAAGATTAAAGGTATTTCCATTTTATATTTTCTTTGAAATAGGTAGGGTTGTCTTTGGTCAAACCAGGGAGGATGTGAAGAGGGAGCTTATTAATCGCGCCTTCCAGAAGGGAATATCCCTTGTTATGAGGTCTGTGGCTCACTATGGCCCAACTTCCCCCCAAAAGTTTATCGCTCCCCCTGTTGTAGTCTGGAATTTTACCAACGCTTGCAACCTAAAGTGTAAGCACTGTTATCAGAGTACTGGCAAAAAGCTGCCTGAGGAGCTTTCCTTATCCAGGCGGTTAAATGTAATAGATCAATTAGCGGCTGAGGATGTCTTTTCCATTGCCTTCTCAGGTGGAGAGCCTTTGACAGATAAGGACCTTTGGCCAGTGATTGAGAAAGCAAAAAAGGAGGATATGTATGTCTCAGTGGCTACCAACGGAACTTTAATTACCCCTGAGGTGGCTAAAAGGCTGTCCAATGCAGGAGTGGATTATGTGGAAATAAGTGTAGATAGCGTTGATTCAAAAAAGCACGATGAGTTTAGAGGCGTTCCTGGAGCATGGGAGAGGACAATTGAGGGAATTAAAAATGTGGTAGCACAAGATTCCATCAATGTGGGTCTTGCTCCTACCATCACCAAAATGAACTTTGATGAATTGGAAGACCTCATAAAATTGGCCATAAAATTAAAGGTGGATAAGTTCTTCGTCTTCAACTTTATTCCTGTAGGAGAGGGCAAAAACTTAATCAGCCTTGACCTAACTCCTGAGATGCGGGAAAAAATGTTAAATACTCTATATGATTATTACATAAAAGAGGGGATAGTTACCTTAAGCACCTGCCCTCAATTTGCCCGGATTTGTATGATGAACAGCGAAGGAAAAATTTCTCCTACCAGTCATTACACTGTAAGTAGAGGGGAGAAAACGCACCTCATAGCTGAATTTGTAGGAGGCTGTGGAGTAGGAAGGGCATACTGCGCTATTCAACCAGATGGAATAGTTACTCCTTGTGTATATATGCCCATCGCGGTGGGGGATTTAAAGAAGCAGAGCTTTAAGGAAATCTGGACAACTTCACCTGTGTTAGAGGAGCTCCGCAGCCGTGAGGATTTAAAGGGTCACTGTGGAGTATGCGAATATAGGTCAGCTTGTGGAGGCTGCCGAGCCAGAGCTTATGCCTATTTCGGAGATTACAAAGCACCCGATCCTGGATGCATTAACAATAAAGAAGCCTTTCTTGAACTTAAAAAGGAAGCCATCGTTTCTGCCAGGTAGAAATGAAGATGCCTGATATTATCCTTACGGCGGATAGGATTATTTTAATTAATTATCGCCTGACCTGCCTGGGGTACTTTAACTTCAACCACATATTCTCAAGAGCTAATTTAGGTTTTACATTGCTCTTAAGATAACTTCTGGTTGCCTCTATTGTATTGATAGCATCTTGGATGGCGAAGTAAGAGTATCTCTTTTCTTCCTCTTTTAGTTTTTTTATCTTATCAATATTAATTAAATTCGTGCCTCCCCCCTCTTTTAAGAGTAAAAGGTCACGAAACCAGAATAGAATCATATTAAGAATTTCTTTCAACTCTTCTTCATCAAAATTTTTCCAATTTGCAACTAACTCAAATATCTCATCCACAGTAATATTTCTACTTAATTTATTGATTATATTCTCTCTTTCCTTGAGAATATTTTCTTCTTTTTTTATTAAAAGAAGAGCTTTTTTAATACTTCCTCTGGATAAGTTCACTATAAGAGGAACTTTTGGGGAATCCTGGGGAAGATAATTAATTATAATCTCTCTTATCTGCTCAGGAGAAAGGGAGAAGAAGCGAACAATTTCACACCTGGACAAAATTGTAGGGAGGATTTCTCTTTCAGTTTCACTAATTAAGATAAATACTGTATCTGGAGGTGGTTCTTCCATTATCTTAAGAGCGGAGTTAGCCGCCTCCAGAGTAAATTTATTTGCCTCCTCTATAATCCATACTCTTTTCTTACCTTCGTAAAGTTTATAAGCAGCCCCTCTTTTTAAAACACGGATTTGGTCAATTTTAAGTGAATCTCCTTCTGGTTGTATAATCTGGACATCAGGATGGTTTAGATGGTCAATCTTTATACAGGAGGAACATTTATCACAACTATCTATCCCCCCTCTCCTGCAGTTTAATACTTTAGCAAAATTTAAAGCGGTAAAAGTTTTCCCCACACCTGCTGGCCCTACAAACAAGTAAGCACCAGCAAGAGATGAAGTAGCTATCTCTTTTTGAAGTATTTTTGCAGCTCGTTGCTGCCCCTCTATTTGTGCAAAAGACATAATTTTCCGCTCACCTTAGTAATTAAGAAAACTCAACAAACTCAACAAACTCAATAAACTCAATAAACTCAATTTAAGTAATCTAATACAATTTTCCTTATAGTAAGATGTATTTCCTCGGGTTCAGCTTCCCCTTTAATTATTTTTATTCTTTTCGGGTAAGATTTGGCAATCTCAAGGTATCCTTGACGTACTTTTTCATAAAAGGCGACTTTCTCCTCTTCTATCCTGTCATCCCCTCCACCACGCTGCTTGGATAAAGAGGGGTTAATATCTAAAAGAAAAGTGATGTCGGGAAGGATTCCTTGAGTTATTATCTCATTCAATTTATTTATCCAGACTATGTCTAATCTTCTTCCATAACCTTGATAAGCAATTGTAGCATCAATAAAACGATCGCAAATTACAATTTTCCCTTCTCTTAAGGCAGGTTTGATTACCTCTTCTATATGTTCTCTTCTATCAGCTAAATAGAGGAAAAGCTCACTTACCCTGCTTATTTTATTAGAAGAATGCAAAAGTATCGTCTTAATTTTCTCTCCTAATTTAGTCCCCCCAGGTTCACAAGTTTTGATTACCTGATAACCTTTATTCTTCAAATAATCGGATAATAAAGATACTTGACTGCTTTTCCCACTCTTATCTATTCCCTCAAAGCTAATGAACAAAAACCCCCTCCTTTTTGTTTAATTTATATTCCTTTTACGCCAGCCATACGACCTTCTTTTTCGTAAAGCTGCGTGTTGAGCCTTTAATCTTATCGCATTAATATTAATGAATCTTCTGCATTAAAACCACCTTCCACTTCCATACCGGATAGTTTTGATCGTGGAGCAAAGTGGGCGATTCTCTACCTGTCACATTAACATTTCCTTTTTATTGATAGTTTCATTCTTGGTATTTATCTATATTTTCCAGAACACTTAGATAGTTTAGAACCTCCTGTCTTGCCTTCCTTGTTGCCGTGAGCTTCTTACCTTGAGCAAGCTTGTTAACCTCTTCAAGGGTTAGTGGATTTCCCTCTATTGCGGTAGAGGCATGAGTTGCCCTTATCAGCGCCTCCCTTCTTAAAGAAATTTCCCATTTCGGTACAATATATGCATTAAGAATAACCTCTCTTGCAGATGTAATTTCAACAAGATTATTAACTATTCTGTGAGTATATTTGAAGTTTAGCCTAAACATGAATAATAGCTCCTTGTTCTTTCAACAATTTCTAAAGGTATAAGGTTCATTATGAACTCCTAATTTTTTGAGCATTTTACTTATGATGTAAATTTTCTTATTATGTCAAGTTTGAAGACCTGACCCCTATTTTTAGAAGACCGCAGTATCGCTCAAGAATGGCAGTTAAACAGTACATGTCACATTATGTTTTTCGCTCCGTGAGAAACTTAAACATGCTGGTTTGGGCTTCCTCTAATGCCATCAATCTTTTGACATTTGTCAGTTTAATTCCCAACCTTGAAGTAATAGGCTGGAGTAATTTGAAAGTCTCTTTTCTTTTGACTAATATCTCTTGAGGTAGAGATTTAATATCTTCTACGAGTTTCAAAAATTGCTCTGCGAACTCAGACACAAATTCTATAGGTTTTACCAAATGAGAGTCCAATATAAAATAAGAATAATGCTCTACGCAGAAAATCACATAAGGATAATAAGGTCTTTCTCCCTTTTCTTTTACCGGCTGGGGAAAATAAGAGAAGTCAATCTCCCAAACTCCTTGACGTTGGGAGAACATTCTCTTAATTTTTTCCAAACGATCTACATCAATGGGTTTTGCGATAATCTCCACTTTTTCTAAGGGATGAGGCTCTAACCATTCATTTCTCCATCCTAAACCATCTTTTTCTTTCTTAGGCACTCGAACTAAATATCGGCTCTTTACAGGAGGAGTAAGCATCTTCGGATTATTTTTAAAGCGCAGGGAAACATCGATTGCCTGGTCCAAAGCCATGGTTAGATATTTTGCCTCTTCACTAGTTAAATACCAGGGACAATAACCGGGTCGATAACTCCTGAATAATGGCCATGAATTATGCCCCCTGAATTTTAACTCAAGTGTCTTTGTTACTTGAAAATCCTCCTTCTGTAAAAATCTTCTATCTTCAAATGAAGCCATCAGGCATTTTTGAACATGGAGTGCATCAATAGAATATGAATCAATTTCTCCTGACCGAATTTTTAAATATTCCTCTAACCCCTCAGTGCCTAAATAGACTGCTAAAGCAAAATGCTCTCCCGCTCTTCCCATTACGCAGCAATAGCCGATCTCGTCATTTATTGGATTTTGAACTCCGAATATATCAGAATCCCACACCCAGTTCCAACATTCTATTTCCCTAAATTCCATTGCTGCCTCGTATAGGTCTCTCCATTCTTGAATAGATGGTGATTTATCCTTCATTTTTAACACTCCTCACTATATTTTTGCTACTTCGACGGACCGAAGTCTTTTACACCGCCTGCTGATATAACACACAGGTATCAGAAACTATTTTGCTCTCTTTCCAGCCAGCCCTTGCAAAGGCTAAATGGCCTTTTGCCTTTCTAAACCAAATTTCTGCCGCTGCTTTATTCTTTTTCATATAAAACCACTCCGTTTAATAAAACTGTACGAATGAATAAACTGTTAATTTTCGTTGCTTTTCTAAATTCATCCGGCGTATAAACGAGAGGCTCAACAGGATATTCAAATCCAAACCGGCTTCTTATAAGCTGCATCAATTCTACTACTCTATCTACAAAACGCTTATCTGTCTTTTTTATAATCAATAGATCTATATCAGAGCTTTCAGTATCCCTTTTTGTCCCGTAAGAACCAAATAGAATTATCTTCTCTGGGTTGTATTCTGATGCTATAAAATCGGTTAATTTCTCTAAATTTAATAGCGTTTTAAATTTTTTATTCATTATTCCTCATCTTAAATGTCTTAGCGTGATGCAAATAGAGCATCATAAAATTTTCTTAATGTCAAATGTTGAGACCTGGCCCCTTTGTTTTTACTTAGATATGTGTTGCCTCTTCTCTTCCAACCTCTTTGGCTACTTTTTGGTAATACTCTATAAGTTTCTTTCTGGTAAGTCCTTTGGTCTTCTCTTCAGTGATGAGCCGTGCGAGATGGACCTGCTGAAGGCCATAGCTTTCCGGAAATTCCTTCTCCACCTCCTTTCGGAGTTCTTCCATTTTCTTTTTGGATATGTTTCTCATATTTCCTCACCTCCTAAAAGCTCTGGTGGAGCAACTATCTCTAATAAAGGATAATTATATAAGGAGTTGACCATTCTTATTATCTCTTTTGTTTTTCTCCTTACTATATGTCTGTAGTTCCATGAAACAAGAATTTCTATATGGTTCACTGTAGCTATCGCTATGTGCAGAGCATCCTTTCTGTACCTATGAGGTACAGCTCCATAGCGAACATATTCTCTGCTCAGTTTTTCTGCATCTTCGTCAACTTTTAATTGAGATAAATCTCTCAGGGCCTTGTTCATATTTTCTTTTAGTTCTGTATCGGGTGTTTCCTGAATCTCTGTAACTACAACATCTGAAACATAAACTTCGTGTCTTTCCATCATCTTCCAAAATTCCTGAGTCCACTTCATCACCTCAGGGGACCTTATATCAAAAAGAGCAGATATTACCGATGTATCTAAATAAATTTTAAGTTTTTTACTCATCTATAGCTCCTTCAAAAACCCTTTCAATTTTTTTTCCGCTTATTTCATAATAGTTCATATTTTTGCCCCCATGGTAACACTGGGGCTCCAAAAGAGAGTAATTCTCTGAATTTATTTTCTACAAATTCTTTATCTCCTTGTACTTCAATTTTTACATTCCTTTTCTTATATTTTATGCCGCTATGCTGTTCTTAAACCGGGGAAACTGTGTGATAACCCATAGAACCCAATCAAGAAATTTACCTTTTTCAAGACGAAGCAACCAACCTTTCTTTGCCAATTCACTTAACAGCTCCCTTACTTTATAAGTGTCGGTTTCTAATATTTTGGCAGCTTCTTTTATTGAAAAAACTGACTGTCCATTTCGGGCCAAAAAAGACATCAGTTTTGCACTCTTTTTTCCCAATGTTTTATATAAATTTTTATATTTTTTCATATTTTCTGTCCCTATTGTAAGATATTACCTGACAATAATAACAAAGAATATAATAAAAGTAAATAGTTTATAAAAACTTTACTCGTCTCAAACGAAACTGCTAAGAACCATTTCTGGAATATAAGCGATAGAACTTATTAGGATTAAGACCTTTTATTTTCTCCAATGAGCTCATTTCTGCATCTCCAGTTGTTCCTCTTTTAGTGAAATCCAAAAATTCAAAAACAACTCTGTTAAATTAAATGTGGAGATTCGACCCCTATGTCGACCCCTATGTCTTCCTTATTTTTTAAGAATATCCTCAGTGTCTTATGCTTTTGAAATTATATCTTCTACAAAGAGTAAAATTTTCTCCGCTACCTCGATTGCAAATTTGGCGTCCTCCTCAGTTAGATTCAAAGGAACATCAGCTGGATATCTATCAAAGTAATAAACAGTTAGCCTATCACAATCATTTCTAAAATCTTCTACTCCTGGATAATATTTCTTGCATTCTTCAATTATATCAGCTAATCTGTGAGTCTTAAGGGGCGGAGTTTTCTCTACGTTAACATTTTCCAATTCTAATAGAGCTTTAAGCGCCTTTTCCGCTGCCTGCTGGCACAACACACAGGTATCAGATACTATTTTGCTCTCTTTCCAGCCAGCCCTTGCAAAGGCTAAATGGTCTTTTGCCTTTCTAAACCAAATTTTTGCCGCTGTTTTATTCTTTTTCATATAAAACCACTCCGTTTAATAGAACTGTACGAACGAATAAACTGTTAATTTTCGTTACTTTTCTAAATTCATCCGGCGTATAAACGAGAGGCTCAACAGGATATTCAAATCCAAACCGGCTTCTTATAAGCTGCATTAACTCCACTGTTCTATCTACAAACCGTTTGTTTGTCTTTTTTATAATTAATAGATCTATGTCAGAAGTTTCATCACTTCTTTGTGTACCATAAGAACCAAATAGGATTATCTTCTCTGGGTTGTACTCTGATGCTATAAAATCAACTAATTTCTCTAAATTTGCTAACGTTTTAAATTTTTTATTCATTGTTCCTCATCTCAAAATGTCTTGACATAACACAAATAGAGCATCACAAAATCTTCTTAATGTCAAATGTTGAGACCTGACCCCCATTTATTCTTTTGTGAACTTTTTCCTGAAACTGGAGTTCCTTGACAAAAAAATTTTTTGTTTTATAATATAATTAATCCAATAAATTGGAGGTGGATAACCCGTAAGGGTTAGCGTGAAGAGGTCTTCATCTGAAGACCTCTTCTTTTTTATTTATATGAATATCTTCCCATATTCCTCGATCTGTCCCGAATATAATTGTTTATTATATTTTGTTTTTATTATCTCACAAATCCTCTTCCCAAATATATTTCCAGGATCTGGAATTTTTTTATTTTCCAGCAAAATATCCTGTTTAACGGGATATGCCAGGATATCTGCAAGTTGAAGACCAGCAATATTATTTCTTTTGGGCTTCAATTTAATTTCTTTACTGGAGAGCGCATCTTGAAAAAACTTAGGCTCTCGCCAAAAAGTCCCTGCATTATATACCCTCCTATAAGCTTCTTTTAATTGTCTGTCTTCCCTACCGCCTCTGCTTTCTGCTAACACATCTCCAATACCTCCTGTAAAATTTAGAAGACCGCAGTACCGCTCAAGAATAGCCGTTAAACAGTAATGATAAGGATGAAAAGCCAACTCCTTATATTTTTCTACATGATTTTTCTTATCAATAACTACAGCAATAATCTTAAAATCAGCCTCTCTTATTAAATTTAAAAGGCCACTATCAAATTTCTTCCTCGCTGTCGGATTGTATAATCTTCCGAAACAACTTCGTCGGTTTATAATATCATTTCGATGTAAAATAGGAGGGAAGTCCGGATCGTATAATAGATGCTTCTGTTTAAAATCTTCTAATTTTCTGACAAAGATTCTGTATCGCTCTGGCTTAAAAATACAGCCTATAAGACAAAGATACCTATTTTCTTGTTTTTGCAAGTTTCTATAGGTATGGTCGCCAGATTCATCAATATAAATTCTGAAGCGTTTTTCTCTCATTATTATAGCCTTGAGTAGTTATATTTGATAGACCCGAAGTTGTTTCCTTTTCAATGAAACCTAAAAATTCAAAATAACAACTCTGTTAAATGTGGAGATTTGCCCCCCTATTTCCTCCTATTTTTGATTTACACGTTTTTCTTCCAGAGATATTTTATGTCAAATGTTGAGACCTGACCCCCCCTGTTTTAAACCCTTGTTTTAAAAAAGATTTTTCTTCATCCTTTATCTTCTTCAATTCCCTTATTCTCATAATATAACAGTATCAACCCCATATGTCTTCTTAATGAGGTAACAATCCTCCTTACATCATTCCTCTTATCACAAAAGAGCTGTCTCTCCATAGTTCTTGTAATAGAATTACTAACAAGGGGAGGATGCAACTGATAGACTTTGTAAAGAAAATCCGCATATTCACTTTCTCCTCGTTGTTCAAAGATTACGGTAAAGAACGGCAGAGTTATGTTAAAGTATATTTCCATAGCCCTCGTTTTTCCTACTGCTTTTGTTGCTGTAAAAACTTGCGTGATCGCACGAGAGAAATTCATCGTTACCTTTTTATCTACTTCTTCTGAATAGTTTTTAATAATCTCTTTTTTAAAAAGATTGCATAACCCATTTTCCAGAGAATAAAATAGTAATCTCGAGATACCCTCTATTCTTTTTTTCGGATAATTCGCCGGCCTTGTACCCTTATATTGCCACACTGATTTTTCCATCCTTAAGGAAAAATCAAAATCTTTGGGGAGATCTTCTTTTGATTCTAAAAACCCGCCCTGTAAAGTAAATCTTTTTCAATCGTCTCTCGTTCATTTAACTTACAAATTTCTGAATAGGGGAGTATCATGGCCAATTCCAGAAACTGAACTTTATTATTCTTATACCCGAGAGAAAGCATAAGTTCTCTATAAAGCGCCTCATCAGGATTAGCGATTTTTAAAAGATTCTCCATTCGGGTTTTCTTCTGCTTCAATCTTTCATCACCTAAAGAATCAAGGAATTTCTCAATCCCGTCCTTCTTTAATCTTTTCTGTAAATAGGGATTTAAGAATTGAGTAATCTCCATATTTTTAATCTCTCCTATTTTCTTTCTTCTTAGGCAAGATAGGTTTGACACGAGCTTTCTCTTTCTTCACTTCTATCTCAAGTTCCTTTTTTGTAGGCAAATATAGTTTGTATTTAGAGACGAATACACTGTTACTCAACCCACCAAGAGCATATTCAACAAATACCCTACTCCGATTAGATTCAGTACACAGGATGATTCCGACTGGAAAGCTCTCTCCTTCAAACATTTCTCTATCCTTTATGTAGTTTAGATAAAAGTTCATTTGTCCAACATCGCTATGACTAAGTTTACCTACTTTTAAATCAAATAATACAAGACATCTGAGTATTCGGTGATAGAAGACGAGATCGATATAATAATGCTCATTGTCAATGGTGATTCTTTTTTGTCTTGCAACAAAGGCAAAACCTTTACCCAATTCCAGTATGAATTCCTGAAGATGGTCAATTAATTTCTGCTCCAACTGCGATTCGGTATAATAGCTTTTTTCTGGCAGGCCTAAAAATTCAAGCACATAAGGGTCCTTAATCACATCTTCAGGTTTTTCAATAATTTGTCCTCTTTTTGCAAGCTCCATCATCTTCTTTTTATCCTTACTTAAAGTAAGCCTTTCAAAGAGAAGAGAGTTAATCTGGCGATCAAGCTCTCTCGTTGACCAGCTATTATTTACTGCCTCGATTCCATAGAAGGAGCGCGCTTTTGCGTCCCTTATCCCCAAAAGTAGTCTATAATGTGTCCAGGTTAATTCTGCACGCAGTGCGTGCAGAATTGGATATGTAAGATAAAATTGTCTAACGGCCCAAAGATTTCTTTCTGTAAATCCTCGTCCAAATCTCTTAGTTAGATCCCTTGATAACCTCTGGATAAGATACTCACCATATTTTGCTCTCTCTTTCCCTCTTTGTTCTTCTTCAACTATTAAGTGACCAATCTTCCAATATGTATGGACAATAACAGTATTTACCTGTCTTACTGTTTTCCTTCTTGCCTGTTCTAATAGATCCGAAACTCTTACAAGAAAACTTCCATAGTCGGTTTTTACCAAATTTTCCATTACATACTCCTTGCTTTAACAATCTTGTTTTTCACAAGTTCTACAATTGCCCGATAGACCTAAAGTTGCTTCTTTTTCAGCAAAATCTAAAAAACTCAAAAACAACTCTGTTAAATGTTGAGGCCTGACCCTATTCTTTTACTATTCTTTTATAACCTCCCGACCAGGATTCTTCTTTTTCACCTCTCCCTCGTAGGGGAGAGGGGAAGGGTGAGGGTGCGTTGATCCTTCATCCGGTTTGAGGATTTTCGAGTACCCTTCTTTCTGACAGAACTAAAAACTAATAGTTTTGTCAAATGCTAATCCCGGCTCAATGCTCCTCAATTCCGACCTATTCCTTCTCTCTTTTTCTCTCTAATTTCTTCAACAAAGAATGCATCTTTTTCGCTTTTTCCTCATCCTTATAAAAAAATTTACCCTCTTCATTTCTATCTATTATTTGCTCCATTCCCTTTTCCAGTATTTTTATAGCTTTGTCTATCTTCCCTATGTCTTCATAAAGCAATCCAAGAACCATATAAGAATCCCAATATTGAGAATCAAGTTGAAGGGACTTCTGAAACCAATCTATCCCTTGCTCAGCATCGTCTTGTTTAAGAGCAACGGCTCCCAAATTGTAGGCTGCTTTTGCCGTATTCTTCTCGGTAAAATCTTTTTCCAGCCACTCTTTTGCTTTGTCTAATTCCCCTCTTTCATAAAATACCAAGCCAGAGTGCATCAAGGTTGCTTTGCAGGGAGGAAAGAAGTTCTTCGTAATGGATAAAAATTAATTTTATAGCTGGAACAGAACTTCTTAAGTAAGACTTTAGTTGTTTTAATTTTTCTAAATGATAGAAAGATTTAAGGAGCCTAAGATATGTATTATAATGGAGGGAAAGAAGTCTTTGTGGTAAATCAATGTTACTTTTTATTACCTCTTTTAATGTGCTATAGGCTCTTTGGAAGTTCTCTCTATTTTTAAACAAACTTTGTGCATCCTCAAAAAACTGAAAATCATCCATTATTTCTCTCCTTTGGAATAAACCAGACCATCTTTGCGAATCGAAGATACAATGAATTTCTCTTTTAATTTTTCAGATACACCGTTAAAATTAAACCAATGTGTAAGAATTACCTGGTCACCAGGTACAAGCTGCAACTCTTCAATTGCCCTTAAATTCTTTTCAGTAAGAGCATCTTTTATACGAGCAACCGCTACTCTGAAACTATTTTTAGAGACATCAATTCCAAGTTCCTTACCAATTTGCTTCTTGGTAGGATTAGTATATTTAACTAAATCACCGATGGCATCACCAATAAAATCTAAGAATTTGGTACGTGCTACATTCCAAGAATCACGAGAAACATCTAACCCTAACTTGCTCCT
>Ga0209121_10004036_pt1 | contig 13886 bp, 12 predicted proteins | sample Cruoilmetagenom3_FD_187292 | JGI IMG/M metagenome (GOLD analysis project Ga0209121, IMG submission 187292) | Oil polluted marine microbial communities from Coal Oil Point, Santa Barbara, California, USA - Sample 3 (SPAdes) (version 2) | ecosystem: Environmental > Aquatic > Marine > Oil seeps ...
TCTACAACAAATAAAGGATTGTTGTTGGCACGAACAGAATTTGAACCTCTAATATTCACAGAAATACCGCCTCCTGGTTCACCACTGGATTGTTGAATGTTCACCCCTGCAGTTTTACCTTGGATCAATTGTTCCGGAGATGATATAACACCACCATTAAAGTCCTTTGCGGTTACCGAGGTAACAGAACCTGTAGCATCTTTTACGGTAGTCGTACCGTAACCAATGATAACAACTTCATCCAATGCCTCGGCATCTTCAGCAAGTGTAACATTAACGGAAGTTCTTCCGTTTACCACAACTTCAGTCGTGCTATAACCAATATAGCTAATAACTAAGGTTGCGTTTTCACCAATACTTAAGGTGAAATTACCGTCAAAATCGGTTTGTGTTCCATTTGTGGTACCTTTTTCCACAACACTGGCTCCTGGTAATGGACCAGTGGCATCGGAGACATTGCCTGTAATCTCTTGAGCTTGTGCAAATCCTAAGCACAATAAAGCTCCTACAAGCATAAAGCTTTTTAGTAGCGTAATCTTCATAAAGAGTTAATTTTAGTTGAGTTAATTTAAATTCAAGCCGCAAAATATGCAAAATATATGTTAAAATACAAATATTAAGGTGTTAAAAGTCACGAAAACGGTTTCGTGTTAATAACTTACATTTTATATAATTATAATAATCCTTTGCTTTGTGGATTATAAAATCCGTAAAATTTTATTCAGGAAAGTGGGGAAATTTTATATATCTCCTAAAGATAAGGTTTTTATTCTTTCTGAACTGTACCTTTATGACCTCTTTAAAAATATGCCTATTTTTAAAGAGAGATTTTGAATGATTTACCATAAGAAATGGTATATTAATAGTTGTGCAAATGAGGAGAAAGATAACATTGAAACAGATTGCACGCGAATTAGGGGTTTCAATCTCAACCGTGTCAAAAGCCTTGAAAAATAGTAAGGAAATAAGCGCTGATACCAAGCAAAAAATTCAGGCCTTTGCTAAATTGTACAACTATAAACCCAACAGTGTTGCCTTAAGCCTTAAAAATAAGCGGACTAAAAATATAGGGGTTATTATTCCAGATATCGTTCATCATTTTTTTACAACGGTTTTTAGGGGAATTGAACAATATGCGAATAACCATGGTTATAATGTTATAGCATGTGTTTCCGATGAATCCTTTGAAAAAGAGGTCATAAATTTAGAGTTGCTGGCCAATGGCAGTGTTGATGGTTTTATCCGCTGAAACACAAAAAAAGAAGGATTTCAGTCATTTAAAGGAAATAATGAATCAAGGAATACCTTTGGTGCTATTTGATCGAGTGACAAATGAAATTGAATGTGACAAAGTTGTAATCAATGATAAGGAAGCAGCATTTCTTGCGGTTAATAAATTCATTGCCAACGGTAGAAAAAAAATTGCCTTGATAACTACCGAGGATTATTTTAGCGTGAGTAGGGAACGTGAAGCTGGTTATCGCGGGGCACTCGAAACAAACAATTTTAAAATAGATGAAAATCTTATTTTAAAGTTACCGTTCATGGATGTTGACGATGGTGCCGTCAAGACATTTTTTAATAATCAGGAGGTTGATGCGGTATTATGTGTCAATGAAATATTCGCGATACATTGTATGAGTTTGGTTAAAAAGCGAGACAAGAAAATTCCAGAAGAAATTGCTATTATTGGATTTACGGATGGATTACTTTCAAAATATGCTGATCTAACGTTGACATCGGTTGCGCAACATGGGGAGAAGATGGGAGAAATTGCAGCTAAAATGCTCATTGAAAAAATAGAATACATTTACGAGAGTGTGGATGGGTCAGAAACCGAGACTTTCCGTACCGAAATCATAGAGTCTACGATTATAGAAAGAGGCTCAACAATCAATTAACTTAATTATATTGAATGCATAAAGTTGGATTTATTTTCGATTTGGATGGTGTTATTGTAGATACTGCCAAATACCATTACCTCGCTTGGAAAAAACTGGCCAATGAGTTGGGTTTCGAATTTACCGAAGAACAGAATGAATTATTCAAAGGCGTAAGTCGAAAACGTTGTTTGGAGATTTTACTACAAATAGGCAAAATAAAGGCCACCCAGGAACAATTTGACACTTGGATGGCAGATAAAAATGAAGACTATCTTGCGTATATTGAAAAAATGGATGAGTCAGAGATTTTACCTGATGTTCTAAAAATCCTAAAATTCCTGAAAGAGAATAATTCTCCAATAGCTTTAGGTTCAGCCAGTAAAAATGCCAAACCAATTTTAGAAAAGGTGAAATTATTGGAGTATTTTGATTTTATCGTTGATGGAAATAGTGTTACAAAAGCCAAACCAGACCCCGAGGTATTTTTAATTGCAGCAAAAAAAATGAATATTAAACCTGAAAACTGTGTGGTATTTGAAGATGCAGTTGCTGGTATTGAAGCAGCGAACAATGCAAAAATGACCAGCATAGGAATTGGCGAGAAAAAAACATTAAAAGAAGCGAATTTTAATTTTAAAGACTTCACAGAGATCAATTTAAGTTTTATCAAAAAATTACTGAACAATAAATGAATCAAGATTATATAAAAGCAGACAATTGGTCAATCATCGAAGAAGGATTTAACCAAGAAATGGTAAAATCCTCCGAAAGCCTATTTAGTATTGGTAATGGTGCCATGGGACAGCGCGCCAATTTTGAGGAGTCCTATTCGGGACCTACTTTTCAGGGCAGCTATATTGCTGGTGTATATTATCCAGATAAAACCAGGGTTGGTTGGTGGAAAAATGGGTATCCAGAATATTTTGCCAAAGTTTTGAATGCACCAAACTGGATTGGTATAAATGTTTTGGTTGATGATGAAAATCTTGATTTATTCAAATGTACCCGTGTAGACGAATTTCGCAGGGAGTTGAATATGAAAGAAGGGTGGTATAAGCGAAGTTTTTCTGCCACCTTGCAAAATGGAGTAAGCATAAAAGCAAAAATCACCCGGTTTTTAAGCCTTGATTTAGATGAACTGGGAGCCATAAAATACGAAATCGAGGTTGTTGATACCGATGCAGAGATAACATTTGTTCCTTATTTAGATAGTGGCATTACCAATGCGGATACGAATTGGGATGACAAGTTTTGGAATACTACTTCGGTAAGTTCAAAAGGCAATAGGGCATTTATTGAGGCTCATACCATGAAGACGAATTTTGAGACCTGTACTTTTATGGAGGCTCAATTATTTCATGATGGAAAAAAAATCGAATGTATCCCATCAGAAACTAAAGAAGAGACTTTTATAGGGCATGCCTATACACATAATGTAAAAAAAGGGGAAACCTTATCATTGTATAAGTTTGGGGGATATACAGTATCTACAAATCACAATGCCAAAGAACTGATAAAGGCTGCTGATTCGGTGATGTCAGAAGCCATGGAAATAGGGTTTGAAGCTTTGCTTGAAAGACAAAAAAAAGCTTGGAATGCCATATGGCAAATGAGTGATATTGTGATAGAAGGTGATGTGAAAGCGCAACAAGGTATCCGTTTTAATATATTTCAATTGAATCAAACCTATCTAGGAAAGGATTCTAGACTAAATATTGGCCCAAAAGGCTTTACCGGCGAGAAATATGGGGGCAGTACGTATTGGGATACCGAGGCCTATTGCATACCATTCTATATGGCGACCAAAGATCAAAAAGTAGCTAGGAATTTATTAAAGTATCGTTATAACCATTTGGAAAAGGCTATTGAGAATGCCCAGAAGTTAGGTTTTAGTAATGGCGCAGCCCTTTACCCAATGGTTACCATGAATGGCGAAGAATGCCATAATGAATGGGAGATCACCTTTGAGGAAATACACAGGAATGGTGCAATAGCCTTTGCTATTTTCAATTACTATCGTTTTACCGGGGATTATTCCTATATACCCGAAATGGGATTGGAAGTATTAATTGGTATAGCACGTTTTTGGCACCAAAGAGCAACTTTTTCAGAGCCTAAAGAGAAGTTTGTAATTCTAGGGGTCACCGGCCCCAATGAATATGAAAACAACGTAAACAACAACTGGTATACGAATTATCTAGCCAAATGGTGCATTGAATACACCATAGAGCAACTTCAAAAAGTAAAAGATGGTTATCCTGATGATTTTGCCCGTATAATAGGTCATACTAATTTGACATCAAATGAGACTGATCAATGGAAGGATGTTGCTGAAAATATGTATTTCCCCCGCTCTGAGAAATACAATGTTTTTTTACAACAAGACGGTTTTTTGGATAAGGAACTTATTACAGTAGATAATTTAGATAAATCCCAACGCCCAATCAATCAAAAATGGAGCTGGGACCGTATTCTGCGTTCCCCCTATATTAAGCAGGCAGATATACTCCAAGGTTTCTATCTTTTTGAGGATCAATTTACATTAGAGGAGTTGCAGCGACATTTCGATTTCTACGAACCTTTTACCGTACATGAATCTTCGCTTTCACCATGTGTGCATAGTATACAAGCTGCAAAATTGGATAGAATGGAACAGGCATACAAGTTTTATCTGCGCACCTCAAGATTAGATCTTGATGATTATAACAAGGAAGTTGAAGAGGGGCTTCATATTACATCAATGGCAGGAACATGGATGAGTATTGTTGAAGGTTTTGGAGGCCTAAGGGTCCTGGAAGATAAATTATCATTTACTCCTAGAATACCGAAGGGATGGAAATCTTATTCCTTTAAAATAAACTTCAGGAATAGAATGCTAAAGGTCATCGTATCTAAAGAAGAAACCAAGTTTAAATTAGAAGGTAGCGAGAATATGTCAATTCGCTTGAATGGTCAACGTCTTGAACTAATACCTCATAAGGAAATTTCAGCCTAGAATGAGCATTTATAGAATCCAACCTTTAATTTTTGCAATCCTGGTAATTCAGGCTTGTACTACCAATAAAGAAAATCAACCCATGTCATCCCAAATAGAGAAAAAGAAAAAAGATGTGATATATCAAGTGTTTCCCAGGCTTTTTGGGAACACAAATACTACCAACAAACCGTGGGGTACGATTGATGAGAATGGGGTCGGAAAGTTTTCTGATTTCTCTGATAAGGCACTTAAGGAAATCAAAGAATTGGGGGTGACCTATATATGGTATACTGGTATTCCGCACCATGATGTTATTGCTGATTATAGTGCTTATGGAATTTCAAATGACGACCCAGATATTGTAAAGGGTAGAGCTGGGTCACCTTATGCCGTTAAGGATTACTACAATGTGAACCCTGATTTAGCCAATAATCCCGAGAAGAGATTAAGCGAGTTTAAAAGTTTGATAGATCGCACCCATAAAGCTGGGCTCAAGTTGTTGATTGATATTGTCCCGAATCACGTAGCCAGAAATTATGAAGGAAAATCAACTCCAGAGGGTCTTAAACCTTTTGGTGCTGATGATGATGGCACTGTTGAGTACCTGCGGGATAATAATTTCTACTACATTCCCAATGAGGCGTTCAAGGTTCCCGAATGGCAGAACGGATATTTGCCGTTGGGAGGTAGATCACATCCTTTGGCAGATGGAAAGTTTGAAGAGAATCCTGCAAAATGGACGGGTAATGGTTCTCGCTTGGCACAACCCAATATGAACGATTGGTACGAAACTGTAAAAGTAAACTATGGTGTTAAACCAGATGGCACGTATGATTTTGATGTGTTGCCTAATGAGTTTGATAGGAAGGACTATAAAGAACATTTTGCTTTTTGGTCAACCAAACAAGTACCTGATTCCTGGATAAAATTTAAGGATATTGCCTTGTATTGGATTGAAATGGGAGTCGACGGCTTTCGGTTTGATATGGCTGAAATGGTACCTGTGGAATTTTGGAGCTATATGAATTCCAACATTAAAATGAAAAATGCAGATGCCTTTCTTTTGGCCGAAGTATATAACCCACAATTGTATCGTGATTATATTCATAAGGGTAAAATGGACTATCTCTACGATAAAGTTGAGATGTACGATTCTTTAAAGCATATTATGCAGGGTCATGGGTGGACAGACCATATCCCGGTAGTAAAGAATAACTTAAAGGATATTGAGCACCACATGCTTCATTTTCTTGAAAATCATGATGAGCAACGAATTGCAAGTCATGAATTTGTAGGTGATGCAAAAAAGGGGAGACCGGCGATGGTAGTTTCAGCAACAATGAGCACTTCGCCAACAATGATTTATTTTGGACAAGAAGTAGGAGAGCCTGGAAATGAAAATGCAGGATTTGGACAACCAACACGTACCTCCATTTTTGATTATATAGGTGTTCCGCATTTTCAACGCTGGGTAAATGATAAGAAATTTGATGGTGGCCAACTTACTAAAGAAGAAAAAAAGCTGCGCGATTTTTATAAAAGACTACTTAACTTTACAATAAACAGTGATGCCCTAATGGGTAATTATCAGGATATTCATTATTACAATCGGGATCACACCGAGAATTATAACCATCGTGTACTATCCTATGTGCGCTGGTCTGAAAATGAAAAATTGATTGTGGTTGCAAATTTTGATTCGAATAAGAATTATACGTTTGAGCTTAAAATCCCGAATGACATAATCAATAAATGGGGAGTAAAAGAAGGCTCCTATGCAACTGTAGAGCAGTTATATAGCCAGAATAATGCTTCGTTGGAAGTTAAAGATGGAATTGGACTAATGAAGATTGAAATTGAACCTTTGGAATCATTTATTTTTAAAATTCAATAAAAAGACAAAGCCTATTCTATCGCTTTTTATGGTTCATATAAAAGATTTGAAGAGAAAAATTAATATTTATCTAGTTGATATAAGGTGTGTTATGAAAATTATGGCAACAAGATAAATAATGTGACCATATCTATTTTCCAAATTATATTACCGTTTGTATCTTTGAAGAATAATTATTTAGTATGAAATATTTCACAAAAATTCAGCTCCTTTTACTTTGTCTATTTTTATTACAAAGTTGTAGTATGAAAGAAAAACCATTGGTAATCGGTCACAGAGGAGCTATGGGTCATGAAACCGAAAATACCATGGCCTCAATTCAAAAGGCACTTGATCTGAAGGTTGATATGATCGAGATTGATGTATTTCGAATTAGTAGTGGGGAGGTTGCTGTTTTTCACGATCAATATGTTGATCGTCTTGCCAACGGAGGAGGAAATATAGAAGAGTACAATTTTTTTGAATTAAGAAAATTAATCTTGGATGGTAATCATAGAATTCCCGTTCTTCAGGATGTTCTTAAACTAATAGATAATAAGGTTCGTTTAAATATTGAGTTAAAAGGCGATAATACTGCAAATGTTGTAAACCACATTGTAAACTTCTATGTTAAAGAAAGAGGTTGGTCCTTGGATAAATTCTTGATTTCAAGTTTTAAATGGGAGGAATTAAGGGAGATTAGGAAATTGAATAAAGATATCCCGATTGCCATTTTAACGGAAGAAAATCCGTTGGAGGCAATTTCTATTGCTAAAGAATTAAATGCCGAAGCCATAAATCCAGATTATGAAAAATTAGATTTAGAGGTGGCAAATAAAATCAAGGATGCAGGGTTTAAAATATATACTTGGACCGTCAATGAACCTTCAGATATAGAATTGGCAAAGTCATGGTCTGTTGATGGTATTATTACCAATTACCCTGAACGAGTGAATTAATGTTCGACGTACTAATAGTTGGAGGTGGCGCTTCAGGATTTTATGCGGCCATTAATATAGCCGAGGCTAATTCCAATCTTAAAATTGTAATTTTAGAGAGAGGTAAGGACGTACTCCAAAAGGTAAAGATTTCAGGAGGTGGGCGATGTAATGTCACAAATGCAGAACCTGACCCAAAGGAGTTGGTCAAGAATTATCCTCGCGGGGAGAAAGAACTTTTAGGACCACTTTACACTTATAACAATCAGGATACGATACAGTTTTTCGAAACAAGGGGGGTGCCTCTTAAAACAGAGGAAGATGGAAGAGTATTTCCAGTATCGGATTCGTCCCAAACCATTATCGATTGTCTTTTAAACGAGACGGCTCGTTTGGGCATCAAAGTCTTTAGACAAAGCCCAGTAACCCAGATTGAACCCATATCGAGTGATGATCATGGAAGTTCTTGGAAAATAACCACAAGTAATGATCAATATCAATGTAAAAAAGTACTACTCGCCACAGGGAGTAATCCAAAAATTTGGAAGCTGATTGAAAGTTTGGGCCATAAAATAGTTCCTCCTGTGCCATCTTTGTTTACTTTCAATATCAAGGATGAACGTATTTCAGGTATTCAAGGTGTTAGCACTCGCGCAAGAGTAGATGTGCTGCCAAAGGATACCTTTAGACCAGAAATCACTTTGAAAACAAAAAGAAAAAAGGCAGAAAAAACCCTTTTAAACGCAGAAGGACCATTATTGGTTACGCATTGGGGATTAAGTGGTCCGGTCATATTAAAATTATCAGCTTGGGGTGCTATTGTATTGAACGATTTAAAATATAAATTTTCGATTAGTATTAATTGGTTGCCAGAACATAATCAAGGATCTGTATTATCCTCGTTGATGGAATTAAAGGAAATTGAAGCAAGAAAAACAGTGCTAAGAACAAAAGCTTTTGAAATTCCTAAACGGTTATGGACCAATCTGGTGAAGGCATCAGGAATTGCCATAGACGAAAAATGGGCCGATGTGACTAAAGTGAAATTACAAAATTTAGCAAGTCAATTGACTAATTGCATATTTATGGTCGAAGGTAAAAGTACTTTTAAAGAAGAATTTGTAACAGCTGGTGGCATTGACCTAAGAGAAATAAATTTTAGAACCTTTGAAAGCAAGATTCATAAGAATCTATTTTTTGCAGGAGAGATTATTAATGTTGATGCCATTACTGGCGGGTTCAATTTTCAAAATGCATGGACGGGAGGCTATATTGCCGCTCAGGGAATTACAAATATAGGGTAGGAAAATGATAACATACATTGCATTTTTAAGGGGGATAAATGTAGGTGGTCATAAGAAGATCAAAATGACCGATTTGCGGCTTCTTCTTGAAGGGTTTGGATATAGGGATCTAATAACCTATATACAAAGTGGGAATGTTATTTTCAGTTCACTGGAGAAAGATCGGGGTAAACTCGAAAATCAAATTTCAGAAGCCATTAAAAACCACTATGGATTTGACGTACCTGTTTTGGTTAAGACCACAACCGATATCGACAAAATCTTGCAAAATAACCCATATAATGACCCTGAAGATCTTGCCAGTAATAAAATCTATTTTGTTTTATTGCAAGAAATACCACAGAAAGAAGACATTGAAGCTACATCAGCAGTAATTTTTGAAAATGAAAAATTTATCATCACCGCAGAATGTGTTTTTATACGATATGATTTGGGTGCAGGAAAAGCTAAATGCGGTATCAATTTTTTTGAATCTAAATTGAAGGTCGCCACAACATCCCGGAATTATAGGACCATGACCAAGTTGTTGGAACTATCTTCCAATTAATTCAATTCCCAGATTTTATAATTCAAAGTTGTTGCGAAACATACCCATAGCAAGTATGGAACAAGTAACCAGGCAGCGGTTTTGCTTACAATCTTAAACCAGCGTATGGTCAGAACAAGTAAAATGAGCAGGGTAATAATTACAACAAGTGCCCAAAAAGGTTCTTTAAAACCAAAGAAAACAATACTCCATGAGGCATTTAATAGTAATTGAAACACAAAATGATATAACGCTGTCTTGACCCATAAATGGTGAAAACCTTTGGACCAAACCAGGCCAGCGGCCACCCCCATCATAATATAAAGCAGGGTCCATACTGGGGCAAATACCCAACTTGGTGGGTTAAAACTGGGCTTGTTCAAAGAAACGAACCAACCACTGACCGAGCTATGTGTAGCGAAACTGGATAGAAAGCCCACGACCAGACATACACTTATAGCAATAGCGATATACTTTAGTTTCTTGTTCAATTGGTTGGATATTATACCCTAAAATAGTGATTAAATCTTATGCGTGCCATTCAAAACCACTTAAAAACTATCTTTGTATAAATTCTTTTTCAATGACCATTATAGATTTCATTCCTTTAAAATTTAATCACGAAGTTCTAGACGGGAAGGTAACTTATAAAGCTCCAAGTAATATTGCCCTGGTTAAATATTGGGGTAAAAAGGCGGATCAAATCCCGGCCAATCCCTCGATAAGTTTTACGTTGGATGCCTGTGCAACAACAACTTCAATTTCCTACACTAAATTGAATGAAAAGGGTGATGATTTTTCCTTTGAGTTATATTTTGAAGGAAAGCCCAAGGAAGATTTTAAACCCAAAATCCAAACTTTTTTTACTCGAATTGAAAAATATGTTCCGTTTTTAAAGGAATACCACCTCAAAATAGAAACCTCAAATTCCTTTCCGCATAGTAGTGGGATTGCATCTTCAGCTAGCGGAATGGCCGCATTGGCATTGTGCCTATTACACATGGAAAAAGAAATGAACCCTGAGATGGATGATGACTTTTTCAATCACAAAGCATCTTTTTTAGCACGATTGGGGTCTGGGAGTGCCTGTCGGAGTATTGAAGGGGATGTAATTCAGTGGGGGGAGCATAAAGATACAGTAGGCAGCTCAGACTTATATGGTATCAAGTATCCTTATAATGTAAATCAAGTATTTCAAAAATATCATGACACCATACTTCTGGTAGATAAAGGCCAAAAACAAGTTAGTAGTACGGTAGGCCACAATTTAATGCATAATCATCCCTTTGCAGCACAAAGATTCGGCCAAGCGCATGAAAATCTGTCTAAGTTAAAAACCATTTTTGCCTCAGGCAATTTAAATGATTTTATAAAAGTTGTTGAAAGTGAAGCGTTGACCTTACACGCCATGATGATGGCAAGTATGCCCTATTTTATTTTGATGAAACCAAATACCTTACAAATCATCAATAAAATATGGGAGTTTCGAGCGTCTTCCAAAACCCATGTTTGTTTTACATTGGATGCCGGTGCGAATGTTCATGTGTTATATCCAGAAAATGAGAAAGAGGAAGTTTACCAATTTATTAAGGATGAGTTAGTTGCATTTTGTGAAAACGGACAGTATATTTGCGACAGAATTGGTTTCGGAGCCAAAAAAGTGTAACTTTTAATCAAAATTAGTGACTGCAAGCGGTACATTTAATTGTTCCGAATCATTGTAAAGCCTATGAAAGGACCATTGTTTTATTCTAAAATCCTACTTTTTGGGGAATATGGCATCATTAAAGATTCCAAAGGGCTCTCCATCCCATATAACTTTTTTAAAGGGGCTTTGAAAAAAGATCAAAACCCATCGGAAGCGGCAATAAGATCCAATAGTTATTTGAAGGACTTTGTTTCGTATTTAGAGCATGTTCAAATTAAAGAGCCACAATTGGTGTCCTTTGATTTAGAAGCTTTAAGGAATGATGTGGAAGCAGGAATGTATTTTGATAGTTCAATACCACAAGGATATGGTGTTGGGAGTAGTGGCGCATTGGTTGCAGCTATTTATGATAAATATGCACAGGATAAGATTACCGTTCTTGAAAATTTAACTCGTGAAAAGCTTCTGAAATTAAAGGCAATTTTTGGAAAAATGGAATCGTTTTTCCATGGTAAATCCTCAGGTTTAGACCCGTTGAATAGTTATTTGAGTTTGCCTATCCTTATAAATTCCCAAGACAATATTGAATCTACCAGTATTCCTTCACAAAACCAAGAGGGGAAAGGGGCCGTGTTTTTATTGGACAGTGGTTCCACAGGGGAAACAGCACCTATGGTGCAATTGTTTATGGAAAAAATGAAACATGAAGGTTTTAGGCATATGTTGAAAGACCAATTTATTAAACATACAGATGCCTGTGTTGAAGATTTCATTAATGGCAATGTAAAATCGCTATTTGGAAATTTAAAACAATTATCGCATGTGGTTTTGGATAATTTCAAACCCATGATTCCGGCTAAGTTCCATCAACTATGGAAACAGGGAATAGATACCAATGACTACTATCTAAAACTTTGTGGTTCAGGCGGTGGTGGATATATTTTGGGTTTTACCCAAGATATCGATAGGGCAAAAAACGCACTGAAAGACTACAATTTAGAAGTGGTTTACAACTTCTAAAAATTCAATAATGCTTAGTAGAAAGAACAAGCTCTTACTTTTAAAGTTTTTGAGTCTGTTTTCCATTGTTCGTGGTTATAATATATTAATGATAACCCTGGCGCAATATTTAGCTTCAATCTATATTCTTGCACCTAACTTACCCCTTCGAAGTGTAGTATTGGACCTTAATCTTTTTTTTATCGTGCTATCATCCTCTCTTGTGATTGCAGGGGGGTACATTATCAACAATTTTTATGATTCGGAAAAAGATCTGATCAATAAACCCAGAAAAAGTATGCTGGATCGATTGGTTAGTCAGCGCACTAAACTATCTGCTTATTTTCTATTGAATTTTTTGGCGGTTTTTTTTGCCAGTTATGTTTCTTTTAGAGCGGTTTTCTTTTTCGCAGCGTACATATTTGGCATATGGTTTTATTCCCATAAATTAAAAAAAGTGCCCTTTCTTGGCAATTTTATTTCGGCTACATTGGCCATTGCACCGTTCTTTGCCGTTTTCGTCTATTATAAGAATTTTGAAACGGTCATTTTTGTTCATGCCATGTTTCTCTTTTTGCTGATTTTGGCCCGTGAAATGATAAAGGATATGGAAAATATAGCCGGTGATATGGCTCAGAATTACAAGACAATCCCGATTTTATATGGCGCAAAATTTTCAAAGGCTTGTATAACGGTATTGATTTTATTGACACTTATACCTTCGCTTTTACTGATCAATTATTTTGATGTGGGCTATATGTATCTCTACTTTTTTGGTTGTATTATATTGTTGGTTCTTTTCATAATCCAACTTTGGAATTCAAGTATCAAAATGCATTATATATGGTTGCATAATATTTTAAAATTGATAATCATTGCAGGGGTTTTTAGTATCTTATTGATTAATATAGACCTTGTTTTAAACCGTATTTTTTAATGGAAAATTTATTAAAAGTTGCCCTCGCCCAAATTGCTCCGGTGTGGTTGAATAAATCAGAGACTATTAAAAAAATTGAGGTAACCATTGAGGAAGCTGCTAAGGAAAAGGCAGAATTGGTCGTTTTTGGCGAGGCGCTTTTACCGGGTTATCCTTTTTGGTTGTCATTCACCAATGGTGCTGCATGGGATTTAAAAATAAATAAGGAATTGCATGCCCATTATGTTCGAAATTCTATTCAGGTTGAAGCTGGGGAGCTGGGTTCTATTTGCCAGCTTGCCAAAGAATTTAAAATAGCTATTTATTTAGGGATCATCGAACGTGCTAAAGATCGTGGTGGGCACAGCTTGTATTGTTCTTTGGTTTATATTGATGGGAAGGGCATTATAAGGTCCATACACCGAAAGTTACAACCGACTTATGATGAAAGATTAACTTGGTCTCCAGGGGATGGTAATGGCTTACAGGTACATTCCTTGAAGCAATTTACAGTTGGTGGTCTTAATTGTTGGGAAAACTGGATGCCGTTGCCTAGAACGGCCTTATATGGTCAAGGTGAGAATTTGCATATTGCCGTATGGCCAGGAAACGAAAACAATACAAAGGATATTACGAGGTTTATTGCCCGGGAATCCCGCAGCTATGTGATTTCAGTTTCCTCATTGATGAAAAAAGAGGATTTTCCCATGGACACTCCGCATATTGATGAAATTTTAAACAAAACACCTGATGTACTTGCTAATGGAGGTTCCTGTATTGCAGGTCCCGATGGGGAATGGCTGGTAGAGCCAATTCTTCATA
>Ga0209121_10004037_pt1 | contig 13885 bp, 12 predicted proteins | sample Cruoilmetagenom3_FD_187292 | JGI IMG/M metagenome (GOLD analysis project Ga0209121, IMG submission 187292) | Oil polluted marine microbial communities from Coal Oil Point, Santa Barbara, California, USA - Sample 3 (SPAdes) (version 2) | ecosystem: Environmental > Aquatic > Marine > Oil seeps ...
AGAATGGCAGGAAGGTGTTGGTAAACGCTCTTCGTATGGTAAGTGCTGACGAACTGAAATATTGGGTGGCTTTCTCCGGAATAGTGGGGATTGGTCGGGTACGGATTTCCCAGCTAAAGGAGCACTTTGGCAGTTTACAGGAAGCATGGCAAGCTCCCGAAGGCAAGCTGAGGCAAGCCGGGCTGGATTCGCGAAGCATAGATGCCCTGGTGACCCTGCGGCCGGGAATCTCCCTTGACGCCGAGATGGAAAAACTGGAACGCTACAAGATAAAGGTGCTTGTCTATGAGGACCTTCTTTATCCTGCGAGACTAAAAGAAATTTATGATTATCCCCCGGTCCTTTATGTAAGAGGCAATCTGCCGGTCCAGGATGAGCCTTGCCTGGCCATAGTCGGTACTCGTCGTCCCACCATCTACGGGAGACAGGTAACTGAGGAGATTGTGGCCGACTTAGCCCGAAGTAAAATCACTATTGTCAGCGGATTAGCCCGAGGAATTGACTCTGTAGCTCATCGGGCTGCTCTAGATGCCGGGGGCAAAACCATTGCTGTGTTTGCCTCCGGCCTGGATATCGTCTATCCTGGGGAGAATGCCAAACTGGCTCAAGCGATTATGGAACATGGCGCTGTGCTGAGTGAACATCCTTTAGGCGCAAAGCCTAAGCCTGAGAACTTTCCACTCCGCAATCGAATTATGAGTGGCTTGAGCTTGGGGGTGTTGGTGGTAGAGGCTGGAGAAAGGAGTGGGGCTTTGATTACGGCGCACCAGGCAGTGGAACAGAATCGAGAGGTCTTTGCTATCCCCGGCAGTATCCTCTCCCCTGCCAGCCAGGGAACTAACCGTCTTATTCAAGAAGGAGCCAAGTTAGTTCGCAATTACACTGATATCCTCCAGGAACTGAACCTGACCATCGTAGTACAGCAGGCGGAAATTAAGGAATTCTCCCCGGTTGACGAAGCTGAATCCGCTATACTAAAACAATTAAGCTCTGAGCCCAGTCATATAGATGAAATTTGCCGCCGCAGCGGTTTGGCTATGCCGGAAGTGAGCAGCACCCTGGCGATGCTGGAGTTGAAGGGGATAGCCAGGCAAGTAGGCAGTATGAATTATGTACTGGTGCGGAGGGTCAGCAGGGGATAAACCATGGCAAGTAAACTGGTTATTGTCGAATCTCCAGCCAAGGCAAGGACGCTGAATAGAATTCTTGGACGCAGCTATAGTGTTAAAGCATCTCTGGGGCACGTGCGCGATTTACCCAGAGCAAGCCTCGGGGTAGAAATAGACAAGGGTTTCAAGCCCAGATATGTCGTTCCCGCGGAGAAAAAAAAGATAGTTGGCGAAATAAAAAAAGCTGCTACTAAGGCTAGCTCTATCTATCTGGCTACTGACCCTGACCGCGAGGGAGAGGCAATTTCCTGGCATCTGCTACAAGCAACCAGGCTGGACAAGAACAAGATACCCGTTCATCGCGTAGTTTTTCAGGAAATAAGCAAGGACGCAGTTCAAGAAGCATTCCAAAGTCCCCGCTCTATTGATATGAACCTGGTGAATGCCCAGCAAGCCCGGCGTATCCTCGATAGACTTGTGGGTTACAAACTGAGTCCGCTCCTGTGGAAAAAGGTGCAGAGGGGGCTTTCCGCAGGCCGGGTTCAATCGGTGGCTGTGAGGATAATTGTTGATCGCGAGCGAGAGATTCAAAACTTCGTTCCCCAAGAGTACTGGGTTATTGAAGTTGAGCTGGCTCCGCCTGAAGAAAAAGAGGCGAGTTTTAAAGCCAGGCTGTTCGCCCTAGCCAACGGCACCGGGCTGGATATCGATAATAAAGACGAAGCAGATAGAGTTGTCGCTGACTTAGAACAGTCTGCATATGCAGTTAAGGCAGTGGTAACTAAACAAGTGGCTCGTCAGCCAGCCCCGCCCTTTACCACCAGCACTTTGCAACAAGAGGCCTGGCGGAAGCTGCACTTCACCGCCGGGCGAACTATGGCTATCGCCCAGCAACTCTACGAAGGCTTGCCCCTGGGCAAAGAAGGTTCAGTAGGATTTATTACCTATATGCGCACTGATTCTACCCGTGTGGCTGCCTCTGCCATAAGCGAGGCGAAAGAGTTCATCAGCGAGAAATATGGAGCCAAGTTTCTCCCACTAAAGCCACGCAGCTTTGCCAAGAAAACAAAGTGGGCCCAGGAAGCTCACGAGGCAATTCGACCCACCAAAATTTACCGACAACCCGAACAACTCAAGCCATTTCTTAATCCAGCTCAGCTAAAACTTTACGAGCTTATCTGGAAGCGCATGGTCGCCAGCCAAATGTCAGCAGCGTTATACGACACAACCAATGTGGAGATAGAGGCCAGCAACGCTGAAACTCAACCCCGATTCCATAGGGGATATCTACTCAAAGCAAGCAGCTCCGTGGTTAAATTTCCTGGCTTTATGGCTGTTTACAGCGAAAGCAGGGATGAAGATGACCGAGAGAAAAGGCCCGATTTCATCGGAGTTTCCTTGCCTAAGTTGAGGATTGGAGATAAATTGATTTACCTGGGAACTTTTTCCGAACAGTGTTTTACCCAGCCTCCACCCCGCTACACTGAGGCCACATTGATAAAAGCACTGGAGCAGAAAGGAATCGGGCGTCCCAGCACCTATGCTCCTACCCTATCCACCATCCAAGAAAGAGATTACGTAAACAAGACTGATGGCAAGTTTCACCCTACAGAACTGGGGGTAATTGTCAATAAAATATTGACCGAGCATTTCCCCAAAGTCGTTGACCTCGGCTTCACAGCTCAGATGGAAGAACAGCTAGACGAAATAGCTCAGGGTAAGTATGAATGGATAGCTGCTTTGCAGGAATTTTATCCCCCCTTCCAGGATATGTTGGATAAAGCCTGGGCAAATCTGGAAAAGGTCAACATGACCCGGATGAGTGAAGAGACATGCCCTAATTGCGGTCGCCCCATGGTCATAAAGGTCGGGCGTTTCGGCAAATTTCTCGCCTGTAGCGGCTATCCCGACTGTAAAACAACCATGCCTTACGTAATTAAAACCGGGGTTGCTTGCCCCCAGTGTGGTGGCGAGCTTGTGAAAAGAATTAGTAAGAAGAAGAAAGTGTTCTATGGGTGTAGCAACTTCCCCAAATGTCAATTCGCCGTAAATCGTAGGCCAATAGCTCAGCCTTGCCCTGACTGTGGCAAGCTTTTAGTACATTACAGAGGAGATTGGGCTAAATGCCTGGCTTGTCAACGCAAAGTAAAACTGTCCGAACTGGAGAAACAAAAAGAGGAGGTAGTCTTATGAAAATTCTAGTTATCAATGGACCAAATTTGAATGTGCTGGGCAAAAGAGAAAAGGCAATTTACGGAGAAACGACCCTCCACGAAATTGATGCCCTGCTGAGGAAAGAAGGACAGACCTTAAATGTCGAAGTGGTTACATTTCAATCTAACCACGAAGGCGCGCTAATAGATTTTATTCAAGAGCAAGCGGATTCTGCCCATGGCATAATAATTAACCCTGGCGCCCTCACCCACTACGGATTTTCTCTGCTCGATGCCCTGGTTGACAGCAAATTACCAGTAATCGAAGTCCATTTATCCAATATTTACCGCCGTGAGGAATGGCGAGCCCGCTCTGTAATTGCCCCCGTAGCTAAAGGACAGATAAGCGGCTTGGGATGGAGGGGATATATCGCTGCCTTGCGAGCCTTGGCCGACGAATTGAAGGGAGAGGCTTCACCTTAATCCTCTCCCTTATTGACATCCTTAGGAGTGGCGCTTCTTAAAATCTTCCAGATCAAGCGTATTTATGAAATCCTTGTATGCTGATAGCCCTTTCATCTCTTGCTCGTCGAGTTTATCCTCAGAAACACGCTTGACCGTTTCCTCTTCAAGTGTAATGCCCGCTTTTTCCAACACTGATTCCTCAGCATATATTGGTGCTCCGACTCTTACAGCCAGAGCTAAGGCATCGCTAGGTCGAGAATCAATATCTAATTTCACACCATCAATGCTCAGAGCAAGGCTGGCATAGAAAGTATCGTCCTTAAGTCCACTTACCACAATATAGTCAACCGAAGCCCCCAGGGTAGTAATCACGGATTGCAGCAAATCATGCGTCAAAGGGCGAGATAGTTCGACATTTTGTAGCTTTACGGCAATAGCATCAGCTTCAGCAGGGCCAATCCAAATGGGTAGATAACGATTAGTCCCTTTCTCTTTCAAAATCACCACCCTTTGATAGTTCATCAGGCTAACTCGGATGCTGTCAATCGTCATCTCTACCATGCTATCCCTCCTTCGTAGTATCTATTTTACACTTATAATGCTAACTAATCAACAAGCTCAAGTCAACTATCCAGGCTCAATAATTAAGTTTCTTTCCGGATTGCCATAAATTCTCAGAAATTAGATAATTATTGTGGGGGAGCCATGGCAAAACTTATCCTGGCAAGACACGGTGAAACCGTGTGGAATGTAGAGAAGATATATCGTGGCAGAGCGGACGTAAATCTGGACGAAATGGGCATTAAACAGGCAGAGCTACTGGGCAAGTGTTTAAACAGTTGGGGATTAGAGGCTATTTATTCCAGCCCCTTAAGGAGGGCACTAGACACGGCAAATATCGTTGCCCGTTATCAGAAAATTAGCGTGCACATTGCCGAGGGCCTTATAGATTTCGATTATGGAGAATGGCAATCTCTACCAGAACAAGAAGTGAAGAGGCTATATCCGACCCTCCACAACGAGTGGCACAATAATCCTCACAAGGTAAAAATGCCTGGTGGAGAAAGCCTGGAGGATGTGAGAAGGAGAGCTATCAAGGTGGTTAATGATGTCCTTGCCAGGTATCAAGGAAGCATGGTTTTGGTATCTCATCGGGTTGTGAACAAGGTTCTGATATGTTCCTTACTGGGGCTGGACAACTCATATTTCTGGAATATAAAACAGGATGTAGGCGGAATCACGATTTTTAATTATGTAGATGGGCGATTCGTCTTAACCAGACACAACGACACTTCATATCTTAAAGAGCTACAAAAATCTGTGCTCGATGATTTTTAAACGCGCGTATTCTTGGGCCTAGCTCTCTTTAGTCACGGTTTCTTGAACCGAGTGGAGCGCTACCAGAAATACTCAATGTGTTGCTGTCGTTACCTACTAAAGTGGGTACCCTGCTGATTTATGCCATTTTAAGATCTGAAGTGCAGTCCGGGCAACGAGTGGCATTAATAGGAATGAAGGTAAAGCAATAAGGGCATTCGTTCTTCCACAGCATCCAGGAAGCAAGCAGCGTTGACAGATGTAGCCCGTCTGTATATGTCCAGGACATCCCACCTGCAGATAACATCCCGTGCAGTAAACTGCTTGAGCACCGTTCCCGGCAAAGTCCTGATATCCACAGTGTCCAGCTGGACCAAGTCGCCCCGATTATATCGGGGTAATCCTTTGGCTTTCTTATGGCGTAAGGGCGTTTATTTCGCCGCCGATGAGTTGAAATATGGTTCTTGGCCAGCTCGTTGAGGATGCCGCGTGCTTTAAGGCGATTGATAATGCGCCCGACTGTGGAAATAGAACAGGAAAATCCCTGCCAGCCTCTGGACAGCGACAACAAGCTCTGGGGAGTAGGTGGGCTGGCGGACTCTCTGAGGACGACAAGATCTGTCTCCCAGACTTTCCAGGTGATAAGGATCGTACCTTCGCTTCCACCGGTAGAAGGTTTGAGGAGAGATACCAAAATAGTGGCAGGTGAGGCGGGCGTTTTGATTATGGGATCTGTAGTAATCGAACCATTTAAGTCTCTGCCTGGCTTTCTTTGACAGCACCGGGATAATTGCCAGGCGCCCATATCCCGGGACTTTGCTATAAACATTCATAAACTATAATGGAATAGAACCGATTAAGTGAAGTTCTTGACTTTTTACTGCCCCCGTCAAACTTGATACCTAACTGGCTCTTAGTTGTAATCGCCAGAGCATCAAAACTTCCGGCTGATGAGAGGTGGCGCGAAAATAAAAGCGGAGTCGCCTATTTTGCTTTTTTCAATCGATTTTTCACTCACCGTTCCTGATAAACTTTGTCTAAAGTTTATCAATTTCCCCTTTAGCTACTTTTGCCGCAGTTTTCATCGGCAATGAATATATCTCAATGAAGCCAGCGCTTGAGTTTTGATTAAACTTACTACTCTTGTTGAATGTGGCCAGGTCCGCATCAAACAATGAAAATGGCGACTTGACTGAAACGACGTCGGACCTACCCTTAAAAAGCTTGATTTTCACTGTACCGGTCACATTAAAATTCATCGAGTCAATGTACGCATTTAAATGCTTCATGGCCGGCTCATACCACTTGGCATTGTAACAAAGGTATGCCCATTTTTTGTCAATTATTTCTTTCATCTCGTTGGCTGTTTGGGTGCTGACAAGTTTTTCGAGGTTGTAGTGCGCCTGAGTGATCACGTGAGCCGCTGGAGACTCATACACGCCCCGGACTTTCATTCCCACCAGGCGATCTTCTATAAGGATGACATACCCTACGCCATGCTTGCCGACAATCCTGTTAGTAGTGGTGATAAGTTCAGACAGCTTCATTTTCTGTCCATTAAGAGCAACCGGGATACCATGTTCAAATTCAAGCTCGATATATTCCACATCATTAGGCGCATTTTCGGGCAGGGTAGTAATTTGCAGAATCTTCTCCAGATTGGGGGCAAGTTTGGGGTCTTCAATCTCTCCGCCTTCGCCCGTCAAACCCCACATATTGTCATCCCAAGAATAAGGAACTCCCTTCTTTGCTTGAGAAGTTTCAATACCGCGTTCGGCCGCATATACAAATTCTTCATCTCGCCCCATACCCCATTCCCGCACCGGAGTAATGACTTTCATGTCTGGATCTTCACAGAGAATCGAACTCTCAATCCGCACCTGGTCATTGCCCTTACCGGTACAGCCATGAGCAATAACTCTTACTCCTTCTGCGTGAGCTATCCCCACCGCTTTTTTGGCAATTAACGGGCGGCTAACCGGCGTGCTTAAATGGTAGTCCCCTTGATAGCTGCCGTTGGCTTTAATGGCTCTGGCAACATACTGCTCGGCAAACTCGTCTTTACAATCGAGCACAATGGCCTTTTTCGCTCCCAACTTGAGAGCTTTTTGTTTCACAGCCTCCAAATCACCGACTTGTTGACCAATATCAATAGTGAGAGCAATAACCTCGGCATGGTAGATGTCCTGAATCCACTTCAAGATAACAGAGGAGTCAAGTCCTCCCGAGTAAAGAAGTACTACGGAGTCAACCCTTTCCCCCTCGTGAACCTCGTGGGAGGCAATTTTGTGATACGTGGTTTGTGTTTTCATATTTCTCCCTTTATTTCTGAATTAATTTTTTAATTACTTTTTCAAAGGTTTCTTTTTCTTCGACCCAGCGCCGCCTTTTTTCCAGAATACTTTTTCGGATATTTGAAAGCTGAAGATTGCCAGTTGAGCCCTGCGAAGCGGCTAGCTTAAGGAGTTTGGCCGCGTCAAAAGCGGGAATCTCGCTGAGATGTTTTTTGGCATACATATATGCTTGTCGGAAAGGCAACTTCTTTTCTTGAGCCAAAATATATGCCCAGTGGGCGGCAAAAATCTCTTTAGGGATATGGTTCTTGATTTGCGCCTCATTGACTTCAATCGTTTGCACGAAGAGCTTGGCTACTTTCACAGAAGAAAGAGTGACATTAACGGCGCCAATTATGCTGCCCTTTACTTGTTGTAAATCTCGGTTATACCCAGAAGGCAGGTTTGCCAGAGAACTGCTGATTTGCAGATGGGTTGCTATAACTTGATGGTATTTAGCTCGCATCAATTCCAGCGCATCCCAATTTTGTTTTTGTGGCATGATACTGCTACCGATACTGAGACTCTTATCAAACTTAATAAAAGAAAATGGCTCAGTGGTAAATAAGAGGCTATCAGTGGCAAACTTGTTCAACGTAGCCATCACTTGCGATAAAGCGTGGATAACAGTTGACTCAATTTTTCCTCTTGAGTTCTGGGAGTAGAGAGCGTTATTTTGTATTTTGGTAAAACCCAGCAATTCGGCAGTGTATACCCGATCGATTGGTAGGGTTACACCGTACGCCGCTCCCGAACCAAGCGGCGACTGATTGTTGAGAGTATAAGCGGACTCAACCAAGAAAAGATCATCGAGCAGGCTTTCAGCAAAAGACCCGAGCCACAGCCCGAACGAAGACAACATAGCTGGTTGCATATGAGTCATACCAGGCAGAGGAACATTGGATAATTTCTCTGCTTGCCCATAAAAAGTTTCTGCCAGGTCAAGTAGTGCCAGGGCAATCTCGGTAAGCTTGGTCTTGATATAGAGACGGAGGTCAACCAATACCTGGTCATTTCGGGATCGGCCGGTGTGCAACTTTGCTCCTGACTCTGGATATTTCTTCGTCAGGTCATTTTCGATTCTTGTATGCACATCCTCATCACCTAACTGCAGAGTGTATTGACCTTTTTTATAAAGCTCTAAAATCTCAATCAAACCCTCCTCAATATTTTCTAGGTCCGTTTTTTCTATCAGTTCTTGCTTGGCAAGCATCCTGGCGTGTGCCAGGGACCCGTAAACATCAAAACTCACCAGATTTTGATCTAATAAAACATCGTCGCCAGCAGTGTATTGCTCAACAAGTTTATTTAGATTGGTTGTGTTTTGCCACAATTTTTTTGCCATATATTTTCTCTTTCTCCTGAACTCTTTCGACGCCGAACAACTTTGGTTGTTTGTCCCGATAGAATCACAAACAAAAAATCCTCATCGCCAAATAAGAACTTCCGTTTCTATTTAGGGACGAGGGTTCTTACCCCGTGGTACCACCCTGATTCTTCAAACCGCAATCTCGGTTTGAAGCACTCATTGGGCTATTGCGTCTGCGGGAGCCACCCGCTGGATCCTACTTGTTCCAAGTGGAACTTTCTTCGGCCCATAACCTCTGGAGCCCGTCCGGAAACTTATTTCTACCGGGCTCGCACCATCCCCGGCTCGCTCATAGAAAGCGTCCGCTTCCTACTATTCTCCTTCCTCGGTTAAGACTCGGCTAAGATATGAATTTTCAGCTGTTCTCATTATAGGGCAGGCTATATTCTTGTGTCAAGCGTTTCGTGTATGGTGTCCAGGACATACTATGGAGTCAGAGAGTAACAATGCGCTAAATCATACGACCCGGGCTCATTGAACAAAATGAGACTGTTTATTGCAATGGTCTCTAGGACTCAAACCAGGAGTTTACTACCTGCTTTGAAAGTGGCCAACTTTCAAATAGTGGCGATAGAATAAGATTATGGAAGAGGATGAGCCGCCGTTCAATAGATAAAAATGTGGCCACTGCCAATATTGTGGTAAAAAGGCGCCCCTTATCTCTCAAAGCCTGGGGCTATGTCTCAACTGCATTCGAGAGGACTTCTCCAATGTTCTGCCCGTTATTGAGGAAGCCCATCGAAATGCTAGAAGTCCATTCAATCTCCCCGAGCAACCACCCCGGGACGAAGAAGGGCTTGAATGTCAACTTTGTGTTAACAGATGCCGGATCTCACCAAACACCGCGAGCTATTACGATCCTCTGCCTACTAACTGCGTAGCTGCCTGGGTCTGTCCTGCCGGAACTGGAGCCGGTTATCCAGAGTATGCCTACTCTCGTGGCGCTGAATATGGCTATAAAAATTTGGCTGTCTTTTATCAGGCTTGTTCTTCTGATTGTCTTTTTTGCCAGAACTGGAATTATCGCAATAAGGCAACAAGCCCGAGCCAGGTTAGTGCCACGGCGCTGGCTGAGGCAGTTGATGATGGAACGACCTGCATTTGCTATTTTGGAGGCGACCCGTCCCCCCCAACTACCTCATGCCCCGCGTGCTTGTCGATTGGCTCTCGCCAGGAACAGAGCCAGGATTCTTGGCATCTGCTGGGAGACTAATGGCTCAATGCATCCAGCATTGCTGAAACAGGCGGCTGAGCTTTCGTTAAACTCAGGTGGTTGTATCAAGTTTGACCCAAAAGCGTGGAGCAAAGAGTTGCACATAGCCCTTTGCGGTGTGAGTAATGAGCAGACATTTGAGAGCTTTAGACTGCTCGCTGACTACATGAGGAAATGTCCCTCACCCCCATTTCTGGTAGCTGGCACCTTACTTGTACCTGGCTACATTGATAAAGCGGAGGTGGCAGGAATTGTTTCCTTTATTTGCTCCCTCAGCCCTGATATCCCCCCTATGCTCTTCTCGCCCTTCACCTCCAATTTAGGATGAATGATTTGCTGCCTATATCCAGGCGGCATGCCCAGGAATGTCTGGCAGAAGCAAAGGCGCAGGGATTGAGGAATGTAAGATTAAGTAAATTCATCTCCTCGGCGATTACTACCAGGGACATACGAAAATTTGACAAACGGATTGTGGGTGTGCTATAATTACCGATGTCCCGAGTAGCCAAGCGGGCACCTGGCAGAAGAGTCGGGTCCGGTAGAAGCTGAAAGGTGCAGGTGAGAGCCAGCACAAGGTAGGTGGAAACGGGGCCGGACGGTAGCTGGTAGGGGAAGTAAAGTTACTCGGGGCAGTTTATTTTTTGCCAGCTTAGCCGTCTTGTTATCGTCTGAAATCAGCTAAGAGAACAAGCTGGATACTTGCATAGATATCCAGCTTGTTTAAGTTAGACTCGTAATATAACAGTCATTGACCTAGAACAACAAATGAGTGAATGCACCAATTGGCTCACCATCATTGCCAGTCCTCATCACAATAGAAACTTACGCCAGCGAGACCCGGCCCCATGTGAGTCCCCAGCACCGGTCCCAGCTCAAGAAAGCGTAGCTCAACCCAATCAAAGCCTTCACGAAGCCTTTTCTCTAATAACCCGGCTACATCGGGGACATAGCTGTGGGCAACATAACCATGAAGAGAGACGTTCCCTCTTAGTTCTTTTTCCACAAACCCTAGAATATACTCCATGGCATGGGCCATGGTTCTTGCCTTATTTAAGACCTTGACCTCTCCCCCCTCCTGGGTCAGAACAGGCTTAATCTTCAGCAAGGTACCAATCAGGGCTCTAGCTGCCCCAATCCGCCCTCCTTTCCAGAGATACTCCAATGTATCAAAAGCACCAACAACCTTTATGCGCTTGTTTAGTTTTTCTATAGAAGCCACAATTTGAGATAGCGTCTCTCCCCTTTCCGCGGCTTCGGCGGCAGGGGAGATTAACATTCCCATAGCTATAGTAAACGAATCTAGTATCTCAATTTGAGCCTGGGGAAACGCATTTTTGGCAGCCAGAGCTGAAGCACAAGTTCCGCTTAATTTGCTAGAAATATGAAGGGATAGGATGGGATGCCCCTGCTCTGCCAGCTCGCGATATACTTTGATGAAGTCGGCAACAGTAGGTTGTGAAGTAGTAGGCAGCTTTCCGCCTTTGACTAGCCTTTGATAGAACTCCTCGTTAGTAATGTCCACCCCTTCAGCAAAAACCTCACTTCCGAAAGCAATCCTGAGGGGCACAACACGGATATCATATTTGGCGATGACCTCTGGCTCAGGGTAGGCAGAGCTATCGGTGACGATTCTAACTTTAGCACTCAAGTTCTCACTCCTCACCAGCGAAGCATGTAGTTAAACTCTGAAGCTAGTAATAGTTTGAGTCTTCCAAAAGTTGAATGCATTTTTGTACTTTAATAGCCTGTCAGATACATTTTTCTAGAAAAGCCTGCCTGTTACTAAGTTAATCCCTCATACAAAGTCTAGCACCCACAGTCGTAGCTGTCCACCACTGGGGATACTCGCCATTTCACGAGCACGCAGAGATTTAACATTTCCGGGAGATTATGGCTCTTGACACCGTGCAAGCGAGTAGCCCTACTATCTCTTCCCAAGAGAGGTGGGTCAAACGGAAGCATACTGCATGAAGTGCCGTGCCAAGAGGGAAATCGAAAACTCCAAGAGCATCATCATAAAAACGGCAGACCGACAACTCAGAGAGCGTCTCCCCAATCTACGACACGAAAGTATTCAGAATCGGTAGGAGTTGGGCTTGCTCCTTACACAGCCCGACATAATGCGGAAGGGCTGGGTTTTGCCCCGGCGTCGGGATATCCGGTCTTTTGTCTTAACAAGCACTCTTAGCGCAGACTTATATCCCGGGGATTAGCGCCACTCTACTGTGGGCATTATCCTGTACGCCGTGATTCTGGGCTTTTCTTTTAAAAATGCTTCGGCTTGTCGGAGCAGATCTTGCGTTATCCTTGACTTCACCCATATCCTCCAGTTTTCAATCGTCTCCCATGTGCTCATCATTACGACGACAGAGGAATCCACCTCGCTGACGAGACTCTCAGCGCTCACAAAGCCTGGATATTGCATGGCATGCGACCTGAGCTTCATCAATATGGGCTCCAGGTCCTTATAACTCTTCACTTTATATCCTACGACACCTTTTATCATTGCCGCCTCCTTTTTCTTCTCGCCTGCAATTTCCTTCTCGTCTATGTTTCAGGCTGCCTCGTAGAATGTTACTTAATGTGCGCTAACTTCAGTCTAACCGTCCACTTCCTCGAGTTCTTCTTCAGCGAAGCGACTGACTGCCGGCAAGCCTTTCGACTCAAACCTCACCATATACCAGAAGCGAAAAGTATCCTTAACAGGCGTTTTGTCCACGACCCCGGTGCGGTCTCTATACGGTGAAGCAGAACTAAAACTGACTTTCACCTTGCTGCCTTTCTCGAACTTCGGTACCCTGCCACGATATCCCCGGGGAATGTCATACTCCCTGCGTTTAATGGAGTCAGAGAGGATAGTATAAGCCTCGTTTATCTCTTTCATTTTCTTACTGGCATCCTGACTTGCCTTATTCCTGTCTGGATGATATATAAAAGCCAGCTTGCGATACGCCTCTTTTATCTCCGTTGCGCTGGCGCCTGGCGCAATGCGTAATACTGCGTAGTGATCTTGCTCACTTTGCATTCTTCCAATCCTGGTTTCCTGTGGAATTCACTTTGGTATTTGCCTCGCCCACTATTGCTCTTACTTCCGTCAGTACTGAGTATCATAATACTATTCAATATCTGGTCTGTCAATTATTCTGGCAATGATAATGTCGAACCGCCGGATTTATCAGCAAACTGATGGCAGGCGCAGGATACAACGATTGTCAGCATTGTGTAGCTCGTACGTAACACTGCCTCGGACTGAATTGTCATTCAGCTTTTTGCCCTCAGTTTGTCCACTCTCTCCTGCAGGCGTCTATGCCTCACCTCTTTCTCCTCTTCATCCATCTATATAGCCGCTATTTCGCCACTCTTAGCCCGCACCCCAGCCTGGTGGTCTCTTGATTGGCACCTGCAGGTGGTTTATCAGCCAAATACAGGTGGGAAGATCTGAAGGTCACTGCACCGAATATTCTCGAGGCATTGAAGGCAAGTATCTATCTAATCGCATGCACGGACTGCGTACCAAATGGGAGAGGGGAAATGTTGACCAACAGTTTGAAGAGGCAATTGGCAGGTTGTGTCCCGAACATCCTGATGGCCCCTGAAACGGTATCGTGGTTTGTTGATTCCCGAATACTGTTGGCATGGTCACAATAATAGGGCATATTTTAGCTTTGTTTTGCGGCAAAGTTAAGTAAACACAACCAAAACCCTGTTCTGTACATGAAAGCCTATTATGTCCCAGCCTGCCCCAAACATTTTAACGTCAAATTAACGTCAATTAGAGTTATGTCGCGCTTATCTCAGGGTGGTATGTCGCTTAGCTAATAACAAAATGGCTTTTTGTTAATCCAGCGTAGAGATTTGCCTTCCTAAATCAAGTAAGTACGTGGAGATAATTCCTCGATCCGCTATCATGTCGATGACAAGCATGA